>Ga0187770_10002085_pt1 | contig 11029 bp, 12 predicted proteins | sample 0116_SJ02_MP02_2_FD_133154 | JGI IMG/M metagenome (GOLD analysis project Ga0187770, IMG submission 133154) | Tropical peat soil microbial communities from peatlands in Department of Meta, Colombia - 0116_SJ02_MP02_20_MG | ecosystem: Environmental > Terrestrial > Soil > Wetlands > Peat | place...
AGATTCATGCTGCGCCCTCCGTCTTTGGTGTCGCAGGCACTCTCGATTTGCAACTGGCCTAGCCTCAGTCTAGCGCGAGCACCAAAAGCCTCGTTCTTGAGTAACAAACGTCTATGATGCGTGCTGTGACCGATATCACCGAACAGGGTGAGACGGCTCACGTACTCCGCGAGAGGTGCCTACAGAGCTGCGGGGCGTCGATCTCGCGTCGTCAAGAAGAGGGACGGGAAATGTTGACCGACCGAAGGCACATCCAAAGCGAGGGGGCGATTGCGACGCCGCGGGAACAGTCTTTTTCCCCCGTTACTTCGAGTATGGGGACGCCTGCACGAACGCTTTGTTCGCCAAAGCCGGACTCTTCAAGCTGGTGATGCTGAAAACCTGCAAGATCATCGGTCTTCCGATTGTCGACTCGCGCGCGCGGTTCATTGTGCCTTCCGATTTCGGCGATGAAGTCGTTTATGAAACCTCCGTCACGGAGTGGGGACGCAGTAGCTTTCTAGTTCAACACAAAGTCTATCGGCCCGACGGCGCCCTCGGGCTCGAGATTTTTGAGAAACGTGTCTGGGTGAGGCGCGTGAGCGAAGATCCGGTGAAGTTTCAGAGCGAGCCGATTCCCGAGGAAGTGAAGAGGCGATTTGCGAACGCCGCACCCGCCACGGGGTCTCGACCCGCGCCGATCTCGCCAAGGCCCCGCAGCCAGAGGATGGCTCCCGAAAGGACCAAGTGGCTCCGTGCCAATGAATCCATACAAACGCTGCTCATCCTCTGCGCTAACCAAAAACATAGGACTCCGGTTCCTGAATGCCTCCTAGCTTCTCCAAGCGCTGGTAGGCGAGTAGAGCCGCCCCGAGGGCTGCGACCGTGTCCGGTTCCTCACTAACATTCACTTGACGGTTGATCGTCTGCTTCAAAGCCTCCACCATTCCGGTCTGACGGGCCACACCGCCGACAAAAGTGACTTCATCTTCAAGCCCAACCCGGGACAGCAGGGCCCTGGATCTTGACGCGAGCGAGTTGTGAATCCCGCGGATTATGTTTTCCACGCTCTGCCCTTCGCTAACGTGATTGATGATCTCCGATTCCGCCAGCACCGCGCACACGCTGCTGATGGTGGTCGGTTTCTCGGCACCCATCGAAAGCGAACCGAGTTGAGTAAGAGGGATTTCCAAATAGTGAGCCGCTCTTTCGAGGAATCCTCCCGAGCCAGCGGCGCACTTGTCATTGGATTTGAACTCTTTCACCTTGCCGCCTTCGCGTAAGCGGATGGCGCGGGTGCTTTGTCCACCTACATCGAGGACGCAGGCGGTATTGGGAAACAGAAATTCCGCTCCACGCGCTGCGCAGGTAATATCCGTGATTTGGATATCGCGGAAGGGAACGTTGTACCGCCCGAGCCCCGTGGTCGCCACATACTTCACATCCTCGCTGTGGCCACCGGCCTTGGCGAGCGCCTGATCCATCACTTCTCGAGCAACGCCGGGAAAGTCCGGCCGTGTTTTGATGAGCGCAGTACCGCAGACATGTCGCGACTCGTCCAGCAGGACGGCCTTCGTGCTTCTGCATCCGATGTCAATCCCCGCTACGTAAACCATAGAACACCTCTGTCACATTCAAATCGCTTCGAACGTTTTCTACTGCGCCGGGGCGCTCGGCTGTGATGACGGTGACGCCGCCACTTGGCCCATCTTGCCCGATCCCGCGGAAGCATCGCCGCCCAATGCTCGCTCCAGCGCAAAGATCGCCGCGCCAATGGCGCCGATGAAATGCGAATCGTCGCAAACGTTGACCGGGAGTCCCAGCTTCTCCTCCAGCGCCTTCACCATCCCGATGTTTCGTGAAACCCCGCCCGTGAAGGCAACCTCCGGCTCGATGCCCACGCGACGCACCAACGCCACCGTACGGGCCGCGATGGCGCTATGGACGCCGCCCAGAATGTCCGGTACGGTCTTTCCCTCTGCCAAGTAGGACATGATGTCCGATTCCACGAACACGGCACAGACCGTGCTCAGACGCACGGGTTTCTTCGCGTCGAGTGAAATCGGGCCGATCTTGTCGAGACCGAGGCCTAGGGTCTCCGCGGCGTTGGAAAGAAAGCGCCCCGTGCCAGCCGCACACTTGTCGTTCATCACGAAGTCCTTGACGTCGCCCTGTTCGCCGACGCGAATGCCTTTGGCATCCTGGCCTCCCATGTCGATGACCGTGCGCGTTTTTGGGAACAGAAGGTTGGCCCCGCGCGCATGGCAGGAAATCTCCGTAATTTGAGCATTTCCGAAATTCACCTTGTAGCGCCCGTATCCCGTACCCACAACATAAGCGACGCTCTCGGGCGCGATTTCGGCGGAAGCGACCGCTTCCCGGAACGACCGCTCGGCCGCCATCGAGACATTCGCCCCTGTGTTGATCAGAGCGCGGCCCACAATCTTGCGATCTTCTGACAAAATGATCGCCTTCGTCTGCGTCGATCCGACGTCTACCCCGCCACCATAAATCATTTCGCCCTGCCTTTCTCGCGGCTTCTCCCCATGAGAAGCACTCCGCGACCGGCCCTCTATTTGTTGACCAGCATTCTCTGGTGCTCGAGCGATTCAAAAAACGCGTCCACACGATTTCGCAGCTGGGCCTCGGAAAAATACCGCGGGTCTTCCAAGTCCGATTCGATCAGGAGCGTAGGAACATTGAGCTGCTTGGTGAAATATTCCCGCATGTCGCCCTGGCCCGCCGAAAACAGCCTGCAACTCTTCACAGAATGGATGACCAAAGCATCGGCGCCCCAATCCGTCACGTAATCTTTGAGCTGCCGGTAACGCTGCATGAAATTTCGGTTCGTCACATTCCACTGCAGCATGTGGTGGGCGATACTTTCGAGCGGACGCTGGGGATCATGACGGAAACCGAACTCCCAAATGCCGCCGACCCCCGAGTACGTTGACGCCACAGCCACGGCGCCCCATCGGCTGAACATGTCGCGGAACTGTCGCAAATACGGCCACGGCGGAGGCCCCTCCATGACGACGCGGAACTTTTCCTCGGGCAGCGGCCCTTCATGATTATCGGCCCGCTGTTTCATCTCCTTGTACGCTTGCTGGAAGAACCGAAGCCCGTCCTCGGTACCGCGCAGGCAGTAAAGGGGAGCCATCATCATGACCGAATCGAAATAAGCGTCGTATGGAGTCGGGCGTTGCCGCGCAAGTTTCTTGATGTCCGACCACAGCTCTCCCGTTTCGCCGGAAAGTTCCATGATGCGCTGAAGTTTCTTGTAGTCGAGCTTCCTGCCGCTCATGCGCTCTAGAATCTCAATGAGCTCCTCCAATTGCTTGACCACGTAGGAGACATCGTCTTCGGAGGGGTCGCTGGCGTTGGTGCGGAAGAACGGAACATCCAGATTGTAAATCGGAGCTTTGGAATACTCTTGCAAATGCTCGAACCACTGCAAATACACGTTGCAACCCACGTAGTTGCAAAGAATCAAATCGGGCTCCGGAATGGTCGCAAAGGGCGTCTTGCGGCCGGCAAAATACATTCCGACGTCGGCCTTGACATACGCACAGTTGTCGGTCGAGTAGCCCATTTCCTCGGCCGCCAGGATGAGAGGCAACGACTGCTTTTTGGCCGCGAGTTGCAAAGCGTTGACTTCGGGATATACCGGGATCATGTCAAAGGCCTCAATGAGCTCCACAGGATTCCCGCTGATCAACATGTAGATGGCCTTCTCTGCCTTGTTCTCCGCCGCAGCGGTTAGCCGGGAGTAGTAGCGGCCGATCATGTCCTTCTGAAGATTGTGGATTCGTCCCTGGTAGTCGGTCTTTGCTGTGCCTTGCGCCATGGCCAAACTCCTTCCCCGATCAATCCTTCAACTTCAGTCGAACAATAGCGATTCCACGAACGTTTCCGCCTCGGAACGAGCGCGATCGAAACTCCAAGTTTTTTCCTCAAATTCCATCAGTAGATGAGGGATCTTCGCGTCCTCAAGAGCCTTGCGGTAGAGGGCGTAATCAAACAAGGCTGGTTCACAAAACTTGGCGGCCTGAAAACAACGGCGTCGGCCTTCTTTTCCTTGAACAAGCGGAGCAGATGTGCTGCTTTTGCCTCGCGCGAATCATGTTTGGTACCGGAATAATAGGCGCGCTCGGAATAACTCTCGGCTAGGGCGGCCAGCGGTTCCTCTTGAATGGGCACATCTTCGGTGAACCATCTCCAGCCCCGCAAGAAATCATCATCGACGATGTAGCAGCCCGCCTGTTCCAACGTTTCGATTAAACCGACGGGTGGCAGTTCACAGAACGAGCCTTCCAGAACCACTCGAATCCGGTCCTTCGGCCGAGTCGGACGGCCCGGAAGATCCACAAGGACGCGTTCGAGCATCTTCAAAAAGTCTTCCGGAGCCATGAGTGTGCCCGCGCGTGTCAGCACGAACGATTCCGCGGCCGAAATTAAATTCGGGGTTTCAGTCCTGATTCGGTAGATTTCGCGCAGGACCGATCGAATCCGGTTATAGAGGCCAATGCTTCGGTTCAGATCATCTGTCGTGGGTACATGCCCCGATCGCTGCTGCAGACCATCCAGAATCCGCCGATACTCTCTCGCTAGATATTGCCTTGCCAGCGGCGACGCAAAATTCTGCGGGAAGTGGATGTATTCCACAAACATATCAGGGAAGTTCCGTTGGAAGACGCTCGAGAGATTTCTTGCCGGATCGCAGATCGAGTGGAACAGCATCCCTTCCACAAATTTCAGCCGGTTCGTGAGCCCCAATTCAAGGGTGCTCTTCACAATCGAGCAGACGAAGGACTGAAAGCGGGAATCAGCATAGGTGACCTCGATTTGATTGCCTGCGCCGATGATGCCGACAGGCAACATGCCCGACGCATGGATGAGCTCCACGGGGCAATAGATCGGGAAACAGCCAATTGCTTTTTTTCCGGGATGCTCCTCGAGCCAGCGCTTGGCGACGGTGAATTCCGGGTCCTGGGCAATCTCGCGGCAGGAAGCGAATAGGGAGTCGAGCTGTGGAAGATCCTGGACTAAAGTCGTAGCCACGTTTTCCTCCTCAACTGCCCCCAGGCGCATCTTCGGCGCTGGGGGCAACATTGCGGCGTGCGAAGGCGAGAGCACGGCACCGGCGGAGACCGCGTTTCCGTTGCGCTTCTGCGACCCGCTGGTGCGGCAGGCCCGCAGGGCCGAGATTCGCGTCCATCCTGGGAAGCCTCTTCATAGCCCGCACTCTACGCTCGCGCCAAAAGCTTGTCAACACTATTTTGGTACCACAATACCATAATTAGCGGTCGCGCTCCTGCGGCCCGCAAGCTGCGTTAGGCTTCTGTCGGAATCTCTTGCGTACACAGCGCCGGCATCAACGCCGTGATGCCGCCCTCCGAGCCAGTTTTGTTGCGAGCGCCGAGTTGGCCCAAGGCTTGCGCGTCATCAACTTGAGCATCGTCGAAAGAGTGATCGAGCGGAAGGTGGCAAGAGTATGGTCATCCAGCTCATCGAGGACAACGCGCAGTGCGCACCCTGCGTCGGTGGCAAGTTCTGGATCGCCATTGGCCACGTTTTGTGGCCCAACTGGTTCAAAGATCTCGATGATGTCCAGCAGCGTAAGCCGTTTCGGATTGGCTGCGAGCCGATACCCTCCGCCCACTCCGCGTGCCGCTTCCACAATTCCCGCACGTCCCAGATCACGTAGTACCTTTGCGAGATGGTGGGCGGAAATGCCGTACTTCTCGGCGATTTCCGTGCCCGAGAGCGGACGGGTGGGATTGGCGGCAAGCTCAAGCACAGCGTAGAGCGCAAATGAACTCGCCTTTTGAAGTTTCATGAAGTCTTTCCTTTGAGTGTATTCAATCGAGCGCGATCTCGAGTTCGATGAACGGCCCCGCCATCATTCCCTGACTACGGAAAAAAGAGAGAACAAGATGGTTGTCGCGGGCCATCATCGTGCGCACCCTCTCGACGCCAGCCCGTCGAAATGCACCGCATAAAGCCTCGAAAAGACGTGTGCCGATACCGCTCAAGCGCGCCTTGGGACGTACCTGAACCGCAAAAATCCATCCGCAGGGTGGCTCACCAAATTCCCAAGCGCGTACTTCACCGACGATGAATCCCTCAATCCGGCCGTTGTCTTCGGCAACGAAAATGAAGCGCGGTAACCGGCGTCGCGCCCCGTAACGCGCGAATGTCTCTTTCCAGTATTTGCGCTTGGCGAGGCCAGTAATTTCCTCGTCCAGCCCGGTCAGTGCCAGCAAGTCGGAATGGACAGCTGGCCGGATGCGCAGGGCGTCGGTTTTCTTCACAGCCGCACGCGATTTCATGATGGAAATGTGCCGTGGCATGTTCCCTTCAACCGTGCAATGTCGTACTGCCTTACCCTAAAAGTAAAGCGAGCGGGTAGAATCTTCGTTGGCACTGGCCGGCGTAATTCGGCGTTCCCGCCAACAATGATTTACCAGGGATGATCCTGCATATGGCTGGTCCCCGGTTGCGCTAGAGAGACATGATTGTGATAAAGCTTCCACGTTCCTTTGTCTCGCAGAAACACGTCTGTTCCGTAGCCTTCTCGCAGAAGGCGCGCGCCATTTAGTTTCGAACGGCCATCGGTGCGCCATTCATAGACGATCGTGGCGACATCGCCGAAGACCCTTGCCTTGCGCGGACCAAATTTCAAACTGACTTCTTCCAGGTTGTCAAAATATCGTTCTAACATCTGTTTTGCCGCTTCCCAGCCATAATAAGCGCCACGCGAAGTGAACAGAACAAAACCATCATTGTGCCAGTAGTGGCCAAACAATCCTGGCAGGTCCTTATCGCTCCACGCCTTTTCCATGGCATCCATGATGCGGAGGACCGCATCTACGTTCGGTCCGACGACTTCTGGCTGTACCGCTTTTTCCTGTGTAGCTGCGTTTTCCATTTCATCTCTCCTGTGACGCCTGCTGTTCCCACATCGGTCCGGAGCTGGTCGGGAGTGGCCGTGTGCAACGTTTATCCCGAACGCCCGGACAGACTGTTTTCAAGTTCAATCGCCCGCGGAAACAGTACGTTGTTTTCGAGATGAATGTGTCGGTGCAAGTCCGCCGCGAAGGCGGGCAACGCCTGATAGAGGGCTTGATAACTGGTGCACGCATCCGATGGCACGGCGTAGTCCTTGGTCACATCGCGGATCTTTTCAAGCGCCTGGCCAGAAGCCTCGTGTTCCATGATCATTACCGCGACCGGATTCTGTACGGTTCCGAACATGGGTTCCGGCGGATGGCACTTGATGCGGGCCGCTTCTTCCATCTGGCCGATGTAGGGAAAGAGCATTCCCTCTTCTTTCCCCATGTGCTCGCGCAATTCCTCTGCGAGCCCTGCGAAAGTCATCTGCACGCGGGACAACTCCGGATGGCTCTGGCCATGCGCCGCGACGACTTTCGCAGTCAGGCTGGTGATCCGAGCGATCTCCGCCCGCGTGAACGTGTGGTGTGTGTCTACGATGTGTTGCGCCAGTTCGGTGAGCGATACGCTTCGCCAGTCCGTTTCCCGAGGAGCCGCGTCGCACTTCTCAAGAGCCGCAGTTACCTCGTCGATCGGGCGGTTCACCGCCTTACAGGCCTCAGCAAGCGTCTGGGCGCCGCCGCAGCAGTAGTCAATTCCGAACGATTCAAACACGCGCGCCGATGCGGGCCTGTCCAATACGATATCGCGCACGAGCCTGGCAGCCCTCCTCGCTCGCCCTTCCAGATGTTCCGTGACGCGTGCCGGTGTGCCCATAAGAACCTCCTGAATAGGCATTATGGTACTGTAATACCACATTTGAAAGCAAGCGTTCTTTTCCGTCGGATATGCCCGCGAGCGCAGCGCCAGAATCCCGTAACCATCACCGTATTCTCCGTCGCACATCACCAAGCGGTCAGCAACGTTCCAATATCGTGGCAATCCCCTGGCCGACTCCGATACACATCGTGCAGAGTGCATAGCGCGCCTGCAGCTTTTGCAGTTGATAAGTCGCAGTGGTAACCAGCCGGGCTCCACTGGCGCCGAGCGGATGACCGATCGCAATGGCTCCTCCATTCGGATTCACGTGATCGGCGTCATCCGGCAGACCCAATTCCCGCAATACAGCAAGCGCCTGAGCCGCGAATGCCTCGTTCAGCTCGATCACTTCGACTTTTGACAAAGGAAGCGCCGCCTTTGAAAGCGCCTTGCGAGTCGCGGGGACCGGTCCCATCCCCATGACGCGAGGCGCGACCCCCGCAACGGCCGTCGCCAGGACGCGAACGCGGGGAGTGAGGCCGTACTTTTGCGCCGCAATTTCAGAAGCGAGAAGCAGCGCTGACGAACCATCATTAATCCCCGATGCGTTGCCGGCGGTGACCGTTCCATTTGGTTTCACGATGGCTTTCAATTTGGCAAGCGCCTCGAGAGTTGTCTCCGGCCGAGGATGCTCATCGACATCGAATACTCTCGGCTCGCCTTTCTTCTGAGGGATGCAAGCGGGAATAATTTCGGAACGGAAAAATCCGGTTGCCTGAGCCTTCACCCATCGTTGCTGGGTTCGCAATGCAAATGCATCCTGATCCGGACGCACAATATGGAATTCCTCCGCCACATTCTCGGCGGTTTCTGCCATGGAATCGATCCCGTACCTGCTTTTCATCACCGGATTGACGAAGCGCCATCCGATCGTGGTATCGAAAATCTCGGCATTTCGACTGAAAGGTGCATCGGCCTTCCCCATCACGAAAGGAGCGCGGGACATGCTCTCCACGCCACCGGCGATGATCAAGTCTGCCTCGCCGCTTTGGATCGCGCGGGCGGCGATTGCCACGGCGTCCATACTCGAACCGCAGAGACGATTCACCGTTGTCCCCGGAACGTCGGGCGGCAAGCCTGCCAGCAAAGCGGCCATGCGCGCGACGTTGCGATTGTCTTCCCCGGCTTGATTCGCACACCCCAAGATCACGTCGTCTACTCCTTGCCAATCGACCTGCGAATTGCGTTCGATCAGGGCCCGGATGGGAATTGCAGCGAGATCGTCGGTACGGATCGAGGATAGGGAACCTCCGTAGCGGCCGAAGGGTGTGCGAACTGCATCGCAGATGACGGCGTTGGTCATGGGCGGTCCTGGTGTAAATCCGTGGTGCTGGCCACGTGCCAGTCATCGGCCGTCGCAGCGTGGAACTTCTGACCGCTCCACAGCTGCTCCCAGATTCGCGGAGAAACACGATAGCGCGCTCCGCCATAGGGAGCGGCCCGATTTGTAAGCACTTTCTGAACGGCCTTGAGGCCAAGTGACGCGCTCCGGTTCGGGCGCAGGCGGTTCTGTGTGGGGTAAGGGAGGCCGGGCGTGTTCGCAGGATTCATAAAATCCACGCCCAGCCTTTCTCCCGACGTATACGGCACGAACCATTTCCTCCTGTGTCAGTCTGGACAGGCGGAGGGCAAACAGCAGTGACGACCATCACAGCGTCTGATCGAGTGCATGCTTAGTGTTTTTGGAGCGGTGGCGCGTCGCGATGCGACCCAGCAATCGATTGGGCAGTCGGTCGTGCGAGTACAGGAGGACGTAATGTCCGCGTTTGCCGGTGTGGACTACTTGGACTTCGATTCTGTGCTCAACGACGAGGAACTTCTCGCTCGGCAGACAGCGCGTCGTTTTGTCGATGAACAAGTGATTCCCATCATCGAGAAGAACTATCGCGATGCCACTTTTCCGGCCGAATTGGTGCCGCAACTCGGTGAACTCGGATTCTTTGGCTCGAATCTGAAGGGCTATGGTTGTGCCGCAATGTCCAACGTGGCCTATGGCCTGGTAATGCAGGAACTCGAGCGAGGCGATTCGGGACTCCGCAGCTTCGTATCCGTGCAAAGCGGCTTGGTGATGTATCCCATCTACACGTACGGTTCGCCCGCGCAAAAGGACACGTGGCTGCCGCGTTTGCAGAGTGGTCAAGTCATCGGCTGTTTCGGCCTCACGGAGCCGCAGTTTGGTTCGAACCCGGGTGGAATGCTCACGCGCGCCGTGCGAAGGGGCGACTGCTATGTGCTGAATGGCGAGAAAATGTGGATCACCAGCGGCTCGATCGCCGATATCAGCGTGGTGTGGGCCAAGTGCGAGGACGATCGCGTGCGCGGCTTCCTCGTGGAAAAAGGCACCAACGGTTTCAAAACGCACGACGTACACGGGAAGTGGTCTATGCGCGCTTCCGTCACGTCCGGACTCTCATTCAGCGATTGCGAAGTTCCCGCCGACAGCGTGCTGCCTGGTGTGGATGGGTTGCGGGGACCCCTCTCCTGCCTCACGCAGGCGCGCTACGGCATCGGTTGGGGGGCGATCGGGGCCGCGATGGCGTGCTACGACACCGCTTTGCAATACGCGAAATCGCGCAAGCAGTTCGCGAACAAGCCCATCGCCTCGCACCAGCTCGTGCAGGACAAACTGGCGTGGATGATCACCGAAATTTCGAAGGCACAGCTCTTGGCGCTGCATGTCGGGCGGTTAAAGGACCAAGGTCGAATGCACCCCTCGCATGTCTCGATGCTCAAGATGAACAATGTGTGGATCGCGCGGGAAATAGCACGGATGGCTCGTGAGCTCTTGGGAGCGAATGGGATCGTTGAGGACTACTGCGTCATGCGCCACATGAACAATCTTGAATCGGTCTACACCTACGAAGGCACCAACGACATTCAGCGGCTGATCATCGGGGAGCGCATCACGGGCATTCCAGCGTACGTGTGATGGCCGCGGCAACCCTACCGAAGTTGCCGACCGAGTCCCAGACAACAGCCCACGTGTGCATCATGCGGGACGGGGAAGAAGTCGATATTTCTTTTGCTCCGCTCCGACTAACGACGCCAGGTCCCGACGATCGGGAGCCGTTTCGTTCGCGCGAAGCCGAATTCATGGCATCAGCTCGCCGCCGGCAATGACGATGCTTTGCCCCGTAACCGACGCGGCATTGTCACCGCAGAGCCAAACCACGGCATCCGCCACCTCGGCCGGCTGAATCAATCGTCCCTGCGGATTCCGCGACACCAGGCTCGCCGC
>Ga0187770_10002086_pt1 | contig 11026 bp, 11 predicted proteins | sample 0116_SJ02_MP02_2_FD_133154 | JGI IMG/M metagenome (GOLD analysis project Ga0187770, IMG submission 133154) | Tropical peat soil microbial communities from peatlands in Department of Meta, Colombia - 0116_SJ02_MP02_20_MG | ecosystem: Environmental > Terrestrial > Soil > Wetlands > Peat | place...
CAGTTGATTCCGCGTCTATCACATGAAGCTTTTTTGGATCAGTAGTATACTGTACGTAAAGTCCCTTGTTATATCTGTAATAATTTACAACTCCCAATGCTACAAGAAAGATCCCAAGGCTGATAATAATAAGGACTGAAAATCTGGAAATAAATCTTAGCTGGAAAGGTTTATCGATAAAATATTGCCATCTAAATTTTTTATTCATCGAAGCCTCCTTGTGATAATTTATGATTTATAATCGGCATCAGACGGACAATAGTTTAAGGGTTAAAATTGCCTCCTCCATTTTGATAAATCCACTGTATAGTATATAATATTATTAATTTTTTGTCTCGAGGAGGAAGATTTGAAAAGAAAAACACTTGATGCCATAACCGTATGGGCTGTACTGGCCGCATTAACGGTAATTCCATCATGTACCGGAGTAACTAAGCCCGCTGCCGGTAATGCTGTCAGGACAGAGATAGATGTCAACGCTTCATTTGCCAGGAAGGTGAGCCCCCTTCTGTTCGGCTTTAATTACTGGAACTGGGTTGATAAATTTGGATACAGCGTCAGCAATACAGAAACCCTGGTCAGGCCTTTGAAGATTGCGATTCTCAGGGCGGGGGGGATTAATAATGACACGGAGAAACCTCAGGAATTGTCCGGATTATTCCTGGCCCGTTTCGGGAATTATTGCAAAGCCGTTGGTGCACAGCCCCTTCTTCAGGTACCTGTAGCAAGCAGGGACACGGTCGAAGAAAGGATAGCAAGGGCGACCAACCTGATAAGGGAATTTATCAGCATGGGTTATTCGCTACCATATGTCAGCATTGGAAATGAGCCTGACGGCTATAAATCTCTTAATAAGAGCCATCCCGGTCTTGAAGTTTCCGAAAAACTTGAATATTTTAATATTAATGATTATATAGATAATTTTACGAATATTTCCGCTGCAGTGAAGAGAGAATTTCCGGGAATAAAAATTGTCGGACTTGAACTTGGCTGGAAATACAGAGAATGGGTTAGGCCTTTCATTTCAAAATGCTTTCCCTATATGGATATTCTTTCGCTTCATAGATACGGTTACTGGCCGGTAACAGCCGCAACGTATGACGCTGCAATAAAAGAATATGACGATCTTAGAAATTTTTATTCAGGAATAAGGACTTTAACAGATCCTTATGCGCCGGGCATTCCCCTTATTATAGGCGAGATGAATTCATCGGCCGACGGTGATGTGTCGAAAGCAGCTTCATCCGCTATGCCGGGGACTTTCAATGCAGCGCTGTGGGTCGCAGACAATATTGGTGTGTCGAGCTCTGAGCCTAATCTGCTCTCGGTCATGCCCTGGAGCATTTCTGAGGGGTGGAGACTGGGCTTTATTAAGGCTAAGGCCGGCTCTCATAAAGTCACACCTTCGTACTATACATACCTGCTTTTTTCGAATCACATTAAGGAGTATATGATATTCATTCATAAGATCAATGAAAAAGCGAGAATTTATATCTACAGGGACGAATACGGCAATGTCAGCGTCTTCTGTGTTAACTGGAGCTCAGAATCATATCAGGATGTGAAAATAAATTTCAATGGTGTTTTAAGGGACTCATCAATTAATTACAGATTCGTACCCTCATCATTTACCTGTCTTGAGATTTCAAAGGATTTAATGGTGAAAAAAGCCTTTACATATACTTCGGAAATGGCGGATGCTCAGAGCCCCTACCTGGTAGAGGATTTTTAATCAGGCAATAAATGTCCCTTTTATACGTCTCTGGTTATAAAGGAGGTCCATGGTGATAAAGGATGGAATCGTAATTATAAAGAAAAAAGGGATCAATTATTTATTTCTCGATGGTGGCCAGGAAAACCCCCAGCCATGGATCGGGGATTTTTTTTCTTCCCTGTATGACGGAATTATGAAGAAATCGGTTTTCCCGAAGAAATTCAATGCTTCCATGGATAAACATTATGAATTCCTGGCGCATGAACTTGGAGGATTCCATAAAAAGAGGGTCCTTGAGCTTGCCACAGGAAGCGGCAGCATTGCGAATATATTGAGTAATGATAATTCTTACTATGGTATCGATATAAGCAAGGGTCTGCTAAAAATAGCCTTAAAAAAGTTCAAAAAAGCCGGGTTCAGGGAAGCTGAGTTTTATCTGACCAATGCCGAGTTTCTGCCATTCATTGATAAAGTGTTCGATTTATGCATATGCAACCTTTCACTGAACTTCTTTTCAGACCTTGAAATGGTACTCCTGGAAATGAGAAGGGTACTCAAAAAAGGCGGGATTTTCTTTGCAAGTGTCCCTGTTCCTGAAAGGAATGAAACAGGATCCCGCATAATCGGAAATCTCTATTCAGAGGAAGAACTGCATGACTTATTTATAAAAAACGGATTTATTTTTACTGCCTATAAATATGAAAACGGGACCCTCTTATATTTCAGAGCGGTTTTGCCCGTTTTACAGGCAGCATTAAACAATACAGTTAAATAAAGCCGTATCCTTCCTTTTCCGATAAATAAAGGAAGGTTAATGGAATGAAAATTAGAATATCTATTCTTATAATGGTGGTGGCCCTGTCAGGCTGTGTTCAGGAGCCTAAAAATACAGTAAGGACCGATACAGTTTCGCATGAATTCGGTCCTTTTTTCCTTCCTGCCGATAAGAGCATGAACTCCGTTTCAATAAACTATTTTACAGAAGAAGAGAGACCCACTTCAATCCTGTTTTCCATGGTTGGGAATATAGACTGGCTGCGCACTGATCCTAAACCTTCCTCTTTCCACAAAATGGTGTTCAGAGGTCTGGAGGAGAGCGCTGTCTACCAGTTCAGGGTAAATATCCCCTCGGATAATTTCTTGGATAAGTCATACATAAAAACTCCTCCATATGGGGATAATTACAGGTATGATTTTGCAATAGTAAGCATAAATTCCCAATTTACACTAAGCAGAAGCCCTCATTTCCTGATCCTTCTGTCTAAGGAACCCTCTGTGGGGGAGGATGAATTCATCGCTTATTATACGAAAAATAAAAAAATATTGAGTTCCACAGTTCTGGTACCTTTATTCGATATGTCTATAAGGGGAGTTGATTTTTCTCTGTCCAGGGATGGTTTTTTTGTCCTGAGATATAAAAGCGCCAATATCATACTCATTTATATGAATTTTGACAGCCTCGAAAGAACAGCCTTGCCGGAACTTGATAACAGTTCGGAGGATAATTACATGATCTCATCGACTTCAGACAAAACCAGACTTGTAAAAATATCGGAAGCCTTTCATGTAAGGGTAAAGGCTATTTACTGCCTTAACAGGGATTTAGATTTTAATCCCGAGTGGATCACTGTAGAAAAAAAAGATAACTATGCCTTGAAAAATTAGCAGAAGCACACACCGGGGGTTTATTATGGATATCATTCTCTTTGTCAACGGACCAAATCTTAATATGCTGGGGATAAGGGAAGTCGCTAAATACGGGCATACAAATTTAACTGAAATAGAAAACCACATGACGAAAAAGGCGGAAAAACTTGGCTTCTCCCTGAAAAAATTTCAGTCGAACAGTGAAGGGGAAATAGTTGGTTTTATACAGGCTGAGGGTAAGGATGCGGCGGGGCTTGTCATTAATGCAGGTGCTTATACCCATACCTCAATTGCGATCAGGGATGCAATACTATCGGTAAAGATACCTTTTGTGGAAGTGCATATGTCGAATATTTTCGCCAGGGAAGAGTTCAGGACGGTCTCATACCTGTCAGGGATAGCTTTGGGCATAATTTCAGGGTTCGGAGCGTACTCCTATGAACTGGCACTGGAAGCTATGGCTGAATTTTTAAAGAGAGGAAATAATGTCTAGGCTTTCAGGATTCATGATATTATTTGTCTTGTGGACGGCATCGGCGGGAAACTCACAGGAAATCGGTCAGGTAAGGAAAATTTATCTGGATGGAATGACATCTTTTACCGGCAGAGATCTTAAAAAAGCAGGGGACAATTTCAGAAGAATAATCGGAATGAGCCTGCCGAGAAATTCACTTTTTGACCCTTATACTGCTAAATCGTATTATTTTCTGGGGGAAATAGCCTTTATCAGGCAGGATTATGAGAGAGCTGTAGACTTTTATAAGACCGTAGCCGGATTATATTACGAAGAGGATATCTATCCAAGGGACCTTTACAAACTCGGGAGAACCCTCATCATATCAGGGAGGCTTAATGAGGGTATTGCAATCCTGGAAGACTACTTAAGTCACTATGGAGGAATGGACAGACTGGAAGATCATGCATATTACTGGATGGCGAGGGCTTATGCTGGTAAAGGTGATTATTTCAAGGCAATTTCGTTTTACAAGTTCATTCTTAATAATTATATGGAGAGCGATTTAACCTTTGAGTCCAGGAATTCCATTTCAATTCTTGAGAATTTAAATGAGAAACAGGTTACAAACACTTTTGAAACAAATAATATTTTGATTAATATTACAAATAACACTGAAAACGTTAATTTCGAGATGGAGAAAGCTATTCTGGAAAGGATATCGCGGCTGCTTGCAATAAAGCAGAGACTGCTTGAGATAAAGGCTGCAAGGGTCGATGCACTCTCAAGGCTTAAAGAGCAGAATTGGACTGAGCAGGGTTTTTCAAAATGAGATTTACAGTTTTATGTTTTATATTTTTTGCTTTAGCCGGATGCCTTTACGGAGGCTGGGTAAAGCTTTCGAACAGGTACGTTATAATCTCTGAAGATTACGATTCTGCAAGGTTAACTATGGATGAAGCAATTTCCGGTACCAATACCAACTTATTTAATTACAGGCCTATACTATATCCGTATCTTCCGCTGACATCTTTCATGACAATATCTTACAACGGTCAGTACAGTATTTACGGGAGTGAAAGCGGCTTTTTCAAACAAAAGCCCTTTATCAGTGGCGAAAATATCATTTCAGAGTGGGTGTTGCAGGACCTCACGGTAATCCAATCTGCTGGAATAGTTGCCGGAATTTCTTCTGGGGCTCCGGATACAATGAAATTAACATTTTCTTATATTTACAGCGGTACTCAAGAAGCGACGGTTGAGACAAGGGTTGTCCTTGATACGTTTCTGGGGAGCTCGGAGCCTAAAATGTACAGCATAGCCGGAACAGGCGATATAAGCAGGGAGACTCTGCTGTACAAGGATTCTATACCGGCATACTGGTATTCCTGTGACAATTATAATAATCCTGTTGTAAGGGCACAGGGAACTATAGAAAATTCGACATTACCGGTCAGGATCATCTTCGCATCATGGGAAAGATTTAACGAGAACAGATGGGACTTTAATATAGACTCCTCAAGGGACTTCAGGAGGCTTGGCACTCCTCAGTATGATAGTGCCGTCGGAATTTTTTATAGCCCGCTTAAGCTCTCAAGGGGAGTTACGAATAGTATTACGCTGCTGTACGGTGTTTACGGGCCTTTCAGCCGGTCAAAGGCTTCTGTATCGGAGTCTTCAGCCATGCCGGTTTCCAATACTGTAGAGCCTGTTGCTCCAGCGGCTATAAAAACTCCTGAAGTACAGGTATCCACAGTTGTCATCACTAATGTTATCACTAACACACAGTTAAATTCAATGACTAATGTTGTTACGAACTATATTAATGCAGTTACTAATACAACCCATCCGGTTTCCTCCAGCGAGGCAAAACTCTTGAACGAAATAGGGAGCCTGGACGGAATTATCGATAAAGTCAGCATTAAATATGAGATTTTGATGGGAATTTTCAAGAACACTTTCATTACCAACAGCACCTTTCTGAAGGACATAGACTCCGATATCAAGCATTTTGAAGAAAAGCTCTCAGACGAGGAAGAAAGCCTTTCCAATGATATGATCCCTTCCGGAGAGTAGAATCATGCGTAATTATTTTAGCATCCGCCTTTCAAAGATAATGGAAAGCATAAAGGAGGGAGAGGCGATTTATGTCAATGTCCCTGAAGAGGTTTACTATCTGACAGGGTTCACGGGGGATGATTCGAGCCTTTTCATTGTTCAGGGAGGAGCCTACTTTATAACTGACGGCCGCTACATTGAGCAGTTCAGGATAGAAAAAAGGGTTGAGGTTAATGTAGAAGAGGTGAAGCCGGGAAAAAGGCTGATGGCACTTCTTAAATCGCTGATAGAAGATCTTAGGATCTCGGTTCTCCTTCTCTCAAAAAGGGAGATAAGCCTTGAGTTTGCAGAAGAGATTAAAAAGATCCTTGAACCTGCAGAAATAGAAATCAGGAACAGCTCGATAATAAAAGACCTTCGACTATGCAAGGACGAATACGAGATCGAGATTATCAGGAATAATCTTATGATCACAGAGCTTGGTTACCATATGGCACTTCCTCTGATAAGAGAGGGACTTAGTGAAAAGGAAATAGCCGCAGAAATCGAGTTCTACCTCATAAAACAGGGAGCAAAGGCTCCTTCATTTGAAACGATCGTGGCATCTGGCCCCAGGAGCGCATTGCCGCATGGAACTGCGAGCTCTAAATTAATTTCAAATGATGAAATTATCCTTCTTGATTTCGGGATAAAAAAAGATGGATACTGCTCAGACTTTACAAGATGCTATTATTTAGGTAAAATAATCGACCCGAAAATACAGGAGATCCACAGAGTTGTTCTGGAAGCCCTTAAGAAATCCGAGTCTTTGGTCAGTGACGGCGTAAAAAGCGGAGAAGTGCATGAAGCAGCGGCAGGTGTGATAAGGGACGCTGGATACGGAGAATTTTTTCCTCACTCGACAGGGCATGGGGTGGGACTTCAGGTACATGAAGCCCCCGCGTTGTCAGAAAGCGAAGAATCGGTCCTGGCGGAGGGAATGATCATCACAGTAGAGCCGGGTATTTATCTCCCGGGGAAGGGCGGAATCAGGCTTGAGGATATGGTTCTCGTGAAAAAAAAAGGATGCGATGTCTTGACAGCCTCCAGGTATGAACTATAATTGGAGGACATATGGTTTCGTCTAACATTTTAAAAAAAGGGTTAGTTCTTAAAATAGACGGTGAACTTTATTCAGTACTTTGGTATCAGCATCACAAACCCGGCAAGGGTGGCGCTATAGTAAGAACAAAGCTGAGGAACATTATAAAGGATACGGTGATTGAGAAAACCTTCCGTGCAGGCGAGTCCCTTGAGGACGTTTTCGTGGAAAGCAAGGAAGCACAGCTCCTTTATAAGGAAGATGACCATTTTCTTTTCATGGATAATGAGACATATGAGCAGTATTCAGTTCCGGAGGATATTGTGGGAGAAGCTGCGAAATATCTGAAAAACGAGATGGCATGCACACTTTCCATCTATAAAGATGAGATAATCAGCGTGGAGCCGCCAATGTTCGTAGATCTTTTTATAACTGAAACAGACCCCGGCCTGCGGGGTGATACGGTAAGCGGAGGGTCGAAGCCGGCTACACTTGAAACAGGGGCAGTTGTGCAGGTGCCTCTTTTTGTCGGAAAAGGCGAGAAGATCAGGATAGATACAAGGGATGACAGATACATAGAAAGGGTCAAGTAGGGGGGTGTTATGATAGATATCAAGGACATTAAAAAGATTCAGAATATATTTTCAGGGAGCGATATAGGCGAGATAGAAATTCGTCATGGCAAAGACGCTCTCAGGATGACGATCTCACATGCGAAAAAAAAGCTCAGAACAAACCGGGTGAAGCCGCCTGCTCCGCCGAAAGCAGCCGACCCATCACCTGCCGATCCCGGAATTTATGAACTTCACTCAAAATGGATTGGATTTTTTACAAGGCTCAACTCCAAAACTGGCGAGAATTATATTAAGTTAAGGGATGTTGTTAAAAAAGGAGACATTGTCGGGCATGTACGTGTGCTGGGTGTTCTTCAGGATATCACGTCTGAGGTAAACGGCAAAGTGAAAGAAGTTCTGGTTGAGGAGGGTCAGCCCATTGAATACGGACAGCCTGTTATGCGCTTTGAAATTGAGCATTAATGGAGAATAATAATGTTTAGAAAAATACTGATTGCAAACAGGGGTGAAATAGCTGTCAGGATTATCCGTGCAGCTAAGGAACTGGGAATACCGACTGTATCTGTTCACTCCGAGGCTGACGAGCAATGCCTCCATACCCAGCTGTCGGATCAGGATGTCTGCATTGGCCCGGCGCTTTCCAGCGAAAGTTATTTAAATATACTTGCCGTCATCAGTGCAGCAGAGATTACCGGGGCCGACGCCATACATCCTGGCTATGGTTTCCTGGCGGAGAACCCCAAATTTTCAGGGATATGCAAGGATCACAAAATCACCTTCATAGGGCCTTCTGCCGAAGTCATAGACCTGCTCGGCAACAAGGCATATGCTAGGAATACAATGAAGGAGATCGGGGTCCCGATAACTCCCGGAACTGACATTATTACGGATACCCGCGAGCCGCTTGAATTCGCCTCCAGAGCAGGCTATCCGGTAATAGTCAAAGCGGTCGCTGGAGGAGGCGGAAAGGGGATGAGGGTCGCATGGTCGGATGAGGAACTTGCCAATATAATACCCATCGCCCAGGCTGAAGCTAAGTCAGCTTTCGGAAATCCAGATGTCTACGTGGAAAAGTTTCTGAGGGAACCCAGACATATAGAGATTCAATTCCTGGCGGACAATTATGGAAATGTAGTACACCTGGGAGAAAGAGACTGCTCGATACAGAGAAGGCATCAGAAGCTGGTCGAGGAATCTCCAAGCCCGAGCCTTTCGGCCGATGTACGGGAAAAGATGGGTGAGGCTGTCAAGAAGGGTGTTAAAAAGGTCGGCTATTCAGGTGCCGGTACAATGGAATTCCTTTATGATACCGACGGTAAATTCTACTTTATGGAAGTTAATACAAGGATCCAGGTTGAACACCCTGTTACGGAAATGAGGACCAGCATTGATATAGTTAAAGAGCAGATAAGGACTGCTATGGGCGAAAGGCTGTCGTTCAAGCAGGAAGATGTGGAATTCAAGGGCAATGCCATAGAATGCCGCATTAATGCGGAAGATCCCTACATGAATTTCATGCCGACTCCAGGTGTAATCCAGGATTTTCATTTACCCGGAGGGCCGGGGATCAGAGTGGATACACATTGCTACTCCGGTTATGAAATTCCTAAATTCTATGATTCTCTGCTTGCAAAGGTCATTGTTTGGGGAAGGAACAGGGAAGAGGCAATTGCCAGAATGAAAAGGGCCCTGCAGGAATTCAGGGCATCAGGCATAAAAACGACCATTCCTTTCTATGAAAAACTACTTGAAAGCCCGGATTTTCTGAAGGGCATGTACTCGACAAATTTCCTTGAAAATTTTAAATTTAACTGCTGATTTAAAAAGGCGGAGTTGACCAAGGATAAGATATAGAAATGAATTCCATCATTATTAAACCCGGAAGAGAAAGGTCAATTCATCATCGCCATCCATGGATTTTTACGGGGGCAGTTCTAAAAACTACCGGTGAGCCGACGGCGGGAGAGATCGTTCATATCAGGGACTATGAGGGGGCGTTCCTGGCCCAGGCACATTATAATCCGCGTTCAAAGATCTGCGCCAGGATACTGGAATTCAGAGAGGACATTATAATCGATGCAGCCTGGTGGGAGAGAATGATCAGGGCATCCATTGGCAGGAGGAGGGAATTATCGTCAGAAACCGATGCCATGAGACTTGTATTCGGTGAAGCTGATTTTCTTCCCGGCCTGATTGTCGACCGCTACGGAAGCACTTTGGTGCTGCAGGCTCTGACAGCAGGTGTTGAAAATATAAAAGGCATCATAGCCGGAATTCTACATTCTATTTTAAAACTTGATGATATTTATGAGAGAAGCGATGCGGCAATCCGCGCTCTTGAAGGACTTCCGGAATCGTCAGGACCCCTGATGGGCAGAACTCCTGGGGACGTTATAATAAAAGAAAATGGGATAATGTATTCCGTAGAACCTGCAATTGGTCAGAAAACGGGTTTTTTCCTGGATCAGCGTGACAATAGAAAAATTGCCTCTTCGTATGCTGCTGGGAAGGAGATATTGGATTGTTTCTGCTATTCCGGAGGATTCACGCTGTCTGCGCTGAAGGCGGGTGCATCTTCTGTCGTTTCGATCGATTCCTCAGCAGAGGCTTTAAAACTTCTCGAAGAAAATCTCAGGCTCAATAATATTCCGGAAGGGATTTGTTCGATTCAGAGGGATGATGTCTTTACCTGCCTCCGTGTATTCAGGGATGAAGGGAGGCTCTTTGACATGGTAGTGCTTGATCCGCCGAAGTTCGCGCCTAGCCGACAATACAGGAACAGGGGTATGAGGGCCTACAAAGACATCAATCTCCTGGCCATGAACATCCTGAGGCCTGGCGGGATCCTTGTGACATTTTCATGCTCCGGTGGTATCAGTGCAGCTGATTTCAGGATGACTGTCAGCTGGGCAGGGACAGATGCATTGAGAGAGGTTCAGATTGTACAGGTGCTGACACAGGCTACTGACCATCCGGTGCTCCTGTCTTATCCGCAGTCCGAATATCTTAAAGGTCTTGTCTGCATTGTCATTTAGGCGGAGGTGAAATATGGTATTCAATCCTGGATATAAAATAATAACGGCTCCGCCCGAAAGGAGTTATATTTTTCTTTACAAAAGCGACGAACTTCTTCTACGCCATGAAGAAGGAGGATATTCAGTGCCGCTGATGAGTTCTGATGAAATTGGGCAATTGAATATGGATCTTACACAGTACATAGGCGAAATTGACAAAACTCCATGCATCGCGGGCGGAATTTTGGAAGGGTTTCAGCCTTCTCACGCCGGTACAGACTTATTATTTTTGAGAGTCTATGATCTATTCGGTAAAACCGGCGATGCTTTTTTCAAGGCCGCGGGTCTTGGTAATCACCTTGTACACTGGATGAAAAACAATAAGTACTGCGGGAAATGCGGGATGGTAATGTCCGACTCCGCCCGTGAACGGGCCAGGCATTGTGAAAACTGCGGAAATACCGTTTATCCAAGAATATCTCC
>Ga0187770_10002087_pt1 | contig 11026 bp, 7 predicted proteins | sample 0116_SJ02_MP02_2_FD_133154 | JGI IMG/M metagenome (GOLD analysis project Ga0187770, IMG submission 133154) | Tropical peat soil microbial communities from peatlands in Department of Meta, Colombia - 0116_SJ02_MP02_20_MG | ecosystem: Environmental > Terrestrial > Soil > Wetlands > Peat | place...
CTGATAGTTGATTTGTACATCCGAGTGTTCCTGGTGATAGACGTTGAACCACTTCGAGTACATTGGGTATGGAAACGTAGCGCCCGCGCCGTTCAATAAAACCGTCGAGTCCGCCGCGAGAGTCACTCCCAGCCCGAGCAGCAAGCACACGACCACGATCGCTTTTTTCATAGTCGCCGACCCTCCGCTGTCATTCTTTTGCTGGATTGTTACAATTGCGTTACACGGCCAAGAATTCGGGGTGAAAACGGCCAACTACTTCACAAGTCTGTGCGATACAGGAGCCCCTCGCCACTCTCTTGCGCTCCCGCCGAAAGCTTTAGCAAAATCAGATTGTCGGCGCTGCCACGGTAGCGCGCTGCGCAGCTGCGTCCCGCTGCCGTGCGCGACCGTGGCGCACTTCAAGGCCGCGCACCCAGAAGAGCACGTCCTCCGCAATGTTCGTCGCATGGTCCGCAATTCGTTCCAGATGCCGTGACGCCAGGACAAAGTGCATATTGGGCGCTGCGAGCGTCGAGTCATTCGTCATTCCTGCGAGCAAGCCTTCAAACACTCGGTCGCGGTATTGGTCGACGACGTCATCGCTTTCCAGCACCTGAGTAGCAAGTTCCACGTTCTGATAGATAAGGGCGCCAAGGCACTTCGAAACCATCGCTCGCACGGCCGTAGTCATCGGCTCCAGTTCTGGAGGAGTCTTGACGTCTCCCATTCCGGCAAGGGAAATGGCCCGCTCGCTGACGTTTACTGCCAAGTCGCCCATCCGTTCAAGATCATTATTGATCTTCAGGGTCGCTACGATGAGCCGCACGTCCGTATCCTGCAGGTTTCCAGAGCGCAGCAGGCGAATCGCATGCTCGTCGATCACGATTTCCATTTCGTTGATGCGCGGTTCTGTAAGGAAAACTTCACTGGCCAGCCGTTCGTTTCGTTCGAGCAAAGCCCAAAGCGCGCGGTTCAGTGAAGCTTCCACTGTCCGCGCTTGCGAAACTAGGTAGTTCACTAACGCATTCTGCAAAACCACCTCTGAACCGTTCTTCGCGGATTCCAATTTTGTTCCTCTCTGGAGTTTTGTGCCGCAGCGTTCTTTACGCCCACCGATACTATGGTTTTCGCGCTTTGCAATTACGTAACGGGCATGTGAACGTTCCGAGACACCCTATGAGTTACCCCTCCAGCGGGACCGAGAACGAGAATTTGGAGCCTCGTCCAACCTCGCTCTCCACCCAGATGCGTCCGCCGTGCGCTTCCACAATGTGCCTCGCGATCGAAAGACCTAGGCCCGTGCCGCCTGCCTCTCTCGACCTTGCAACATCGACTCGATAGAACCGCTCAAATATTCGTTCTTGCTCCGCCAGCGGAATTCCGATTCCCGTGTCCTCCACCGTCACGACGGCTTCGCGCCGGTGAGCGAACGCCCGCACCTGAATGTTTCCGCCTGGCGGCGTGTACTGGATGGCATTGTCCACCAGATTCTGCAAAACCTCGTGAAGAAGACTCGCATCTGCGCGAATGGGTGGAAGCGTCGCTGGCAAGTCCACGTCAAGATTGATTTGTTTCTGTGTACTCTTCAGCAAGCTCGTTTCCACGCAACCTTCGATTAGATCGGATACGTTCACTGGCAAGAATTGCAGTTCGAGCTTGCCGGCTTCAATGCGAGCGAGTTTCAAAAGATCATCAGTGAGGCGGGCCAGTCGCGTGGCGTGATCCCGAATAATCTCTAGGAATCGCCGGTTGTTGTTGGGATCGTTGAGTGCTCCTGCTAAGAGCGTCTCGGCAAAGCCTTGTATGGCGGTCAGAGGTGTCTTGAACTCATGCGAGACATTCGCCACAAAATCCTGTCGAACACGCTCCAGACGTCGAAGTTCCGTGACGTCGTGCAAAACGACGACCGCACCCGACGGCTTCTCTCCCGGCATGGAGTTCGGCGAGGCGCTTGCCATGAGGACGCTTGACTCCAACGACTTCACCGGGGCCGCGGTCACCGAGAAATGCCGCTGCTGGATGAACCCCATGGCAATGTCCGTCTGCAGCCCCTCAGCGCCCTCTAGCGCTTGTCGAATCAGCCCAAGCAGTTCGGAGTTGCGAATCACCTCGATCATTGGCCGTCGCTCGCTCTTCGCAGCGTCCAGGTTCAAAATGTCGAGGAACGCCCGGTTACAGAACACTAGCCGCTCATGCGCATCGATTACGGCTACGCCCTCCACCATGCTTCGCAGAATCGCACTCGATTGGTTCCGCTCGCCGCTGAGCGACCGGATCGTCGTGTCGAGCTTCGCTGCTGTCTCATTCAGCGAGTTCGCAAGGTCAGCTAATTCGTCGCGCGGCCCCTCAAATCGCAGCGCACGGAAATCGCCCCGCGCTACGCGGCTCGAAAAATCCTTCAATTGCGCGACTCGCACCGCAAATGTGCGTGAGAACAAGAACGAGACCAGAGCACCCACCACAAGGATTGTGAAGGATGCCACGAGCAGCCTTTCGCGCAGTTCTTCCAGCGAAAATGCGATTCCCGTGAGTGGCAATCCAAAGCGAATCACAAACGGTTCGCCCGACGCGAGCTGACAACGTTTGGCGTGATAAGCAAACTGTTCTCCGCTGGCGCTGTTACGCACGGAGGCGCCTTCTCCTCCCGCCAGCGCCCGCGCAACCTCAGGTGCGCCTGCCTGCGATCCAGCCACACTTGGATCGGCTGTCGAGTCGGCCACAATCCGCCCGCTTGAGTCGATGACGCTAACTCGGACTCCGCTGGCCGCCGCCCACGCGACCCATGATCGAAGCGCCGCGGCATTCTTGACATCAGGCGGACGCGCAACCGTCACATTTAATAACGTGGCCAGCTTATCGTCGGTGGATCGAATGGAGTCGCGCCGAAGCACACGCGCGGAATAAAGATCGACAGCGAAGAGAACGCCAAGGAGAAGGACCAGGTAAGTAACGCCCAGTTTCCAGAAAAGCTTAGCTCGCACGTGTCTCGAACAGGTAGCCCGCGCCGCGTATTGTCTTCATGTAGGCCGGGTGTTGCGGGTCGCTCTCTATTTTCTCACGCAATCGCCGTACGTACACGTCTACGCTCCGAGGGGTCACGAATCGCTCTGTGCCCCAAACTGCATCCAGCAATTGGTCCCGTGTGAACACTCGGTTGGGACGCGCCGCGAGGAAATATAAGAGGCGAAATTCCAACGTGCTCATCGCCACCGGTTTGCCGCCACGCGTCACGCGATAGGCGGCGGGGTCGATACGCAAGACGCCGATCTCCAGAAGCTTCTCCGATGGGGCCCCCGGCTCTGTTCTCCGTAGCAATGCCTTCACGCGCGCAACAAGTTCGCGTGGGCTGAAAGGCTTCGTCACGTAATCGTCAGCCCCCAATTCGAGCCCGACCACGCGGTCTGCTTCTTCCCCTTTCGCCGTCAGAATCAGAATCGGAAGGCGATTCAGGCTCACGTCTTTGCGGATCTCTTTGCAAATCTCGAGGCCCGACAATTTCGGGAGCATGAGATCCAGAATCAAAAGGTCGGGTGGCGCCTTGCGAATTTGCGCCAGACCTGTGACGCCGTCCCCCGTCGCTACTAGTTGGTAGCCGTCTTTCTCGAGATTATAACGAACAAGCTCGACGATGTCTTTGTCGTCTTCGATTACTAGAACTCGTTTCATTGGCCTCTCTTGATTTTTGTCGCCCACACCATAAGGAAAATGCGCGTCGGAAGCAAGATGGTCATTTACGTCATCCTCTTTTGTAACGTAATTTTCATCACTGTTTCACATTGATGCGGTGCGGCCACATGAAACACCCCGATTCATTTCGCCACGAGCTTCCGAATGCATATGTCCTGTAGCTGATTGAAAGCACAGATTCTTAGCTGTCCTGTCGCCTTCCGCCTTTGGCCGTCGTTGTGCTCCCCTCCCGTCGGTGGTGTGTGGTTAGACCTCGCGGGCGTGGTCGCGGCAGCGCAGGGGGTGTTATGGGTGTGTCGACGAAGGAACAAGTGGGTGGGACCAGGCCTGCTCCGCAAGCTGCTCTCTTTGATGTTCGAGTCCGCGTCTCAACACGGTCGAAATTAAGGTCGGTTCATGCCCTACTTAGCGCAGTGGTCCTGTTCGCCCTGCCTCTCGTTTCCGCGCCCTCGGCATTCCCGCAGACAAAAGACGCCGACTTAACAAACCAGAGCCTGGAAGACCTGATGAGCATTCGGGTGGTCTCCGTCTCGAAAGAGGAACAAAAGCTCTCGCAAACCGCTGCTGCGGTCTTCGTAATCACTGCCGAAGATATCCAGCGTTCGATGGCTACAAATATACCGGACCTCCTGCGAATGGTGCCGGGCATAGACGTTGCTCAAATCAATGCAAACTCGTGGGCGATTGCTGCTCGCGGGCTAAACGGGCGCTTCGCCAATGAATTGCTGGTCCTGCTCGACGGTCGAAGCGTTTATACACCCACGACTGGTGGCGTTTTTTGGGATGTGCTCGATATTCCGCTCGCGGACATCGAGCGCATCGAGGTGATCCGTGGCCCGGGAGCGTCTATTTGGGGTGCTAACGCTGTCAATGGGGTCATCAACATCATTACCAAGAAAGCGTCCGAAACACAGGGCGGCCTAGTAGACGCGGTAGGTGGCACGATCGATCAAGGCTTCGGAACCGCTCAATATGGGGGTAACCTTCACAACAATACATCCTTCCGGGCATTCGCCAAATACTTGAATGCAGACCATTTTCCCAATGCAAGCGGAGCTGAGGGAGGCGACGGTTGGGGCTTATCTCGAATCGGTTTTCGGACCGACACAGACTTCTCCTCCACTGACAGCTTGACCTTCGAAGGCGATTTGTATCGAGGTCGCGAAGGCGAACCAAGCGTGGAAATCGTGTCTGTTGTCGCCCCGCCACTTCAAGACGTCGAGCGCGAAGTAAATTTGGGTGGCGGTTTTCTTGAAGCTGTCTGGAATCACACATCCTCGTCGCATTCAGGATTCAGTCTTCAAGCATCCTACAGCGAGTATGAGCGCAACGACTTCCTGGGAGAAACGCGAGGGACTTCGGCAATTGCTTTCCAGCACCACTTTGCGTGGGGCGAGCGCCAAAACATTATCTGGGGAGCAGAATATGACTATTCGCAGTCTCGCACAGTCGGCAGCCTACTCATAGCCCTCGATCCTCCAAATCTAAACACGCAACTCTTTAGTTCCTTCATCCAGGATGAAATCGCACTGGTTCCCAGCCGCGCCTACGTCACGGTTGGCGTAAGAGTCGAGCACAACTACTACACCGCATTTGACGCGATGCCGACAGTCCGTTTTGCGTGGACCCCTGCCGCTCGACAAGCACTGTGGTTGGCGGTTTCGGAGGCAGACCGTACGCCCGCGGAGACCGACGCAGCAATTCGCTCCTATCTCGGTGGATTCACAGGACCAAATGGACCGGTTGCGCTCGAGCTCCTCGGCAACCCCCAATTTGGCAACGAAAAAGCGATCACATACGAAGCGGGTTATCGCATCTCTCTGGCAGAGCAGTTTTCGCTGGACTTAACCGCATACTACAACAGTTATCGCGACCAACAAACTACGGAGCCGGCTGCCCCGTTTTTTGTCTCTACGCCATCTCCTCCTCACACCGTTCTGCCGTTCGTTTACGCGAACTTGATGAATGGTGAATCGTACGGCGCAGAAGTATGGGCGAACTGGAAAGTCAACACCCGTTGGACCATCAGCCCCGGATACGCGCTCGAGCAAATTCACATGCACCTGAATCCGGCCAGCCTGGACACCACGTCGGTCGCTGCAGCTGAAGGAAGCAGTCCCGTACACTCGGCGCAGCTTCGCTCGCATTTTGCTCTGGCGCGAAACTTCTCCTGGGATACCTCCGCATATTTTGTCGATCGGCTGACCGACCCCATCATTCCTTCTTACACGCGTGTCGATTCAGGATTGACCTGGCAATGGAAGAACAAGGCCTCGCTTACCATCGCCGGCCAAAATCTCGCGCGAGACCGTCACCAGGAATTCGTCGATTCAACAGGAAGCGCAGCGACAACACTCGTCAAACGCAGCATCTATGCGGAGTGGGCGTGGCGGTTCTGATGCCATGGCCAAAATCGTAAACCCTTTCCTTCGGAACGTGATGCGTCACGGCTCGCGACTTGGATTTGCGCCTCAGGCGTTAGGGGCACTCTTGTCGCTCGCCATTGTCCTCAATATTCCAGCGGCGTCGTCGCAATCGACCGAACCCACTGAATACCAGCTCAAAGCTGCCTTTCTCTTCAACTTTGCCAAATTTGTCCAGTGGCCCTCTACCAGTTTTACGGGCCCTCAGTCTGAGTTCGGCATTTGCATCTTAGGACAAGACCCTTTCGGCAAATCCATCGACGACGAGCTGCACGGAAAAACGATTGGTGAGCATCCCGTCACCATCACTCGCTGCAAGAGCCTCACTGAAATCGGCAATTGCCACATTGTGTTTGTCAGTTCATCAGAAAGCAAAAAGCTTCCAGAAATTCTTGCGACTTTAAAAGGAAGCAGCGCACTCGCTGTGGGTGAAACAGACGGGTTTGCCGCCTCCGGTGGAACGATTCAGTTCACGCTGGAACAACAACGCGTGCGCTTCATCATCAATGTCGATGCCGCGGAGCGCGCTCGGCTGCAGATCAGTTCCAAGCTCCTCGCGCTGGCCAAAATCGTTCGCGACGTTCCCGGAAACGGAAAGAGCTGACGTGCGTAGCTTCGGGGATCTCTCCATCAAGCAGAAGTTGACGCGAATCATCTTCCTGACCTGCGCCGTGGCCATTTTGCTCGCCTGCACCTTCTTTGCCGTGTACGACCTTGTGGTCTTCCGCTACTCCCTCGAAAGTGAACTCGCCTCCATCGCAGAAATTACCGGTTCGAACACGACCGCAGCGCTCGAATTCAGCGATTCCAAGTCTGCTCAAGACATCCTGGCGTCCCTGGACGCCCAGAAACACATCATCGAGGCCTGCATCTATACGCGCGATCACGCCGTTTTCGCTTCATATGCTCAGTCGGGCCAACCAATCTCTCAGGCCGCTTGTCCTCCGGCTCGCGGAGACTCCTCCCAAATTCACTCCGACTCTATCGACTTGTTCCGTGAGATTCGCCTGAACGGAGAACTGATCGGGACGATTTACCTGAAATCGGACCTCAGCGGCTTGTACACTTGTCTTGCTCGCTTTGGCGAAATCCTCCTCATCGTAATTTTAGTCTCGCTCGTCACTGCATATCTTTTGTCATCGAATCTGCAACGCGCCATTTCCGATCCGATTCTCGATCTCGCGCGAACCGCGTTCACCGTTTCAGTCCACAAGGACTATTCCATTCGCGCAACCAAGCGAAATAAGGACGAAATTGGTTTCCTCTTCGATCGCTTTAACGAAATGCTCCAACGCATTCAGGAGCACGAATCGGCACTCCAGCGCGCTCATGCCGAGCTCGAAACCCGCGTTGACGAGCGCACGAAAGAGCTCCAGAAGGAGGTGAAGGAACGCCAACAGGCCGAGCAACAGCTCGCCGAACGCACCACTTTCTTGAATTCGCTGATCGAAAATAGCCCGCTCGCCATCGCCGTCATAGATCCAATGGACAACCTCCAGCTTTGCAATCCGGCCTTTGAAACCCTGTTTCAGTATCGCCGAGAACAGGCCCTGGGTCGCTCAATGGAAGAGCTTGTCGGGGCCGATCACGGCGGGGCTAGCCGCCTGATAAACGAAATTGAACAAGGAGAACACCTTCATATCGTTACTCGACGCAAGAGGAGTAACGGCCCGTTCGTAGACGTCGAGCTATCCGCCGTCCGACTCACTGTCGAAGGGAAAGTCGTCGGCGTCCTCGTCATGTACCAGGACATCACCGAACGAATTCGAGCCGATCAAGACCTGCGCCGCGCAAAGGAATCCGCCGAAGCAGCCAGCAAAGCTAAAAGCGAATTTTTGGCGAACATGAGCCACGAAATACGCACACCCATGAACGGAATTCTCGGAATGACGGAACTGGCTCTCGACACTGACCTTCGGCCTGAGCAGCGCGAGTACCTCACTCTGGTGAAGGCATCCGCCGACTCATTGCTTGGCGTGCTCAACGACATTCTCGACTTCTCAAAAATCGAAGCCGGAAAGCTCGCCCTTGAGCCTACTGATTTCCGTCTCCGAGAAAGCATTGGCGAAACGATGAAGGCCCTAGGGTTGCGCGCACACCAAAAAGGTCTGGAGCTCGCCTGGCGTGTCGCAGCGGACGTCCCAGAGACCTTAATCGGCGATGCAGGGCGGCTGCGCCAGGTCATCGTCAACCTGGTTGGCAATGGCTTGAAGTTTACGGAACGAGGGGAAGTCGCGCTCGATGTGGAAACGGAACAGGTTCTGCTAGACCGCGGCGTTGTGCTGCATTTTCGCATTAGGGACACGGGCATCGGCATCCCTCCCGAAAAGCAGGAGTTGATTTTTGAGCCCTTCACGCAAGCGGACAACTCCACCACCAGAAAATTTGGAGGAACCGGGCTCGGGCTTGGCATCGCTTCGCGACTCGTGGAAATGATGGGCGGGCGCGTCTGGCTCGAAAGTGAATTAAATCGGGGCAGCATCTTCCATTTCACCGCCCACTTTGGAATTTCCACGCAACACACCGAGAAAACGAATTTGCGAGCCGACTCGATCCTGTCCCAGAAGCGCGTCTTGATCGTTGACGATAACCGCACGAATCGCCTCATCCTGCTCGAAATGCTCAATCAGTGGGGGATGCGGCCAGAAACCGTCTCCGGCAGCGAGGCTGCCATTTCCATGCTGGCTCATGTCGGAGCCGCCGGCTCGCAATTCGATCTCGTCATCACTGACATGCAGATGCCGGGCAAAGATGGTTTTGATTTGATCGAAACCATTCGCCGTAATCCTCACACAGAGGAAATCCCCATTCTCGTTCTCAGTTCCGCGCGACAAGAAGGCGACATGGCCAAGGCGCGGCGCTTGGGAGTATCGGCTTACTTGCTAAAGCCCGTGCAGCCGTCCGAACTCTCGGACGCCGTCATGACTGCTCTTTCTCAGTCTCTGGAACAGGGACCGATTGATCTTATCGCCGAGAAACCACAAAACGAAAAAAGAGAGGAACGTATGGAGATTCTGCTTGCAGAAGACAATCCTGTAAACCGCGCTGTGGCGGAGCGACTCCTTGCCAAGCGCGGTTACTCCGTGTTGATCGCAACGAACGGTATCGAAGCCGTCGACTGCGTCACTCAGCATCCCGATCTTGATTTGATCCTTATGGATATCCAGATGCCGGAGCTCGACGGCCTTGCCGCGATCCGTCGCATTCGCTCCAACGAGAAAAAAACCGGGCGTCACATTCCGATTATCGCCTTGACGGCTCATGCCATGAAGGGCGATCGCGAGAAGTGCCTTGATGCCGGCGCAGACGACTATGTGACCAAGCCGGTCAATAGTGCCGCGCTGTTTGCCGCTTGTGATCGCGTGAAAACGCTGGACACAAACAAACAATCATCAGTCGCGGACACCGTCGAGCCTAACGGCTCGTTGGACCGAGTGATGGATGTCAGTCAGGCGCTTGAGCGCCTCGACGGCGATCGGCAACTGCTCGAGGAGCTAATCCACTTGTTCGAGGAGGAATGGCCCAAAACGTCCGCTGAAATCGACGCCGCTCTTAAGTCCGGCGACAGTACATCGCTTGACCGCTGTGCTCATGGCTTGAAAGGTGCCTCAGCCAATATCGGCGCCAAGCGTCTATCTGCCGCAGCGCTTGAACTGGAGCGGCTCGCCCGAGGGGGCGAGCTCGAAAAGGCGCCAGCACAGTGGGAGACGGTGAAACACGAAGGAACCAGGCTACTCCAGGAGTTCGAATCATTTTTCCGGAAGGTCGCGGGTTAAGTCTCCCGCTGAGAAAAAAAGGACGGTTGTAGAAAATGAAAGAGCCACCCAAACCCAAAGTCCTGATCGCGGATGACAGTCTGCTCTCGCGCCGCATTCTGGAAGCGTTTCTCACAAAACGTCACTATCAGGTTGTCAGCACCACTAATGGCGACGACGCTTTGCGGCTTCTTTCGAGGGAGGACGCGCCGCGCTTGGCCATCCTTGATTGGGTCATGCCGGGCATGGAGGGAACACAGGTGTGCCGCAAGCTTCGCGAGCAATCGGGCGACAAGCCCTACATCTACATCTTGCTTCTGACCTCGCGCACCGAAAAAGCCGATCTGCTCAACGGGCTCGATGCCGGCGCAGACGATTACATTGCGAAGCCGTTCGATCCGCCGGAATTGCACGCGCGCCTTCGCGTGGGATGCCGGATTCTCGACCTGCAGGACAAGCTGCTGGCCGCCGGCGATGAGCTTCGGTTTCGCGCCACACACGATATGCTCACCGGCATTTCGAATCGCGCTGCCATTTTGGAGGTTCTGCGCCGCGAGCAGTCGCGCCAACAGCGCGAAGGCGGTTCCTTTGGCGTCATTCTCGCGGACATCGATCACTTCAAGCAGGTGAATGATGTTCATGGCCACCTTGCTGGCGACGCGGTTCTGCAGAAAACCTCCAGCATCATGAAGTCTTCCGTGCGGCCTTACGACGTTGTCGGCAGATACGGAGGTGAGGAATTTCTGATCGTTGTGCCTCACTCGGATGCGTCTTCGACTCTAATCGTCGCCGAAAGAATTCGAAAGGCCATTGCAGCTAACGCTACGTCCACACCCAACGGCGATATTCATGTGACCGCTAGTTTTGGTATTGCGGTGGTCAGCGAAAATAACCGCGCGGAACTGCAGCAGGTACTTCAAATGGCAGACGACGCGCTGTATCGCGCTAAGCAAAATGGCCGGAACCGCTCGGAGTTTGCGACGCCCCTCGCGCCGACGTCTGCGCCGGGGCTGGTTGAGGCTGCGCCAATTTTGCCTGGCTCCAAATAACTCTGTGTTCCTGCAAGATCGCTGCCACCGAATTCTCCTGAACCACCTGAGAAGCCCGCTTACCCCTCGTCGGTTCGCCGTCAAAAAATAAGGCGTATCTTTGGCGTCCCCAAAGAGACCCTGCTCCTTC
>Ga0187770_10002088_pt1 | contig 11025 bp, 8 predicted proteins | sample 0116_SJ02_MP02_2_FD_133154 | JGI IMG/M metagenome (GOLD analysis project Ga0187770, IMG submission 133154) | Tropical peat soil microbial communities from peatlands in Department of Meta, Colombia - 0116_SJ02_MP02_20_MG | ecosystem: Environmental > Terrestrial > Soil > Wetlands > Peat | place...
CCCTCGAGCCATCAAAATTGAATCCGTTACGGACACGCGACACGCACAATCACGTTATTTTCTCAGTAACTGGTGAGCCGTACAGGAATCGAACCTGTAACCTACTGATTAAGAGATAGCACCTCTGGGCTTCCTAACCTCCTCAAATTAAAGGAAGTTGTTGAAATAACTAAGTTTCGGTTTTTCTTATTTTTTCCAATTTTAGCAAGTTTTAGCACATTTTGGAAGGTTTTTCTCACACAAATTCTCACACAGATTTCAGCTCTATATTTTTGGTTTAGTAAGTCCGCCAATTAATCTGTCCTATCATTTCGACTCAGGTTTGCCGACGATACAATACCGAATCCCCAGCCAAACCTTGTAGAAGAAGAATACCAGAAAAGGGACGCCGGAGCAAGCGTAACGGGCAGCCAGACAAAAATAATTGGAATGGATGAGATAGTCAAGAGATATGGTGAATTCCCTGTGGAGAAATAATTTTTCATGTTTTTGAAAGACAAAAAAATCTGAGAAAGGAGCAACAAGATGGAAAATCAAAAGGATATTCAAGAAAAGAGATTGGAGATCATGGAAGACGAGAACCTGACATGGGAAGAGAAGAAAGTAGCCATTGCGATCATAGCCATTGTAGGAAGAAAGGGGGAAATGACAGAAGAAGAGATAGGCATGGAACTGGACGAATTGAATATTTGGGATATGAACGATCTTGAGTTTAAAAACTTTATTGATGCGATGGATAATATTTATCCGTCAGTGGAGAACTAAACGAAAAGGAGAAGAGAAATGGAAAAGAAAAACAATAATAAAAAAGTTGACACGGATGTAGAAAAACCAAAGACATTCATTATGAAGTTCGAATTTAAAGATGGGGTTGTATTTCCAATAGAAGTGGAATTGATCAAAGATTGTTTTAAGGGTATAGACTGTTTTGATCCTAAAGAGTTCAAGGTTGAAGATGGTAAATTGGTAGTTGAAGGAGATTTCGATTGGGATATGCATTTTGAAAATATTTCTACAAATGAAGAAGAACCGATTAAATGGTGGGATCTTCTTAGGTATAAAATTCATAAGATATTTAGCTTCACCGGAACTGTAGAATACGGTTCAGAACATCCCTTTGGCACTCAAAAATGGGATAAAATTTGTAGGTTTAGATTTTTGGATATGAAATTAAAATTTCCTTACTGGCTTGAATACTGGGGAGAGCTTGTTTCTCAATAGGTACGGGAGTGAATCTTTAATGCTTATTGAATTTTTGCCTTCTCCGCAACACCCATAAACACCTTTGCTGATCCGCCACAATTTCCTGAACAAATAATAAATTAAATAAATGAGGAGGAATATATGAGGATAAAAAGAATCACACACATCACATCCTTCTCCACCACCGGGGAGATGTATGATGCAATCAAACGAGTTTCTCATGAGCTTGGGGTTGGTGCTTCGGATCTGATCCGAGAAGCAATTCAACAGTATCTGCGAAAGAGATCCCTTGATTTTGAAATAAGCAAAGAAGGCTCGAGGAACAAAAAGGAGGATGGCAATGGATTACTATGATGAGTTGAAATCAAAAAGTGAGATTCTGACAGTAGCCTTCTCCTTGGGATATAACGGAAAGAAGTCTGGTTCTAGCTTTCAAGGGGATTGTCCAAGACACGGAAGCGAAGGTGGAAAATGTTTGGTCATCTGGACGAGAGTGCAGGGGTTCAAGTGTTTCCACTGTGGGCAAAAGGGTGATGTCATAGACCTGGTGATGCTCTACAAAAGATGCGACCACAAGACTGCACGGAACTTTCTGGCCGATCGGGTAGGAATGATCCATCTGCATGGTAAGGACTTGCCACCCGAAGAGGTTGAAAAACGTGAGGGTGAAGCCAGAGAGAAAGCACTCGTCGAGGAAATATTAATGGAAGCTGCGAGATGGTACCATGAACAACTTACAAGCTACCCCGGCATTCTGGCTCATCTTCATACCCATTATGGATTCAGTCGCGAGATCATTGAGGAACTGCAGATAGGCTTCGCACCCCCACCTGCGAATGACAACGCCGTGTCAAAATTGGCTGAACACCTTTCCTCTTTTTTCAATTTCAACGGGAAACTTGTCTCATCCGGTCTGTTCACGTTCGCCAATCCTTCAGGACCTTTTTATGACTATTTCAGAGGGAGGATTACCTTCCCTTATTGGAAAAGGGGAAAAGTTGTGTATATGGCAGGCAGGGCAACTACGCTCAGTCCTTGTGACCAGTATGAATGCTACACCAAGGATGGAAACATAAAGAAGGATGAGCAAGGGAGACCTGTATTCATAAAATACAAAAAACTTCGAACTCACGACCCCGACGATGAAAAGAAAAAGTTCATCTCCAAGTTTATTCAAAATGATGTCTTTTTAGGCGAAGATTGTATACATGGAGAAAAAGAAATCATCATAACGGAAGGATTTCCGGATTGGGTCAGTGCCATTGATAAGGGATTTGCTACCATATCTCCTGTCACAACCAATTTCCGAGAAAGAGATTGGGAAAAGCTTAGTTGGCTGACTCAAAATGCGGACGCTGTTTACATTATCAATGATAATGAGGAGAACCAGGCAGGTCTGAAGGGAGCATTGAATACAGCAAAATACTTGACTCGTGAGGGAAGAAACGTTTTTCTGGTCGAGCTACCCAGACCTACAGGAAAGGAAAAAATCGATCTCAATGAATATTTCATAAACCATACCGCTGACGAATTGAGAGGGTTACTGGATACCGCAAAATCTTATCTCCAGATCCTAATCAGTAATCTACCATCAGATTTTGTGAAGGCTCAACCTACAATAAGGACCGAGATTGCTCCGGTTCTACTTAACCTCAATAGAGGAATATTCGAACACTTCGTCGATCTTATAAAGAAAAAGACAAAAACCAGTCGAAATTCCATTCTCGCTGAAATTGAATCAACCAAGGAGGAAGAAAAACTGAAGCAGTCCCAGAAGGATGAAGGGACAACAGACCCTGAGGTTAAAAAACTGGCTGATGAGATCGCAACGAATCATTTATCCTTTAAGCATCGACTGGATGTGATCAATCAATCAGGGGTGGTTGGAGAGCGTGGGACTCTGGCAATGTACTTTGCGGCCCTGGACAGTCGTTTACTGCCCCCAAATTATGCTTCGCCCAACACTTTGTCCATCAAAAACGCTGGTCATTTTGGAGCGGGGAAATCCTTCACCTTGATGATGGCTCTAGAGATATACCCTGAAACTTCCTACAAACTCATAACGAACGGAAGTGCTAAAAGCATCTATTACTTGAAGGACGGGCTCAAGCACAAAGCTCTGATCGTGACGGAAGGATTCCAATTTCAAGAAAACAGGGCGGTGGATTCTGAGTTGGTATACACGATACGATCTCTTATTTCGGAGGGGAGGGTCAGATATCCAACCGTAGAGAAGGATGAAAATGGCAACCTGAGGACGGTTGAAAAGGCAATTGATGGACCTACGTCTTTTATCACAACAACCGTCATGGAATCTTTAGAGGCCCAGCTAGAGGACCGTTTGTTTACCATACACCCTGACGAATCGTTTGGGCAGACGAAAAAGATTATCCAGAAGATAGGCGAAACAAAAGCAGGCCATACTCCCTCACTGGACAGGAAGGTTGTGGCAGCGTGGAAGTTATTCCACAAGTCCTTAAAACCGGTAGATGTCGTCGTCCCTTATGCAGAGAAGATTGCAGGGTTCATAACTCAGCGGAAAGACATCCCCATTGCTACAAGACGTGCCTTCAACAGGGTCATGGTGGTCATTCAAGCTATTGCATGCTTCTACCAAAACCAGAGGCAGAGGGATAATCAAAGCAGAGTGATTGCGGAGATTTCAGATTATGCGACGGCACTCCAGATTGTCTACGAGGCTTTTAGAGAAAACATGGGAGACCAGAGCAAGATCACTGAGACACGTCTTAAAATAATCGAGCAAGAAGGAAAGATCCTGCCGAAAGAGCTGGCCAAGAAACTCGGCATATCGGGAAGCGCCATATCGGGCTGGTCCCATAAGAAGGAGCAGGAGGGGGTACTGAGTTGGTGTGATGAAATTGACCGGACCTTTGGAAATGAAGCTGACCTTAAAAAAGCCAAACACTCGGGAAAAGCTTACTTACGCATGTCTGATACTTATACTCCTGTCAGTGTTACCGGGTTGCCGAGTCCTTTTGATCTGACGAACGATCCGGCTTGGAAGGAAGGAGGAGAACTCTTTCAAAAATATGATCTGGAACTCAAAATTAAGCCTGAGAGTGAGGAGGTGTTTAGGGGTGTTTACCAGGTGATTACCGCCGTCGTAAACACCCCTGGTGATGAGGAAGCTGTTGATAGAATTAATGATTCAGGTGATGAGAAGGGAGGTGTTAAGGTGTTTACCCATTTTTATGGGGGTGAGAGGGAAAATTGTGGTGAGGGAGTGGAAAACGAAGCAGAACCCTACATAGACAAAGGTGAGTATGCCTCAATTCCGCAAAATGGTAATCGAATGCGTTTTGAGGACATCATCTTTTAAGACGGTTGAACTGAAAACCAGAAAGGAGTATTTTCAATGAGAATTCCATGTGGAAAGCACAAGGACAAATCTGTTGAGTGGGTGGTTCTGAAAGATCCAAGCTACATTCAATGGGTTCTTAATGAACCAAGCCCGAGAGGATGGTTGATTTCCTTTAAGCAAGAGACTCTAAGACTCATAAGCATCTTTGACCGAAAGCCATTCTTTAAACAGTGCTCAAGACCAGATTGTGGAGGGATTGCAACAAGAGCGTCTCTTCGTAAGGATAATCCCAAGCCAATGTGGTGGTGTGATAGATGCAATCCTTATGACCTTATCCTTGCCCCGGAAAGAATTCGAATAATCTATGGGTATGTCGAAGCACTTCTGCATATTAAGCATGTCTGTGGTGGAAGGAAAGGAGATCTCAACTACCTAATTCATGCTTTGGCTGAAGCGAAAGGGTTACCAAGAAGAGTGGGCGAGAAACAGGCCCGGGGTTTCTTTGAATTGAATTTGCACTGTGGAGTCCTGACTGACGAGCAATCAACAAATCTTTGGAATAGGTATACAATTTAGAAGCCAAGTACACACTCTTTTTTTTCAATATTATTTTCCCCCTCCTCCACTTTCACCCTTAACACCTTAACACCTCAGATTCAATTAAACTTTATCTCAAAAATATCAAAGAATTATTGCCTCGGGAGGTGTTTAAGGACGGGGTAAAGACCCTATTAACACAGGTTGACACCTTACCACTACGCAATCTACCTGCAATTGAGGCGAGTTTTAGGAGTTCAAGGTTTCCGAAAGAAATCATTAGGACAGGTAGGTATATGTATCTTAGCTGGTTATTGCTTCCATAACTTCTCGCTTCGGTACAGTTCAAAAGGTTGATGGTTACTTATTGAAAGAGTGAGTGTTGAACTCTATCAAGATGGCACTGTGAAATCCACAGCGATGACGCGAATCTTGGCTATATCGAGCCTAGTCTGTTCAAGCTCCTGTGCTTTCCTCTCAATTATCCGAATGAGCTCTGAAAGGTCGATACGTCGCTGTTCAGTGGGATGATTCCAATGCCTCTGGCGACCAATGTAGCCCAGCAGGTAAATTCCATAACGGATATTATGTGCCCGGAGGTATTGACCCACCAACTGGTTCTCCAAACGTTCAAGCAGTTCAACCGCAGACCATCTATCTGCCCACTTGATTTCAACTGGCACCGCAGATGGGATTGACGGATTTTCAAACCTTAGATCTTCTCTTTGCTGTTGGTCGATTTCCGCTTCCTGAGGAATAGTGTATTTTTGGCGTGAACGATCATTTAGTTTTCTTTGAAACCAGCGCCTCAAAGCGGGCTCGAGCCAATCTCGTCGGACCTCCTCACGTAGACTGTTTTCCGCCCGCTCCACTTCTTTTTTAATGTCCTGAATCCGCCAGCAAGCGATGCGGAACAGATCGGTGTCAGTACGCGGGTTGGTTTCAAACTCTGTAGCAAAAGCCCGAATATCCTGTTCTTGCCAGGGTGATAAGTCAACTTTTCCCTTAGCGTGTTCTTCAATCAGGTGGGTAATCCAGTCACGGTGTTGGGATAGTTGTGGGTCCTCATGTAATTCTTTCAATACGGCCAGTACCTGGGGGTGATCCATTTGGGCAAAACGTGGCAATAGGCCATTTCGGAACTCCTGGGCATCGTCTCGCTCTGTAGGGTGGTATACGCCACTTCCTGCTCGATCAATATCCTCGTTTGGACGAATGTGCTTATAAACCAAAGGTACAAGGATACGTATTGCCTGCGGTTGCAGGTAGTCGGGTCGCTCCATGAGAGCCGCGGAGTTTAGGTGGCCTCCATGTAAAGCATTGCAAATGCGCAGCATCAGATCATCCCCTTCGGTGGTGGGCAACCCATTCAGACATTGTGACAGATAAGTTATTGAGGGGATGGCCTCAAGCTGCAACCAGAGCAACATCCAACCTATGAAAAAAGGGCTGCTCTGCGGATAGTTTATCACTCTTTGTGCGGCCAGCACTGCCAGTTCTCTCCGGGGCGAGGTTGCACTTTTAAGGAGTATTGAGATCGCATAGTTCAGGATTGCTGGGTGCTGTGGGTCCTCTATCTGCAATTGTGTTAATAAATCTTGAGCAATAAGTGGCCAATAGCGTTCGCCCTGCCACTTCAGTTTTGAGAGCACTTCACTGAAGTGGGTACGATCCGCTGGAAATTGCCATTCACCCCTCATCGCGTTCTGGAATACTTGACGGACAGCTTGCGGTTGGGCTCGGGCGAGTTCAGGCAGCCAGTCGGCAAACCCGTTTAATTCGCACAGAGCGTACCACGCGACACGATTAGCATCTTGTGTGGACATGTCAGTAAAGCCTATCTTCCCTTTCTGCCACAAGGATTGTAAACCGCATAGACCGATAATGGTGTGACCGCTTGTCTGGTTAGGAACTGGTTTCTCATGTGGCAGCAAAGGGGTGTGGCCTCGCCATGATACCTCACACCCATGTTGAGTGGCCCAAACAATCAAAGGACCCCTTTTTTTCCTCAAACTCGACCAGTCGTCTACTGCCCACCGGGTGCGTTTGCTCTGCGCCTCGTTCGACAAACCCATTAACCAGCCAGTGGCTGTGCCTGAATACAGGCGGTAAAGATGAAGATGGAGTATATACTGATCTCTGACCCATATTCGCCACCGGCGGAATTTGTTCGCAAGTCTTTTCCACCAATGCTTGGATAGCAGTTTGTGACGCACTTGACGTGTCCAGACTGGACGGGCGGGATCAATCAGCCGAAGCCAAGTGAACTTCCAGAAATGCCTACCTATTTCCCGTTGAGCAAGACGGATCTTTAATAGGCGAAACCAGTGTCGCCACTGTAGGGCTGCGTATGGCTGCCATAGCTCAAAGGCAAACTGAAATGCCAGCACTCGATCTCTTGCAGCCTCCTGCTGACGCGCATCGATTATCAGCCAATTGACGTCCCCGACATCCAGCCTGACGGAATTCAACCATCCCGTTACTTGATCAAGCCAGTTCGGATCGTGCCCATAAGTTGTTCGGAACCATGCGACACGTTGCCAGAAGTATTCACGTTTGACTGTCAGATGACGGCTCACCGAACCGGAAAGTTGCCGAACTACCTCTTCCTCCTTAATTCCACCATAGTCCCAATGTGTTTCTAACAATGGAATACTCCGAGCTACCGAAACCGTGTCCTGTGCGTTTATTTCGGCTTGTTCAAGCAACTTACCCAAAACAGTGGGTAATGCATCGCATAGCCAAGCAAAGCGTTGGGAAATCTGCTCATGGTCAGGTCCGCACTCAGCATACGGCGGTGTACCCAACATTTCTAGAAATACCGTCAATAACGAAGATGCAAGGGCTGGGGTGAGCTTTTCCTTCAGGTGTTGATTCAGTGTCCAAGATAGACCAGTATCATAACGCTCCGGTGATTCAGTTTTGCGCAACAGGTCGGCCAAACCGCTCGCATCAATAACGGTAGGATACAAGGCTTCGCATAGTAGACCAGACAAGGGCCGGGAAAGCGTAAATAGACCCGTTGCGACGCCAACAAGCCTTCTAAGCAAGTGAGTGTCGGCACAATCGCGCAAGGCCGAAACGGCATATTGCTTAACAGTATCGTCTTCATCAGGGGCAGCAATGATATATAGAGCCGATTCCAAGCAATCAGTGAGCCGTCCGTACCGCACCAATTGAAGCAAATCGGTACGCAGACTACCAGCAGCATCGCGGTTGCTGATAAGACCAGATACGTCAGCTGCCAAGGCTGGTTCGGCCAGGCGTGCAAGTGCTTGCGGATCGTATTTCAGCCAGGTTTGTCGTCGGCCTGAATGGAGGTTAAATATGGCATTCAGGACGCGGCGTTTATATTCTAACGGTAATTGTGCAGGGTCACCGTATCTAAAATGGATCTCTGGCTCTGCCGCCAACAATCGCTCACGCACTTGCCTATTGTGTGGATTGTTCCCATTAGCGAGCCACGCCGCCACAGGAGCAAGGTTTGGCCGCAGGATGTAATCTCCCTGATGCCGTTCAAAAAGAATATCTTCCAGCCTATCTAACGGACACCCTGCGTCCATGCATCGATTCATCCAAGATACAGCCAGGTACTCCATCATACGGCGGTGGTGAAAACGGATTGTGCCATAAGTAGCGCCGTCAAAAAGTGGACGAGTAAGCAGAGTCCTTCTTTCTCCCGTTGACCATGTACCAGGTAGGCATTTTGCGGCCTCAAGTGCAGGAGTGGCTGGAACGAAAGCGTCGTCTGGCACCCTGATGTTAAGGTTGCCGCACAAGAGCACCGCAGCGGCCAGCACTTCGGACCCTTGCCTTGCATTTATTGGCGTTAGTAGGTCGGTAGTCTCGCGGGGTTCAGTTTCACGCAGTAAGAGCATTAGACTATTTTCAATGAGTTCAGTGAGGGTCCCCAGCCGTCCATACTGCCGCCAGTACTCAACGAGCCCGTTTACGTCCAACGGACGGCGAGCGAATTCCCACGCATGATTTGTTTGTAATGCTTCTATGAATGCCTCTGGATCAGACAGACCAAGCCATTGTGCATAGCCCGAGACCCTTCCGCGATCAAGCGGGGCGAGGTAAACAACAAGAGGGCTATCTTTAGGAGGTTCAGCACTTCTTTGCTGCTCCACCGTGTAGCTTTCATCTCTCGGCCCTAGAGGACCATACGTAGCTTCCGGTCGCTGATTTTCTATATTATTAATTTGATTGGGAAGACAAAAACGAACCCGAAGGGCGTTTACGTCGGTAATAGGACGCCACTCACTGATGCGTGAGGTAAAAATCAGCGGTGCACGCCGTAATTCTTGAACGCCAATCGCATCGTAGATCCTGTCGAGTGCTGTGAGAAAGTCATCTGGCCTCCTTAACTTTGACTCATCGACTGAATCAAAGAAGAACCAAGCCACATGATCTCGTTTTTTCCAATCTTTAAAGGATAGTCGGTCACTCTCACCGAGAACTGCTGGTAACGCTTCATTAACCACTCGATCTAGCCGCACAAAAAAAGCCGTTTTACCTTGTCCACGCAGTTTGTCAACTTGGAGTTGCAACTCAGTGCTTTTCCCGCTACCAGGTTCACCTAGAATCACTGTTAGCGGGTGCTGAAGGAGATTCGGCCAACTGAGGGTATTTTCGCTGCTCAGAATTTCGAGAAGATAGCTCTTTTGTGCTAATTCCTCCAGATTCTTTTGATCTGGTGACTTATGGAACTGCCGATCCAAATCAATGAATGCGGTCATTCTTCTTTACCTTACATCTTTGCCAGAAATTGTCCCCACAAAAAGTACCGTCCGCCCTCGCTTTGTTGGATAAGATACCTCCCATGGAAGCTATAAATTACCGCTAACAATATACAATATTTCAAGTTTTACGCAAAACGAATGTTTCAGTACTTCTCAGTCTCAGGTTTCGACGATACCGGACTTCTAAAGATGAACATATTTGCCACTATCCGCCCCTCCTTGAATGTTGCGATATAAAAAACATATTAAAACCTTCAGCAGAAGCAATATCTCCCCTCTCCTATTCACCAGTATGTTTTTAGGGAACACAATCAGGGTTAGACGGTAAAGATATATATATTAATTTTCAAAGAACTCCCTACCCTTATTACCAAAAATACTAGAGGAGGTTTACCGTGCAAACAGTTGTGTTTGAGACTGATAATGCAATTTTCTATTTTGAGTCGTCCGATGCAATTTTCCACCTCAAATACTATTCCGAGCAAAAAGTGCGTGAGGCTATCAAATTATCGAAAACAATCTCTTCATCCTCTTCTGAAGTTATAAACATTGAGTCAAATTATTTCGGTTTCATAGTGTTGGATCTGATTAAGGCAGGGAAAGGCCATGTCTACTGCAAGACTTGTAAGGAGACTTACGATCCTGATCAGCTCACGCCCATTCCATTTGGATTCGGAAAGAGCCCATTCGAAGTCAATCTCAAGCAGAAAGGAGGAATTTTTAGGAGGTTCTTTAAAAAGAGAAAACGAATCTGTGGAAGCGGCGGCCAGCGATATCTCTGCCCAAATGGACACGAATTGATCGGGATGATCACATGGACCGGAATATTTCAAATATTCAGCAAAGAAAGGAGGTGAGAACATGTTAAACCAGTGCACATTGACGGGGAATCTTGGAGCAGATCCGGAGGTCTTTTATTCTTCAGAGGGGAATCCAGTGGCTACCTTCAATATTGCTTTTCATTCATCGAAGAAAAAGACTTGTTGGATCAAAGTGACGTGTTTCCACAAGTTGGCAGAGGTCGTCCAAAAATATCTCCACAAAGGAGCCAGAATCGCCGTGATTGGGACCCTTGATCAAAGCAGATGGGAGACAGACGAAGGCATTCAGAGAAGTTCTTTTCATTTGATTGCCAATACCCTGGAGTTCATTAAAACCGACGGCAGAGGCTTCGAAGCAGGCAAGGAGGGAGAGCAACCCGAAGACGTCCCATTCTAA
>Ga0187770_10002089_pt1 | contig 11021 bp, 14 predicted proteins | sample 0116_SJ02_MP02_2_FD_133154 | JGI IMG/M metagenome (GOLD analysis project Ga0187770, IMG submission 133154) | Tropical peat soil microbial communities from peatlands in Department of Meta, Colombia - 0116_SJ02_MP02_20_MG | ecosystem: Environmental > Terrestrial > Soil > Wetlands > Peat | place...
CAGGCTGTGCAAATTGGACAGCAGGTCGAGGGCAACCTGACCGTGGAGAGTGCAAAACCCTGCCGAAAAGGCAAGGAATTCAATACCCATTGATAATTTATCCATTTAATTTGGACAGCATTGTATAGAGATATTGAACAAAATGAAAAAGGGAATCAAGGAAAGGAAAGCAGGGAACCGGAATATGGCTTGCTTGAGGCCAAATATGGAGATGCCAGGGGACTTTCCTCTCTTTCACTCATGAAAACATGACATTAACGATCCTAGAGGGATGCTCATATTCCGGAAAGGTAACCTGCTTTTCTGCTCAGACTGAGAGTCGTTATGAAATTAAGAATCTTTGACGGGGAACCAGTAGGGATAAATTGGCCAATGATCTTTAACTGAATAACTCCAGTTGGACTTCCTGTTTCGTACCACTTAATTCCTTTTCAAACCTCTTTCGTTTTTCTTCCATTTTTTCATATAAATCCTTTCTCAGCCTTTCCAGTTCAGTTCTTTCTTTTCCATGAAAGCCTTGTTTCTGAATTTCGATCATCCACAAGGTCAGAAAAGTTTTCCTTACCCTAGGTCTCCCATGTTCATAATAAACTGGGAGGAAATATTTCTCAGCAAGCCGTTTCATGGTCCTATTGTCACATTTCAAACCACAAAAGTTTTTAATTTGTGGCCAGCCCCGTAAGAGTTCAATATTAGCCCTCATCCTCTTGATTAATTTATGTTCCTCCTTGAGGAAATTTATGGCTTCTTTTAATTTTTTTTTATTCTCTATCATATTTTCCCAACCTTCTTTTTTCCCGTATTTACAGCAAAAAGGTATCAACGGGTATCAGATTTGGGTAGCTTGTTCACGCCCCTAGCCTGCATGTCAAGCCACCACATCTTAAGTATCAGGTCCATAATGGTGGGCTTACGCATCAGATAGGCCACCGGCATCCGAAATCTTCTGGCTAACCTTCTAACCGTTTGCGTCGAGCAAGTAAGCCCCAACGAATTCCGAATTTCTTTCCATCCCCTGATGAGCTTAATTTCTCCAAGTCGAAGAGCATCGCTAATATCGAAAAGCTCCTCATCAGTTTCATAAATTTTCTCATCTTTCACGATTCCTCACCCCTCTTTTCAATATTTTCTCCCGGAGGGTCAATCCTCCAAATCGGGCTGCCATCTATAGCTTTTTGATTTAAATAGCTGTCAAGTTCCTTCTCTTCTTCAGCAGTCAGGATGTTTTTCTGCTTAGCCTCTACTAACTTTTTAAATGAGTGTTGATCTATTTTGGCTCCGATGTTTATTAGCTTTGATAATATTTCTTGTTTCATTTTTTCCAGGTGTTGGAGATTTGACTCGTGGAGCATAGCTTTATAAATTGGTGCATCCTCATCAAATATTATTTGAATATCTTCCGTTATTGCATCTTCCGTCACTTTCTCACGGGGTAAGTCAACTTTACCTGGCTTTGCGAATATTGACTTTCCAGATCCTGGAACTTTGGGACAACCCCTATTACTCTTTCGTCTTTCATCAAAATTAACGTCATTCTTCTTATTCATAACAATCTCCTTTCGTTCTTTTTTATATGGTTAAGTACCCTTAACCACAGAGTTACCATCCATTTACATAATCAATTCCCGGCATCCTCCATATCCGCCAAGACAGGGTTCCCATCTCAGCAAGAATCAAACAGGGGATACTAGACCTCCGGGATATTCCCTTTTTTCCTTTGAGAGTCTATAGATTTCCAGCTTCCCTTCACGTTTGATTTTGAAAAATAACCATCCCTCGTGCGTCCCTTAAAGGCTTAGGGATCTCCTGGTGCTTCTCAGGGAGGGATACTGATGACTTGTTTTGGAGATACTTTTCCAGGTGGATCATTTCGTACGGGGATAGATCCTTAATCCTGATCCTGACCCATGACCTCCATTGGATGAGGGTCAGGTATAAGTTTCCCAGACATGATGGAATCTCCTATTAACGTGTTATTAGGTGATTGTTTGCACCCAATTTTACTTTCCATTTCATTTTTATATTCCTTCCACAGACCCTTCTCTGTAGTTATTTATATATTTTTTTATATATATACCCTAGGGGGACAACCCTATTTTTCCCTGTGATTGCTATTTTTGTAAGTCTGTGATTTTCTTTATAGTTATTATAACTTTTTTCTAAATCATTTTAGGTAGTCTTTGGATTGTCTCCCAGGTTGGAGACTATTAGTCTCTGAAACTTGGCGACTATTATTTTTTAGTTTTTCTGCTATTCCTCTTTTCCATTGCATTACCCTTTCATATTCTTCATCCTTATCCTTTTCTGCCCTCCTCTTCCTGTCAACTTCAATTTGTTCATTCACATTGCCTCTAAACCATTCACTGTGGGAATACATGATGACCCCCTTATAAACCGTGAACAGCTTCCTTAGCCCATGGGATTTTCATCATAATTCATCCATCCCTTGACTTTGGCTAGTTCACAAAGGTGGTATTCTTCGAACTTTTTGAGGTTTACGTAAAGTTGGGTGTACCTGGATGAGAAGTTTCCACCATAACCCCATTCACTCTTGCTGTCTTTCATTTGGAGGGCTACAAGCATGACTCCTTTATCCAAAACCTTCAAATATTCCTGAAGCTGATCCCCGATTAGGTAAAGTTTGTCTGCTGGGGGATCTAAGGAGTCTAAGATTGAGATTGCATTGGGATTGATATCCTCTGGAATGGGAATTTCATCATAAAAATTGAAATTTGGTGGTTTCCAGTCAGCTATAAGTCTATCATAGTTACTTATGGAGGTAAGGAAGTCATCAGCTGACTGTTCCAACGAGTAATAATTAATGGGATATAGCCCTAAATTCAGCATTGAGAAAGTTTTCAGGAAAGCAGATTTTCCGGCATCCGTCATCCCCGCTACTACCACAAGACTGCCAGGGGTTATGCCTGCTTTACTTTCCTTGAATGCAGCAGTGGAAGCGGCCCGGGCCGGCGAAGCCGAGGCGGGATTTGCCGTGGTGGCAGACGAGGTCAGAAACCTGGCCATGCGTGCGGCGGAAGCTGCCAAGAACACGAGCAGCTTGATTGAAAATACGATTAAAGCGGTAAAGAGCGGGAATGAGCTCACGCTGACCACCCGGGAGGCCTTTAAGAAGAACGTGGAGATCGCCGGCAAGATCGGCAAGTTGATCGAAGAGATCGCCGAGGCCAGCCGGGAGCAGGCTCAAGGAATCGAGCAGGTGAACAAAGCTGTGGTTGACATGGACAAGGTGACCCAGCAGAATGCGGCCAATGCCGAAGAATCGGCTTCAGCGGCGGAGGAGATGAACGCCCAGGCAGAACAGTTGAGAGAGTTCGTTGCCGAGCTGCTGGCTCTGGTTGGAGGAGACCAAAGCGGAAGGGCCATGGGAAAAAGCTTCGGTGGTCCGGCCGTTTCTAGTGCCGGGGCAGAAGCAGAGCCTCGATTCACGGTGGGCCCGCGTAAGGTTCTGGCGCCGCCGGCTGCAACCAATGGAATTCCGGGAAGACTTTCCTGAGCTCTTAAATGAAATAAATACAGCTTTCACTGAGTCTGGGGCATCCCTTGTCGCCCGACAGGGGTGCTCGGTCAGCTCCCTTCGTCCACTTCCCCCATACCCACGAACAGTCTGCGAGACCATCAGAGCATGGAGCTAATGATGATTCTCTGAATCTGGTTGGTACCCTCGTATATCTGGAGGGCTTTGGCATCTCGCAAATACTTCTCCAAGGGCCAGCTGCGGGTGTATCCATATCCCCCAAGAATTTGAAGGGCCCGGCTGCAAACCCTTTCGGCCATTTCCGATGAAAATATTTTGCACATGGATGAAGCGATCGTCGAGTCCATTCTCTGATCGATGAGCCAGCAGGCTTTCCAGGTTAGAAGTCTTGAGGCTTCAATTTCCGTGGCCATATCGGCCACCATGAAGGAAATCGCCTGGTTTTCTATAATTGGATGTCCGTACTGTCTGCGCTCGTGGGCATAGGCATGGGCCACTTCGAACGCCGCCCTTGCTACCCCGACGGCACTGGCCCCCAAACATGGCCTGGTCATATCCAGCGTCTGCATGGCGATCAAAAACCCAGTATTTTCAGCACCCAGCAAATTACTCACGGGAACTTCGACGTTATCGAAAATTAATTCGCCGGTTTGAGCTGCCCGCATCCCCATTTTATCCTCCACGGCGCCAAGGGTGAGCCCCCGGGCATTGCCATCCACAATGAAAGCGTTAAGCCCGCCATGGCGCTTCTGGGGATCGGTGGTAACAAACACTATGTAAAAAGCGGCCAGGCCCGCGTTGGTAATAAAAATTTTTGTCCCGTTGAGCACGTAACAGTCCCCTTTTCTGATCGCCCGGGTTCTGATGCCGGCAAGGTCCGAGCCTGCCTCACGCTCAGTCGCCGCCAATCCTGCGAGCCTGCCCTTTTCTCCGCAGACCAGCGGAAGGTAGCGCTTCTTCTGATCCTCATTCCCCACCAGACTTAGGCAAATCGTTGCCAGCCAGGTGCCTCCGGCTACCTCGGAAATTCCCAGGCACGCGGCACCCAATTCCTCGGCGATCACGGCGGCAGTGAGAACGTCAACTCCCATTCCGCCATATTCCTTTGGCGCCGCCAATCCCAGGCGGTTCACCTTTGCAAATCGCCGGACGATCTCCCAGTCAAACGGTGCTCCCTGGCGTCTATCGAGTTCCGCCGCATAGGGCTTCATCTCCTTTTCCGCAAACTCTCTGCCCAATTTCTGATGGCCCAATTGTTCTTCGTTAAGACTGAATCCAATCATCGCCGACGGTCCCTCCTCCACTGAATATAGTCCAGGAGATACTTTCTCTCCTCCGGGGGCAGTTCGGACAGCAACTTAACGATTTCGGATATGGTCCCATCCGGGGGTTCTCCCTTTTCGGTATCTGCCGGTGCGGCGGATTCATCGAGAAAGAAGCTTAACGGTTTATTCAGTTCCCTGGCGATCTGTTCGATGTTGGCGAGGTAAAGGCGCCTCTTACCCAATTCGTAATTAGAGAGGGCAGCCTGCGTATAACCCAGCCGGGAGGCTAATTCCTCCTGAGATAGGCCCGCCTCTTCCCTGGCTTTTTGAATCTTTTTACCAATATCCTTATAAATCATCGTCTTATAACCAGCATAAATCGATAACAACCAGTTGTTAAATAGCATATTTTTTATAATAATACAACAATTTGTCTTGACATAATATTACAATTTGTTATATTAAATATTTAAATAACATCCTGTTTTATCAATTCGTCAAGGAAGATGGAAAAAGGAGAAACACAAATGCCAGAAATCACGCAATTGAAGGATGGTGCAAGAGAGATGCTTGCCAAGATTCCAGTGGAAGCGAAAAGGGAGATCGTTGCCAAGAGCCGCTTAACTTGTGAATCAAATTGGATGATGGCTCTGGTGTTTATCTCCGGATGGGATGCGGCGAATAGGATGAATATCCAAGTCGGTCAAGCTGTCGGCAAGGCCGAAATGTATCGGTTGATGAAGGCGCTAGGAATAGGCGGACCGAAAAACGATATGGAACTTCTGATGCTTATGACTTTGGCGATGGAAACCTTTCTCACCAAGGATTATTTCGATTACGAATTCAAAATTTTGGGTCCGGGCAAAACCTTAGGCATCGTACGTCAATGCTACGCTTACACTAAGGTTCGCAGTATCGGCGTGGAGAAGAATTATCAATGCGGTTGCTTCGGCATGCGCGCCGGCTGGTATCAGGCGATGGGGTTAGAGGTGAAAGAAACCCTGGTCAAATGCTTGAAAGATGGCGCCGATCAATGCGAGATCCTGGTGGAGAATGTGGTATATCCGCAATCGGCCATAACGAATGGCTCACCTTAATCCTTGGGCTGAGAAAAACCCTATTCCGTTTACACGAGTAGCTTAAGACTGGATTGGGCCAAGGCTGAACTTTGCTGGTTAGGCGATTCGAAGAAAAAAATCTACCGGAGGGAAATATGGAAGACAGAAAAAAGCTAGCCGCGCCTTGCGGGCTATATTGCGGGGTCTGCGCGGTCTATATTGCCCACAGGGACAACAACATCAAGCTGAAAGAGAGACTGCCCCAGGTTTATGGTGTTGGTTTGGAGGATATCAAGTGCGAAGGATGTCTGTCGGACAATCTTTTCAAATACTGCCAAATTTGTCCGATTCGATCCTGTGCTCAGAAGAAAGGCGTAGAGGGATGCCACCAGTGCGCTGACTTTCCCTGTCAGTTTATCGAAAATTTCCCTATTCCTGTGGGGAAAAAAGTCATTTTGCGCGCCCTTCCAGCGTGGAGGGAGCTCGGGACCGAAAGGTGGATGGAGGAGGAAGAAAGACGTTACCATTGTCCCCGTTGCGGGTACAAATTATTCAGGGGAGCCAAGAGGTGCCGGAACTGTAAAGAACCCGTGGATGTAGATTGATAGCCCTGGGTAGGCCTCCCTTCTCCCCCCGAGGGGGGCTAGGGAGGGGGGAGAATTCACCTGAGGCGAGATTATCGGCTTACTATCCAAAATGTTTTTTCCTGCGCCGGCATTTGCTTAGAGGGTTTTTCATCAATTTTTTAGCAAATACGGGGCTAACCAGGAGGGAAAGAAAATGAGCACGCGGGAGAACATCTTAATGGAATATGAAAAGGCGGATATGAATAAGAGATTGTACTTATTCTTGCAGTTCCTCGACCTCAGGGATGATTTTTTGGAAATTGAACTCAAAGAATACAGACAGGTGACATTTTCCAATCCCCAATTGTCTCATTCTTCTTTGAGGACTCCTCAAATTAGGAGAGAAATCTGCTAATCGAGTTTGATAACCACAGGTGAGATTCCTCAGATTGGTTATGTCTAGGCTGCTCAAAGATGAGAAGATAAGGGTCCATTGCAGTAAGCGCGTGCATGTCGATTGGCCTCCGGGTGACTATTGGGGTAGTAAGATACCGCCTTAAAGGCAAATCAGAGGAGGATATCCATGAGCAATGAACATTTGGAATTGAAGGTTCGGAATTTCCTGAGCAGCGCAGGTATCTCTTTGACGGGTACTGCCGGTGTTTGCCCTCTGCCCAATGTACCGGAAACGTATTCCCCCCATACCATCCTCAAAGAGGCCAAATCGGTCATATCTTACGGTGCCCAGATCCCCAGGGGGATTGTCTATGCAGAAAGAGATTCCTTATTACTCTATTGGCGGTACTGGAATATTACTTACCGATCGCTTGACCTAATATCAAATAGGCTTTGTCTAATCCTGGAAGATAGTGGCTATCGAGCCGTACCGGTCTACGGCTGCTATCCCATGAAGGTCTCCAACCGCGAGTTTTGGGGAATTCTGCCTCTGGTTTACTGGGCCGAGTTGGCGGGGCTGGGAAGACTAAGTAAATGCGGTTTGCTGGTGCATCCGAAATTTGGGATGAGACTTTCGCTGGGAGGAGTAATAACCACGGCTCCCTTAGCGCCGGAAGAAAAGATGAAGGATGAAATATGTCCGCCGGAATGTTCTGAGTGTCTAACCCATTGTCCGGTCAACGCCATCAGCAAGACCGGCAAGGTCAATCATAACTCATGCCTGCGTTTTGCCAATGCCAATCCGCTGGCGGAACACTTGCTCCAAGATCCATCCACCAAGGATAAATATCATTTTGAGGCCATAAACAACGTCGTTGGGGTTGACGACCACTCTAGTTACGCCTGCTATGAATGCCTCAAAGCCTGTCCCCTCAACGGAGCTTAATGCCTTCAAATGCAGCCGGGAATAAGTGTGGGAAGGCGGCTTACTTTAAGCCCAGCACATCCTGCATGTCGTAGAGACCGGGTTTTTGGTTTACGACCCATCCCGCCGCACGGATGGCGCCGCGGGCGAAGTTGTCTCGGCTGTGGGCCCGGTGGATAATTTCCAGCCTTTCTCCTGTGCCGCCGAAGATTACGGTGTGTTCCCCCACGATGTCGCCAGCGCGGATGGTTTGCATTCCGATTTCGGTCTTTTTTCTCTCTCCGATGATTCCCTTCCGGGCAAAGATCCCTACCTGATCAAAATTGCGGTTCAGAGCTTGGGCCAGGACCTGTCCAATCTTCATGGCGGTTCCGCTCGGCGCGTCTTTCTTCATCCGGTGGTGGGCTTCGATTACTTCCACATCAAAGTCGTCTCCGAGGGTCCGGGCCAGATCCGCGACGACTTTGTACAGGACATTTACCCCTACGCTCATGTTGGGGGAAAGAACGCAGGGGATCCTTCTGGTCAAGACTTTCGCTTCCTCCATCTGTGTTGGAGAGAAACCCGTGGAGCCGATTACCGCGCCTTTCCCATTTTCCGCAGCGACTTGCAGATTCCTCAAGGCGGCCTCGGCATTGGTGAAATCGATGATTATATCCCCTGAAGAGATAGCGTTCCGGAGGTCTCCCACAAGAGGCACGCCCCATTCTTCCATCCCCGCGACTACCCCTGCATCCCGGCCCAGGCTGGGGTGGTCCTTTCGCTCCACGGCCCCCGCCAGGCGAATGTTGGAGGTTTCATGGATCGCCCAGAGGAGGCGAATCCCCATCCTTCCGGCTGCCCCGATCACAATGGCTTTCACCATGTCCATTTATCACCTCTGATGAAAAATTCGGAGTAATTTTGATCAGAATTAGGAAGCAGGGCCTTCGGACTCGCTCCTCGTTTCTCGTACCTTAATACTCGTAGGCTTCTTCCCAGAGATCTCCTTCGTAAACGACCCGGGTGTCTCCTTCGAGGAAAACGCGATCGAAGCCCTCTCCTTTGAGCTGAAAATAGATTTTGAGAATTTCTCCGCCGGTGGTTTCCACCTCTACCGGCGAATCCACCAGCCCTTTCCGGGCGGCAATTAAGGCCGAAGCTACGGCTCCCGTTCCACAGGCCAGAGTTTCGTCTTCAACACCTCGTTCATAAGTTCGAACCTTCAGATGTCTCCGGTCAACGGGCTGGATGAAGTCGGCGTTGGTCCCGGCTGGCTGGAACTTCCCATGAAAGCGAATTTTTCTTCCCAGGTCTTTCACCGCCACAGCGGCCGTATCATCGACCAGCTTGGCCGCGTGGGGAACGCCCGTATTAATAAAATGAAGCTGATGGACCTGACCATCAATCGGCACCTCCAGATTGAGCTTTAATCCCGCCGGCTGGACCATCTGCAACTTTACCTGCCGGCCAGAAACTTCGGCCTCAATGGTCCCGGCCAGCGTCTCAAAAGAAAGCTTCGGGGGTGCGATTCCCTTCAGGACGGCAAAACGGGCCACGCATCGTCCGCCGTTCCCACACATCTCCGCCTCGCTACCGTCCGAGTTAAAAAAACGCCATTTGAAGTTCACCCGCGACGAAGGTTCGACGAGGATCACCATCGCCCCCAACCGAGATTTTGCGGGTACAGACCTTGCGTATAAAATCGCCCAGTCGGTCAGCGTCCAAAAGCTTCTTTCGGTTGTCGATGACGATGAAATCGTTACCGCTCCCGCTCATTTTGGAAAAAGGAATTTTGGCCATCTTACGCCTCGAAAAATAAGAATGAATAGTTGGAGCGCCAGGGTCGGCAAAGAATTAGTTCTGTAGTCTGACTCTAGGCTCCTGAACCCTATTTCTATTCCAAAAAACCGGGAATGAGTTCTCCCCGGATCAGGTCATCAAAATCTTCGCGCTGGCGGATGACGTAAAATTTATCCCTAGCAACCAGGACTTCCGCGGCCCGGGGGCGGGAATTATAATTCGAAGACATGGAGAATCCATAGGCTCCGGCGCTCATCACCGCCAGGAGGTCTCCCTGCTCCATGTTGGGAAGCTTCCGGTCTTTGGCCAGGAAATCTCCGGACTCGCATATGGGGCCTACCACATCCGCTAGGACTTCTCCCCGGTCAACCTGGTGGACCGGCTGTATTCTCTGGTAAGACCCGTAGAGGCTCGGGCGGATGAGGTCATTCATGGCTGCGTCGACGATGATGAAATTCTTCTCATCACCGGCTTTCGTATATAATACCCTGGTCACCAGAATCCCCGCATTGCCCACAATCACCCGGCCCGGCTCCAGGATCAAGGTGCAATCGATTCCTCTCAGCTCATTTAACAGCGCCTGCGCGTACTCCATGGGATGAGGGGGCTCTTCCTCGTTATAGGTGATGCCCAGTCCTCCTCCCATATCCAGGTAACGGATGTTCATTCCTTCATCTCTCAGCTTTTGGACCAGCTCTTTGATCCGCTGAACGGCGTCCACAAACGGGTCTACCTCGGTAAGCTGAGATCCAATATGACAACTCACCCCGATGACCCGGACATTGGGCAGGGTATGGGCTAGGCGGTATTCATCGAGAGATTTCTGGATGTTGATCCCGAATTTGTTCCTCTTCATCCCGGTGGAAATATACGGATGGGTGCGTGGATCCACATCCGGGTTGACGCGCAGGGCTACCGGCGCTTTGGTTCCCATTCTTCCTGCAATCCGGTCCATGGTGACCAATTCCTGGGACGACTCGACATTAAACATGAGGATGGGAAGTTCGAGGGCGTACTCGATTTCATCGAGCCTTTTTCCTACCCCGGAATAAACGATCCTTTCAGGCCTGGCCCCGGCCTTCATGGCCCGGAAGAGTTCTCCTCCTGAGACCACATCTACCCCAGCTCCCATGCGGGTGAAGATCCGGAGGATGGCAATATTAGAATTGGCTTTGGCCGAAAAACAAACCAGGTGGTCTACCTTGGAAAAGGCGCTCTGAAAAGCCCGGAAATGGTTCTCCAGCGTGTTCAGACTGTAAAGGTAGAAGGGCGTCCCGACTTCTTTGGCAATGGTCTGAATGGGAAAATCTTCGCAGTAAAGATCATACCCCTTATACTGAAAGTCGTGCATCTATCTTCTCCCTCGAATAATTTTGATTATATAACATAGGCTTGCAGGTAAGGTCAAAACAAAATTAGCAGGTTGCAGAAAAACTCGAATGAGGTCATGGGGGGGAGTGAAGAAATCTCGGTCCTTTTAAAAATCAGGCAGCTGGAGATTGCCATCCTGCGGTTCGCGGGACTCCTCGTAAC
>Ga0187770_10002090_pt1 | contig 11021 bp, 11 predicted proteins | sample 0116_SJ02_MP02_2_FD_133154 | JGI IMG/M metagenome (GOLD analysis project Ga0187770, IMG submission 133154) | Tropical peat soil microbial communities from peatlands in Department of Meta, Colombia - 0116_SJ02_MP02_20_MG | ecosystem: Environmental > Terrestrial > Soil > Wetlands > Peat | place...
GTGAAGCAGGTGGGCGCAACGCTCAAGCTGGACCTGGCGCAGTACCGCGAGCTGGCGGCATTTGCGCAGTTCGGCTCTGATCTTGACCCACTGACCCAGAAGCAGCTCAACCGCGGCGCCCGCTTGACCGAACTGCTTAAGCAGCCGCAGTTTCAGCCATTGACCTGGCAGAATCAGACAATGATTCTTTTTGCCGGAACGCAGGGCTATCTGGACGATTTGCAGGTCAGCGACATTCGCGCCTTTGAGGTTGGGCTCTACAAGTACTTTGAGAGCGCGCAGACGGCGCTGCTCGCGGACCTGACGAAGAAGAAAGCGCTGGACGATGACCTGCGCAGCAGGCTGCACGCGGCGATGAAGGAATACGCGGAAAAATTCAAGGCGGAACTGGCGGCGAAGTAGCGGATCACTGGAAAGATTATGGCAAACGTACTTGATCTACGGCGGCGGATTCGCAGCGTGAAGAACACGCGGCAGATCACCAAGGCCATGAAGATGGTCTCGGCGGCCAAGCTGCGGCGCGCGCAGGAACGGGCGCTCAGCGCGCGGCCTTACGCCCGGATGATCACCAGCGTGCTGGAATCGTTGACGCGGCGAACGGAGATCTATGATCCGGCGACCGGCGAGTTGCGTCATCCGCTCTTCGCCACGCGCCCGGAGAAGCGTGTGCTGCTGATTATCATCACCGGCGACAAAGGATTTGCCGGAGCCTTCAACGCCAATATCCTCAAGACCGCCTATCAGTTTTTTGGGGGCAACCCTGACAAGCAGATCGACATCGAGGCGGTGGGGCGCAAGGGCCGCGATCAGATACGGCGCCACTATCCGGCAGCGGTTTACGCCGAGCAGACAGATGCGAACGGCAATACCGTCAAGGTGCGCGAGCGCAAGGCTCCTGTCGAAATCACCGGCTACCATCCGGGAATGTTGTTGAAGCTGGAAGTCAGCCGCGTCTTTGCGCTTGCGGAGAACGTCATTAATCGCTACGTGCGCGAGGAGATTGATGCCGCCTACATTGTCTATAACGAATTCAAGTCGGTGATTGCGCAGCGGCTAGTGGTGGAAAAGCTGCTGCCGCTGATGAAGATCGGCATTCCGCAGATTGCCGGCGCAATCGAACCGACCGCCGAGGAACTGGAACGCGTGGCTGAAGCCGCTTTGACAGCGGGCATTTCCATCGAGCCTATAGACACCGCCGAGGCCGACGATGAAGCGCGCAAGTTCGGCACCGCGCAGGTGGACTACATCTACGAACAGCCGGCCGGGGAACTCTTCAACGGCCTGCTACCACAATACGTTTCTTCCATGCTGTATGATGCCATGGCCGAGTCGGTAGCCGCGGATCACGCGGAGCGCATGACGGCCATGGATTCGGCAACCAACAACGCCTCGGATATGATCGACGCTTACACACTGCAAATGAATCGCGTGCGCCAGGCGTCCATCACCAAGGAAATCATTGAAATTGTGAGCGGAGCAGCGGCGCAGTAACTCAAGAAGGAAGAACAATGGCAGAAAACATCGGCAAAGTCATCAAGGTATCGGGTCCGGCGGTGGACGTGCAGTTTGAAGAAGCGACCATGCCGCCCATCTATCAGGCGCTGCGCGTCACCAGCGAGGGCTTCAAGGTGCCCACGCCTATCAGCGTGATTCTCGAAGTGCAACAGCATCTGGGCGAGGGGCGCGTGCGCACTGTCGCCATGCAGGCCACCGACGGCATGGTGCGCGGCATGAAAGCCACCGACCTGGGTGGACCTATCAAGATGCCCGTGGGCAAGCAGACGCTGGGGCGCGTGATCAACGTGATCGGCGAGCCGGTGGACGAGCTGGGCCCTGTCGGCGAGAAAATGCGCAATCCGATTCACCGGCCCGCGCCGCTCTTTGACGAGCAGTCCACGCACGAGGAGATGTTCGAGACGGGCATCAAGGTTATCGATTTGATTCAGCCTTTTTTGAAGGGTGGCAAGATCGGCCTTTTCGGGGGCGCCGGCGTGGGCAAAACCGTTATCATCCAGGAGCTCATCAACAATGTCGCCCAGCAGCACGGCGGCTACTCGGTCTTTGGCGGAGTGGGCGAGCGTACCCGCGAGGGCAACGACCTGTGGCTGGAGATGACCCAGTCGGGCGTCATTAAGCCGGGCAAGTGGCAGGAGTCGAAGTGCGCTTTGGTATACGGACAGATGACCGAGCCGCCCGGAGCACGGTTACGCGTGGCGTTGAGCGCGCTGACCGTGGCCGAGTACTTCCGCGACGTGGAGGGCGCAGACACGCTGCTCTTCATCGACAACATTTTCCGCTTCACGCAGGCCGGGTCTGAAGTTTCGACGCTGCTTGGCCGCATGCCCTCGGCCGTAGGCTATCAGCCGAATCTCGCCACCGAAATGGGCGAGCTGCAGGAGCGCATCACCTCCACGAGCAAAGGCTCCGTCACCTCGGTGCAGGCCGTCTATGTGCCGGCGGACGACTTGACCGATCCCGCGCCGGCGACGACCTTCGCCCACCTGGATGCGACCACCGTGTTGAGCCGCCCGCTCTCGGAGATCGGCATCTATCCCGCCGTCGACCCGCTGGCCTCCACCTCGCGCATCCTCACCGCGCGCGTGGTGGGTCAGGAACATTACGATGTTGCACAGGGCGTGAAGAAGATTCTGCAGCGTTACAAGGATTTACAGGACATCATCGCCATTCTGGGCATCGACGAGCTGTCGGAAGAGGACAAGATCACTGTAGCGCGCGCCCGGAAGATCCAGAAATTTCTCTCGCAGCCTTTTCACGTGGCCGAGCAATTCACCGGCATTCCGGGCCGCTACGTCAAGATCGCCGATACGGTGCGCAGCTTCAAGGGCGTGCTCGAAGGCAAGTACGACGACGTGCCGGAACAGGCTTTCCACATGCAGGGGGCGATCGAGGACGTGCTTGCAGCCGCTGAGAAGCTGAAGGCGACGGTGTAAGAACAGCTTCTAGTCGTTAGCCAGAGGCTGGAAGCTAAGGAATTTTATGACTGAGGAAACCAATCAACTGCGCGTGCGGCTTGTCACTCCCGAGCGGACACTCTTCGAGCACCCGGTGACGGCAGTCGAACTGCCGTCAAAGTCGGGGTACATGGAAGTCCTCTACGGACATGCGCCGCTGGTGGCAGAGCTGGGCGCGGGCGACGTAACGCTGCATGGAGGTCCGGAGGGAGACCAACGCTACAACGTCAGTTGGGGATTTGCCGAGGTGCTGCCCGACCGGGTCACGATTCTAGCCAGCGATGCGCTGAAACCCGAGGAGATCGACCTGACACGTGCTCAGGAGCAAATGGCGCGTGGACAGAAGGAGTGGGAGCAGGCCGGCGACCGTGAAGAGGCGTATACCGAAGCATTGCGCGTTATTGCCGAAGCCGAAGCCAAGATTGCGTCGGCGACGGAAAAGAGTTGATTTTTCTTAACAGCTTGCTGTTTCAAACAGAACGGCCCTGCTTGAATAAGCGGGGCCGTTTTGTTTGCGCTTTCTGATTTGCGCGCTCACTATTCCGTAATCGTAGAACCGTAATTCGTGGGCGGCGGAGCTGTGCCGCGAATTTGATCGATAAATAATGGAATCTCTTTCTCGATCAGGTCTGCGCGATCAACCTGGACAAGATGCGTGCTATTCATCGCAATAATTCTGCGGCTGCGCGTGGAGAGTTTTTTGAGGTTCTCTTGCATCTGGCTCCATGTGTTTTCCATATCCACCATCTGCCTGGGAGGGTTCAGTTTGGATAATCCTTTGGCGGGATCGTGCGAGATGATCAGAATCGGAAGCGCGCCATATGGACCGGTATGAACGGTCTCCTGGCCGGATTGGTTGAAGCTGTTCTTTTCGGCAACCATTGCGCTGATCTGCGGATGGCAAAGATCTTCTGCCAGCAACATACCGGCGTGGGGTTCAAATCCTTTTATGGGTTTAGTGCATAGCCCGCCGAGTCGCGGCAGACCCGCAATTATCGCGGCCTTCATCAACAAAACCTCAACCCATTGTGGCGCTCCCCTGCCGTCAATGGCCTTGAAGGCGGGATTTTCGTCCTGCAAGGGCGTTGAACTGTCGATAAAAACAATCCCGGCAACCTCCGCGGGATAGCGCGTGGCGTAATCGCGTATGTAGAGTCCGGCAATTGAATGACCCATCAGGACGATGGGGCCGTTCACTTTGGCCTGAAGCAGAAGCTCATGCAATTCTGCGGCGATGTGGTCTGCATCGCGCGGCGCCGGCTGCGCCTCGCTCCATCCGAATCCGGCGCGGTCATAAGAGCAGACGCGAGTGGTCTTTGACAAAACCGGCTGTACACCACCCCAAATCAGAGCATCGTTCCCCAATCCCGCATCCAATATGATTGTGGGCAATCCGCTGCCTGTGCAATTGATGTGCATGCGATGTCCGTTGACCGTGTAATAATCTCCCGGCGGTGGATTCGCCGCCCGAAAACAGAAAAGCGCAATCGCGTTATAAGCGCTGGTTCCCGCCACACCAGCCACGATCATTGCAACAGGGAAGAGAATGGCGCGTTCGGCTACTCTTCGTAAGGAATGGTAGATCTTGTTGGAAAGCGCAACAATGCGGCGAACGCAAAACCACACAATCAGAATCCCTGTCAGTAGTATGATTGCCGGCAGCACTACATAATCAAAATCCACACATCACCTTGTCTTTCCGTCGCAAGGAGAGATCTACGCCCAACACAAACATGGCAATTCCAGCACGTTTGTTCTCACTCCCAGGTTGCGTTCAAGTTTAAGGAAAACCCGAATAACTCCAATGCGATATGGCTCTTGGATTTTCTGTCAAGAGAAAAAATCAATTGACGTAATGGGGAGGTATCCCTGCATCCCCATTGCAGCCCGCTCTGGATCGATGTATCTTCGTATGTGCGTGGTTAATAGGCGTTTACGCTTATTCAAGTTCATGGGAGGGACTCTATATGCTGTCTGATCGAGCGGTTTGCCGGGCTGGAACTGGACGATGGCTGCTGGCGCTGGCGGCTATTGTCTTCTCTGCGCAGACGGCCCAGGCGGCCACCAAGGTCATCACGGACGTGGACAAGGGCGGCGTTGTCCACATCAAGATCGTGGACCAACTGGAGTTGCGGCTGAAATCGAATCCTACCACCGGGTATATGTGGTACGTGGAGAAGGATTCTACGCCGCTGTTGAAGCTGCATCATCAGTCGCAAACCGAGGTTCCGTTGCCTGTTGAGGAGCAACCCGCCCTGGTCGGCCGGCCTGTCTTCCAGGTCTTCACTTTTGAGCCGCGGCATGTCGGCACTGGTGAACTGAAGCTGCACTACGTGCGCAGTTGGGAGCCGCCCACGCCGGAGGATGAGCAATTCGAGATTCGCGTGGTGATTGAGTAAGCAGGCTCGCAACGGCGTGCATGATGATGTTTCGGGGACTTTGAGCCCCCTATGCAATGTGTCTGGAATGCGCATACAATTCTGGAAGAACGACCATGGCCAAGGCGAAGGAAAAGATATTCGAGGTTGCGTGCCCGGATTGCGGGGCAATGTTGAAGGTGGATGCGGCCACCGGGCTGGTGGTGAGCCATACCCCGGCTCCGCGCAAACGGATGTTCGAGGATCTGGAAACAGCGGCCCAGGCGATGCGCGAGCGCGATGACCGCAAGGAGTCAATCTTCCGGCAATCAGTGGAGGCAGAGAAAAACAAGGAAGACCTCTTTGAAAAGAAGTTTGCCGAGGCCCTGCGCAAGGCCAAAGACGCCCCCGAGGGCAAGCCATTGCGTGAGCTCGACCTGGATTGAAGAGCAGGCCGAGCAAGTAAGCTTTGGTTTTGAGCCGATTTGCGGCTTATTGTGAGAAACAGCAGTTTAGAGCGATACTGGGTGCATTGCTCCCGAAACAACACTCCGGGACGGAAGGAGAGAAGATGGTGGTTGTGCCGCTTTCCAAACCAGAGAACGAATCTGCATCGACACCCGAAGCCGAGAAGTCCGAGCCCATGAACTGGATCGGATTTGCGGCAGGCGGAACTCTGGTGGCAGCCGGGTTGCTGATGCTGGTGGGCGAGCGCCGCGCCGGAATGGTAGCCGCCGCTTCAGGCACGGCCCTGGCCTTGATTGAAGAGAAAGAGCTGCTGCAAACCTGGTGGAATGCGCTGCCTGGCTATATCGATCGGGTGCAAGGCGTGCTCAATCAGGTGCAGGCTACCGTGGACGAAGTAGACGCCAAACGCGAATCCCTGCGGCGGGTTCTGGCCCGGTAAGCATGAAGCCGCTCTGATGGGGAGGCCAACGCCCTATCCCTGAAGTCTGCCTTAGCGGAGGCTTGCCGGAGGCGACTTTACCTGTGACAATTCCCTGAACCACGCATCGGGCAACTCAAGCCCCGCCGCTCGTATATTTTCTTCCGCGTGCGCCGGAGAGCATGTTCCGGGAATCGGCAGCGTGACGCTGGAGCGCCTAAGCAGCCATGCCAAGGCAACCTGCAACGGGGTCCAGCCAAGTTCCTTGGCGACTCTTCCCAAAGCTTCGTTTTCCAGCCGATTTTGCCCCAGAGGCGCCCAGGGAATGAATGCTATCCCGTTCTGCTCGCACTGGTTCAGCAAAAAGTCCCATTCCCGGTCGGCAAAGCTGTAGCGATTCTGCACCGAAACGATAGGCACGATCTGGCGCGCCCGTTCCAAATGCTCCAAGGTCACATTCGAGAGGCCAACGTGGCGTATCTTCCCCTGCTCACGCAGCCGCGCCAGTGTCTCCATGGAGGCGTCAAAGGATACGGCAGGATCGGGAATGTGCAGTTGGAAGACGTCGATCCTGTGAAGGCGCAGCCTCTTCAAACAGCCCTCCACCGCGGCCTGCAAATGCCTGGGGCTGGCATTATGGATCCACTGCCCGGGGCCGACACGCTCCCATCCTCCCTTGGTGCCAATCACCAGGCCGGGCGGATAGGGCGCCAGTGCCTCGGCAATCAGTTCCTCGGAGACGTTGGGACCATAGGAGTCAGCTGTATCGATGAAGTTGACTCCCAGCTCGACGACGCGCCGCAGGGTTTCGAGAGCCGCATTGCGATCCTCCGGAGGCCCCCAAATGCCTTTGCCGGTGATGCGCATGGCTCCGTATCCCATGCGGTTTACAGTGCAGTCTCCGAGTTGTACGGTCCCAGCGTTGGCGGCAGAGATGGTTGGATTGTTCTGGCTCATAGTGATAATCCCCTTTTCAATTGGCCGGCAGATGCATTGTGTGCTGCAGATAGTAAAAAATTATTTCTTGCGCTCGACCAGATAGCGGGCAACGGCCTTCAATCCGTCGGCCCGGCTGCCGTATTGCGCGATGGCGTCAAAAGCCTCTTCAATCAAGCGTGTGGCGTCGCGCTGGCTTTGCTCGACGCCATAGACAGCCGGCCAGGTAGCTTTTTCCGTGGCCTGGTCCTTGCCCGCGGTCTTGCCCAGGTGCTTGGAGTCAACCGTCATGTCAAGAACGTCATCGACGATCTGGAAGGCCAGTCCGGCCTTGCAACCGAAAAGGGTAAGCCGTGCGACATCTTCCAGAGTAGCCCCAGCATAGACGCCGCCGGAGACCACGCTTACCCGGATGAGCGCGCCGGTCTTGGCGCGATGAATGGCCATCACCAGTTCCGGCGTGGGTTTCTGATGTTCGCTTTCCAGGTCCAGCACCTGGCCGCCAATCATGCCCTCGACTGTACCGACAGCGTTGGCGATGAAGCCGATGATCTGGACGGTTGCAGTAGGCGGCGCTTCCAGGCCGGAGAGCACTTCAAAGGCGCGGGTTTGCAGCGCGTCGCCGGCCAGGATGGCAATGGCCTCGCCGAAAGCTTTGTGGCATGTGGGCTTGCCGCGGCGCAGATCGTCGTTGTCCAGTGCGGGCAGGTCGTCGTGGATAAGCGAGTAGGTGTGGAGCATCTCCAGAGCCGCGCCCAGCCGGGCGATTCCCGCAGGCAGCGTCCCGGCAATGGTGATGGCGGCCTGGTAGGCCAGCAGCGGACGAAGCCGCTTGCCCCCGGCAAAAACAGAGTGGCGCATAGCGCCGTGAATGGAGGCGGGCACGGTGGTCACGCTGGGCAGCAACTCCTCCAGCGCCTGCTCGGTCAGCACCATGCCTTCCTGCAAAAGAGAATTCACATCGACGGACATGGCTCTCATGATAAACGACGCGGGGCGGAGGAGCGGAAGCGGTGAATTTACGGCCGGGGCGCGATCGGCGAAACTCCCCGGCCGGCATCGTTTACGGCTACTAGGCAAAGGCGCGACAATCAAATGTACATTTGGATTTCTTCAGTAAAGGAGCCTGAGATATGATGCGGCCAGGAGCATATCCAATTTCACAGCAAATCCTATGGGCCATATTTGCACCACCTCTCATAGCTGGAGCCTGGTGGCTTATGTCCGGAGGATTGGCTACGATTATCCAAGGAGGATCAAGAAGCGCAGAAACAAAGGCGAGACAAAGGCAAGAATTTTGGGCTTTGCTGATCTTTTTCTATCTCATGGCGATTGGGTTCGCTGTATATGAGTGGTTGACATAGTTCCGCTGATGCCAAAATGCGACGGATCCAGTCTGAATTGAAATCCGTCGCACTATTCATCGCCGCAGTGCCGCCTACCATGACGGTTTTGCTGCGCTGGACTGAGGAGGCATCGGATGCGCACGGCCGGGAGATCATATCGTTCGGGAAGAGGTAATTATGCAGTTTCTCATTTTAGGCAAGGGAAAAACCGGCAGCCTGGTCGCCGAGGTAGCCCGCGAGCGCGGCCACGCAGTGCGCGCGCTGGACATCAATGATAATCGCGACGCTTCAGCTCTCACCGCCGACAATCTCAGGGACGTGGATGTGGTCATCGACTTCACCGCTCCCGAGGCCGCCGTTCAGAACATGCGCGCCGTGCTGGCCTTGGGTAGGCGCATCGTCGTCGGCACCACCGGCTGGTATGCCCACCTCGATGAAATGAGGTCTCTGGCACAAAAAAACGGCGCGCTGCTCTATGGAACCAACTTTTCCATGGGAGTGCAAAAACTCTTCCGGCTCACTGCCGACCTGGCAAAATTGGAAGGCTACAAATTCTCCATCGTAGAAACCCATCACACTTCAAAGCTCGACGCGCCTTCGGGAACGGCCATCACGCTGCGCGAGATTATCCAGGCGGCTCGTCCGGGCATCGAGGTTCCTATCGCTTCACGCCGCGTGGGCGACGCCAAGGGCGAGCATGTGGTCACGGCATCGAGCGAGGTTGATACGCTTGAAATTCGTCACGACGCGCACAGCCGCCGCGGCTTTGCGCTGGGCGCGGTCCGCGCCGCGGAGTGGCTGGCGCAAAAATCCGGCGCATGGGACTTTCGCGCAATCTGCGACCAGTTGTGAATTCGGCTTCGGAGACTGGCTTCGTTAGTTGTCACAGGCTATTGATTCTCAAATTCAACAACCATAAATGTAATATCGTCTTGCTGGCGATCTGGCTCCGTGACGGACCATGCTGTTACCTGGTCCAGCAACACGTTGCAAAACGTATTTGCCGGCTTTTCAGAGTTTTCAGCAAGAAGATTGTTGAGCCGCGATAGGCCGAATTCCTCGTTTTTATGGTTTGGAGCCTCCACTAACCCATCGGTGTATAGAAGACAACGGTCACCCGGCTCAAAGGGAAAAGTGATCGCGGAGTATTGCGCCCCGGCAAATGGCCCGAGAAACATCCCGTTCTCTTCCAGAGATTCGGTTCTCCTGCTCGCGGAGCGCCAAAGCAGGACGGGGGGATGGCCCGCTCCGGCATATCGCAACTCCCGCGTCTCAGCATGGAAATACACATAGGCGGCAGTGATGAACTGTTCCCCCAACATACCTGATAAGGTTCTGTTCATCCCATGTAGAACCTTCTCGGGATGGGCCATCTGCCCGACCTGCGCTTTCAGCGCAACTTTCAGCATGGAGGCCGAGAGCGCTGCCGGAACGCCGTGACCGGAGACGTCAGCAATCAGCACGCCAAGGCCTTGGCCATCTGTAAGGACGTCATAAAAATCGCCCGCCACTGAACCTGCTGGCGCATAGCGGGCATGAACCTCCAGCCCGGCGATTGACCTGCCAAGTTTTGGCAACAGCGCCGCCTGAATACGCCGGGCAATATCCAATTCGTTGCGAATGGCAATCAGGTTGGTCTCTGTCCGCAAGTTGCGTATGGCGCTCACGTATAGGAATGTACCCAGCAGGAAAACCATGGCCAGTGGTTCCAGAAAAGCAATCCTGGGCAGAATGCCTGTCAACGGCAGGTTATGGTAGAGCGCGGAGAGCGCCAGAGCCAAAAGAGCGATTCTCAGAGCGCGCACCTCCCTGTCGACAGGGATTCTTGGAAAGATACCGATGTAAACCCATCCCGTCAGGCTCGCAATGCTGAGGATCCGAGTCAGGAACAAGATGTGGTCCATGGGCGATTGCTGCACCAGTCTGACTGTGCCCACTATGGCCAGCAATACATTCGCGGCAACCACTCCATGTATGAACCACGGGTAGGCACGACCGATTGTGCTGCCGATATACAGTACGAACGGCAGTCCGATCACTAGGATGATCAAAGACTCGATGACGCGCCAGGGGACAGAAGGGAATGACGATTGCAGCGTTGTCATCTCGACTATCAGCCGAAGCCCATACAGCAGCGCACCGAGTCCGAAATAGAGCGTCGAGCGATCCGTTGTCCGGGAGCGGAATTGGTACAGAATCAGGGCGACCACACCGGCGCTCATAATGAGTTCCCCTACGATAAGGCGGAACGCATCGTTGCGCATTACGTATGAAACGGCGGTGATGGGCACCCGGCCATTCTACACAAGAACGGGGCCCTGTGTGTGGATGGGACGCAAACTTCGGCTACTGTGGCGCGGGTAAATTCGTCTTCAGTTCGCCAGACGGCACCGCAGCCATCACGTCTGCTGCGACGGGCAAGCCAGCGGGCAGCGGCCCCTCCAGCGCCAGCGCCAGCACCTCGTCCATATTGTCAACGAAGTGGAGCTTGATGGAGCTCTTGATGTTGTCAGGCAGCTCGGCA
>Ga0187770_10002092_pt1 | contig 11011 bp, 8 predicted proteins | sample 0116_SJ02_MP02_2_FD_133154 | JGI IMG/M metagenome (GOLD analysis project Ga0187770, IMG submission 133154) | Tropical peat soil microbial communities from peatlands in Department of Meta, Colombia - 0116_SJ02_MP02_20_MG | ecosystem: Environmental > Terrestrial > Soil > Wetlands > Peat | place...
CGGCGGACAGCGCTTCGTTGAGGTAGAGCTCCTCCAGCTCGCCCTTCGTGGGAGGCCAGGAAGGCATCCCACGCGCAACGCTAGATGCTATTTAAGGACCCACGATATGCGAAGCATCGCCGCCGGAGGCTTCCACCATCTGCGCCCCCGTTACCACTCGAGTCCACTGGATGCGGGCCCCATTTCCAGCCCCTTCTGGCTCGCGAATCGTGGAAGACTTTTAAACTCCCCGTCCAGTGGGTTGGTTGAGACACATGCTTATCCCGGTGAGATGCTTCACCTGCGGCTCCCTGGTCGGGGACAGGTTCTACGAGTTCAAGGACAAGGTCCTCAAGGGGGAGCAGCCCTCGAAGGTCCTGGACGAGATGGGCATCAAGAGGTACTGCTGCAGGAGGATGCTCATGTCCGGCTTCGAGATAGTGGACTATCAGATCCCCTACAACGAGGCGACGGAACGCCGCAGGAAGGCCGACGCCGGGGTCAGCTAGGCCTTGGCACGGGTCACCCAGTTCTTCGCAAGACCCCTTTTCACGAGCCGCGGCGACCCCACCGTCGAGGTCGACGTCCACCTAGGCCGCGTCATGGGGAGGGCCGTCGCCCCTCAGGGGGCCTCGTCCGGAAGGAACGAGGCGGTGCACCTCCCCGAGGGAGGGTCTCGGCAGGCCGTCAAGAACCTCTACTCCGTCCGAGACAGGCTGGTAGGGCTGGACGCCGCGGACCTGGAGGGCGTGGCGAAGCGCCTGAGGGAGGTCGACGGAACACCCGGCTTCTCCTTCATAGGCGGGGCCTCCGCCTTCGCATTCTCCGTGGCGTCGGCGGTCGCCGAGTCGGCCGCCGAGGGGAGGCCCCTGTACCAGCTGATTTCGGGGAGGGAGGAGGGCACGATCCCGGTGCCCATCGGCAACGTGCTTGGGGGCGGAAAGCATGCTGGCCCTGGCTCCCCCGACATACAGGAGTTACTGGTGGCGGCCCTCGGCGCGCCCGACATCTACAGCGCCGTCTCCGCCAACCTGGCGGTGCACAGGGAGGTGAGGAGGCTCATCGAGGAGAAGGACCCGTCCTTCCCCGGAGGGAAGGGGGATGAAGGGGCGTGGGCTCCCCGGATGAACGACGAAGAGGCCCTTGAAACCGTGGGCCGGGCCGTGGAGAAGGTCTCCAGCGAGCTGGGGTTCAAGATAGGGATGGGGCTCGACCTGGCCGCCTCCAGCCTCTGGGACGGGAGGAGGAAGGTCTACGACTACACAAGGAAGGGGAGGAGGCTGAGCGCGGCCGAGCAGATCTCATACGTACTCGACCTGATCCGAGCTTACTCCCTCTTCTTCGTTGAGGACCCCCTCGACGAGGAGGACTTCGACGGGTTCATGGAGCTCACGGCGAAGGCGAAGGGCGCCAGGATCGTGGGGGACGACATCTTCGTGACCCAGCTCACTAGGCTTAGGAGGGGGATCTCCATGAAGGCCGGGAACGGGGCCATACTCAAGGTCAACCAGGTGGGCCCCCTCCACGACGCCGTCCTCTTCGCCAGGGAGGCCCATTCGGCGGGCTACCTCGTCGCGGCTTCGCATCGCAGCGGGGACACCTGGGAGCCGCACCTGGCTCACATAGCGGTGGGGACGGGGGCCGAGCTGATCAAGACGGGCGTCCTAGGGGGTGAGAGGATGAGCAAGCTGGCCGAGCTCATCAGGATCTCGGAGGCGCATCCCTCCCTTGCGCTCGCGCGACTGTGACCCGCCTTCGTCCCCGAAGGCCGCCTTCGCCTAGGCAAGGCTTAAATGAATAACGGATGAGACCCTAGCTTGTCAACGAGAGCCTGATTCGATGGGGCGGTCGGCCCCTCCTTCGGCTTGTTGGCAAGCATGGGGTTTCACAGGTTGTCTCGGTCAAGGTTCGACCCGTTCAATTCGTTCGTCAGGCGATTTCACAAGGTGATCGTCATCGTGTGGATCGTGGCCCTGGCGCTCTCGGTCACGCTGATCCCCAGCTTCTTCTCGGGCGTATCGTACGACATAACGTCGTTGGGCAAGTTTGGCGGCCCTTCGAACGCGGAGTCGCAGGTCGCCCAGAACATCCTGAACGCACAGTTCCCTTCGATGAACACTTCAGCGACCAACGGGCTCATCCTCGTCATCCAGAACCCCTCTCAGGGGGCGTATTCTGACGCCGTCAAGGGCTCCCTGGCGGGGCTGGACCAGACCCTCGCGAGCCAGGACGTCGTCAACTACACCGGGGCCACCTCGGTCTTCACCACCGAGGGCGAGCTCCTCAACTCGACGGTGCCCGGCCTGCTCCAGGGCGCGGCCGCGATCGCCTCCAACATGACTGCCGTCAACCAGGCCGTGTTCGCCCTTGATCAGAACCTTACGGCCCTCAGCAGCGGCCTGTTTCAGTTTGAGCAGGGGATCAACCAGACCGCCCAGCTGATCTATGGCATCCCCTCCAGCTTCGTCACCATCTGGGGCTCCCTCAACCAGTCTAACCCGGCCTTGGCCGACTCAGAGGCAAACGCCACCATATTCGCCCAGACGGGCGCCTTCGGCGGCAATTCCGAAAGCGTCGGGTATTATGACGCCTTCTACGGCTACTGGGATGCCAGCTTCCAATCGGCCCCCAGCCTGAGCGTGACCCAGAGGGAGTCGGCCGCGATTGCCGGCGCCGTCGGGCAGATAGTGAGCAGCCCGCTCCTTGATAATCAGACGGTGGCGCTGATCTCCACCGTATCCGCCGGGCTCAACGTCACCGACTGGTACCAGAGCGACGGCATCGGAAACCTCACCGTTACCGCATTTGCGAGCAACGTGCCTGCCTCCCTCGCTTCATCTCTCGGCGTATCGCCTCAGGGCCTCGTCCTGAGCCTCTATGAGCTGGGGCCCTCCCCATCCGAGGCTGAGCTCACCAGCGTGGCAGTTCCGCTCATCGCGAGCGGATTCAGCGCATATCCCTCCCCCATCCCGGGGCTCTCCGTCAGTGACCTGGTCTCCGCGGCGGCCTCCCTCGGCCCGTCTCCCTCGCCGGGGGCCGTCTGGAACCTGTCTGCCGGCTTCATCGCCTCTTCGACCGCCGCAGCGTTTTCGAACTCGCCCCTCTTCACGGTGAACGCTACGTCGCTCGGCCAGCTCCTTTCGAGCCTGACGCCGGCCAGCTCGAGCTCTCAGGTCACCATCGCCATCGAAGGCGTGGTCTCCAACTCGAGCTACTCCGACTTCCCCCTGGTTGCTTCGAGGACCCTCACTCAGAACTTCGTGAGCTCCGATAACCAGACGGAGATCGTCCTCTTTTCGTTCTCCTCTACGCCGAGCAAGTCTGCCATCTCCACCTTCGAGGCCGACGTGAACTCCTCCGAGCTCTCCTCGACCTCCACCACCTACGTGACCGGAGTCGCCGTCATCGCTCAGCAGGTGGAGCAGACATTCCTTCCAATCCTCGGCACTACCGTTGGCCCCGGGATCGTCGTCTCCATAATAATCGTCGGCATACTCTTCGGCGCCCCCCTGGCTGCGATCCTCCCCCTCTGCCTCGGCGGGCTTTCAATCGCCATCGCCTACGCAATCATCTACCTTGTGATAGTCGTAGCCCAGAAGGGCCAGATCACCTTCCTGACTCCCACCTTGACCACCCTCCTGATGCTCGGACTTGCTGTCGACTACTCCGTCCTTCAGCTTAGGAGGACCAAGGAGGAGAGGACGAACGGGAGATCCAAGGAGGAGAGCGTGGCCACATCCGTCAGATGGGCCGGTCAGGCCGTGCTCACGGCGGGCCTCACGGTCATAGTGGCCTACTTCGTCATGGCCGTCGTGAACGTCCCCATCTTCAACGATGTCGGGACGTCGATAGCCCTGGGGGTCGCCGTGCTCCTTCTGGCTTCCGTTACACTCCTTCCTTCACTGGAGCTCCTCTTGGGCGACTCCCTCTTCTGGCCCAGGCTCAAGGTCAACCACGGGCCCTCCAGACCCGGCTTACTGGCAAAGATCTCCGACGCGACGCTCAAGCGGAAGCTAGCCGTAGCCCTGGTGATTACACTCTTCGCCGCAGGCGCCGTAGCGGCCACCGCGAGCACCCCGACGGGCATGGACATGCTGAAGCTGATCCCCGACTTCCAGAGCATACACGGCCTCACCGTCATCACGAGCAGCTTGGGGAGCGGATCGGTCTCCCCTAACCGAGTGCTCGTGACGACCTCGACGCCCATCGTCTATGGAGACAACCAGTTTAACATGACCCTCATGGGCCAGATCGATGCGATATCTTCCAAGATCGCCGCCAGGGGAGACGTATCCAGCGTATCGGGGCCGACGAGGCCCTTTGGGGAGGCATTCAACTACTCCTCCATAGAGACACTCGGTGAGCCCCTTTCCGCCCAATACCTTTCGCAGGTGATGTCATTCATCGGGAAGAACAACAGCACCGCCCTTATCAACGTCGGCTTCACCTCTGCATTCGAAAGCCCTCAATCGGTGAGCTCCCTCCAGGGCATGGAGTCCGACGTCAGGTCCCTCCAGCTCCTCCCCGGGGTTTCAGTCTATTATGGAGGCAGCGTGCAACAGACCCTCGACAACGAGCAGTTCATCGGCGGGCTGGTGCCCGAGGTCACCATAATACTCTCCATAGCGGTGTTCGTCATCCTATTCTTCCAGCTTAGGTCCGCGTTCACCCCTCTGAGGCTGGTCTTCACCATCCTCTGCAGCGTAGCCTTCGCGTTGTCCCTCCTCTCCTTCACCTTCAACTACGCGCTGGGCCTCCCCATCCTGAACTTCATTCCACTCTTCGTCATCGTGACCATGCTGGGGGTCGGCATCGACTACGACATATTCTACGTGACGAGGATAAGGGAGGAGATACTGAACGGAAAGTCTGACGACGAGGCGATCAAGACGGCGACGACCAAGGTCTGGGTCACCATATTCAGCCTGGGCCTGATCCTCTCAAGCGTATTCGGCTCGCTCCTGGTGACGGGCATACCCATCTTCCAGGAGATCAGCCTGGCCGTTTCGGCGGCCGTCCTCATAGACGTGGTGGTCGTCATACTGTTCTTCGTCCCATCGCTGATGGCCCTTGCCGAGAGGTTCAACTGGTGGCCTTCTAAAATAGGGAAGGGTTCACAGAGAAAGGCCTAGGTGCAGCTCGGCCCTGACCGGCGTGGATGCCTCGAGGGGGAGACCTTGCTCATTGGGCAGTCGAGGTCAGACATAAATAGACATCAGACGCAGGCTCCGTCGACTCTAATGACGGTCGACATCGTCATCAGGAAGGAGCCTGGCTACACGGTCATCTCAAGGTCCTTCGTCGGCCCGTATACGGGAACCGACATGTTGAAGGATCAATTCAGAGAGGTGTCCGGCTGGATCAAGAGGAACGGCCTGAAATCGGGGAAATGGTTCTTCTGCGAACTGGACGATCCGGACACGCCGGAGGGGAGCCGCAGGTGGGAGGCGTGCATCGAAGTTCATGGGAGGACGAAAGCCAAGCTGCCAAAGGGATTGGAGCGCAAGGAGCTTCCACCCCAGCTCGTTGCGAGCGTGGTCTTCGACCCTGACCAGGTGGCCACCCGGCTCGTCTATCATGGCCTCGAAGGCTGGCTGCAATGGCGCACGAAGTTCGGGGAATATGAGGAGGCGGGCGCCACAAGGGAGGTCTATCCCGGGGACCCGTGGACTGACAGGGAAGCCCTGGCCAACGTCGACGTCCAGGTGCCCATTCGGAAGCTGAAGGAAACGCGCTGAACACGCGGTCCTCTTCGCGAGGAGCGGCAGAAGATTTCCTCATCCACGCCTTCAGAAAGCGTTAAATTTGATATCACGGATGGTAGAGGATACTGAAGGCTTAGTCAGGGTCCCGCCATGGCCATACAGTCACTTCTGAAGGCAGTCGTCATCGCTCCAAAGAGCGATTCTGAGAAGGTCTTCAGAGAGCTAGCTCGATTCAACTTCTTTGACGTTGCCGACGAGGACACCTTCAGGCAGCGGTACGAGCTTGCCGAGGACATCAAGAAGGTAAGGGACCAGCTTGCGATCCTCGCCGATTCGTTGCTCCTGAAGGAGGAGCCTGGGGTTATCGAGGTCCTCACCAAGGGCTATCATGTGAAGACGGAGAAGCTCGAGGCGGAGGGTTGGGCGGACTACGTTGCGAAGGTCAGGGCTGAGGCCGAGCCGATACTGGCCACTGCAGGGAAGCTCAACGAGGATATCCTCGCGACGCGGAGGAGGCTGGAGGAGCTCGAGTCCCAGAGGAGCCTCCTCGAGTTCGTGTCGAAGTTTCATGGAGACGTCGGCGCAATTTCACAGGTGACTCGGTTCTACGCCATGCTGGGCATCGCCAAGACCCGGGATATGAAGGAGCTGAAGCGGAGCCTTCCGAAGACTTCAGTCATCGGCCAGGCGATCGGCAAGAGGGATTCGGTGGTGCTCGTGATCGGTGAGAAGGCCGATGGCCAGAGGATAGAGCGGGTCCTGAAGTCCTTCGAAGTGCGCCCCATAAGCCTGCCTCCAGAGCTGTCACAGGATCCGATCAAGGCCTACGACGACACCGCCAGGGAGATCGACTCTCTCCAGAAGCGGAAGGTCGAGCTGGAGGAGGGGCTCGAGAGGTTCAGGAAGGAGAAGGGCGACCGAATTCTGTACCTCGCCGAAGCGAGCAGGATCGCGAGCGGCGTACTCTCCCACGCGTCGTCGAATCCCTTCTCGAGGTTCATCAAGATCGAAGGCTATGTGCCCAGGGACAGGGCGGAGGAGTTTCGGAGGACGTTCAAGGACTACATAGTCATGGTCGAAGGGGAGAAGAAGGAGGAAGCGAAGGGGGTCCCCACGCTGATGAAGAACCCTCGCCTCGCAGACTCCTTCGAGGCGATAACCCTCACTCAGGGCTCGCCGAGCTACCACGAGCTCGACCCCACCTTGATCATCTCCATAGTCTTCCCCATATTCTACGGGATAATGTTCGCCGACGCGGGCCAGGGGGTGCTGATGTTCCTCCTCGGCCTGGTGCTTTACCTGAGGGGGGCCGGCTCCATCAAGAAGTGGGGGTTCGCCGTGATGTGCTTCGGGGCGGCGGCCACCGTCGTGGGCCTGTTGATTGGGGAGGTCTTTGGGTTCGAAGTGGCGGCAGTGCCAGGGATCGGCCCGCTTCTGAATAACCTCGTCATAGTGCATCTCAAGAACGCCAGCGGCCAGCTTCCACTTAGCAGCGTCATATTGATGATGGAGGTGGCCATCGTCATAGGCATCTTCCACATCTCCTCAGGCCTGGTCCTCGACATAGTGAAGGCATACAAGAACGGCGAGATGGTGGAGCTCTTCTTGGCGAAATTACCAGCATTGATCTTCTACATCGCTGGAATACTCTTCGCGCTGGCCTTCATCGGAGGTGGCTTCGCCTTCACCGGGATGTCTTCGTCGGCGCCGACCCCTCTGATCGGCATCCCCATCAAGACCACCACCTCCATCGCCATCCCGGTGATCCTGCTGATGGTCGTGATCATAATGTTCGGGAAGGCCGGGGCGAAGCTGGTTGGGAAGTTCCACTCCGAAGAGTCCGTCCCCATCACCGTGGTCGAAGGCATAGTCGAAGTCCTCCTGAGGATCGTGGAGTTCCTCGCCAATTCGGTGAGCTATGCACGGCTGGGGATACTTCTGATCGTGCACGTGATCCTGATGGGGGTCGTCAACCTTGCCTGGACCTCCCTGGGGGTCCTGGGGCTCCCCATCCTGATATTCGGGAACGTCGGCGTGATGATGCTCGAGGGGCTCATCGTGTACATCCAGGACCTCAGGCTTCATCTCTATGAATGGTTTACGAAGTTCTACGAAGGGGAGGGAACCCCCTTCAAGCCGGTGCTTCCGGCCCCTCGAAGAGTCGAAGTCGTCTGGACGACCTAGGCCGAAATGAGCTTCTCGACTATCTCCTGGGGTTTGAGCCCAACCTCGAGCCCGAAGGCTATGGAGGACAGGTTCCTCACTTCGACCTCCTTCGCCTTCAGGGCGCCCAGGAGGATGGGCTCAGACATCGGATGGACGGAGAAGGTCCGCTTGGCTGCCTTGAGTGTCTTCAGGTAGAAGGCGTCCTCCAGGCCGCCGATGAGCGCCTCCGGGGTGGCGACGTTGGGTATCATCTTCCTGTAGAGGGAGTGCGACAGGGCGCCGGCGGCCGCCTGCACCGAGCTAGCCCCGAGCATCTCCTCCAACGTATCGGCGTCGATGAAGAAGCCAGGGGTGATGAGGAGCTCCCTGGCCTTGGCCGCAGGAAGATCGAGCCATTTGCTCCTGAGGATTGCCAAGATGTCGAAGGAGTCGACATCGGTGCCCACCAGCGACCTGACGACATTGTTCGGCTTGCCGTGCAGCCGACTGAGCCTCCCCTTCCTCGGGGCGAAGGCCTCTGCCAGCTTCCCGAGAGTGTAGCGGTCGATGTAAAGGTCGAAGGTGCTGACGTCCCTGGTCTGGCGAAACGCGGCCAGGGCCTTGGTGATGTAGGGCCTGATGTCAGAGTCGCCAAGCAGCGTCGCAACCTGGTCGAGGTTAGACGCCGAGAGGATCCTTATGACCAGGTCCCTCCTGCCGGCGAGCTCCTCGGCCTTCAGCACGATCGTGTCGCTCAGGTCCTCATATGACATCCCCATGGCCTTGCCCTTGATGGCGACCTTGAGGTTCCACGACAGGTTTCTCTCGAAGTACGCCTGAAGGAACTGGGGCTTGCGGTAGTAGGTGATGAGCTCGAAATTGAAGACCGAAAGGCTCGACCTGAGCATGGATTCGAGCTTCCTCGCCGGGATGCCTCCCGCCGCGGTCGTGATCTGTTCCCCATATGCGGTGGCCTTCAGCTTCATGGCCATTTCGTCCACGCTCGTCGAGTTGGCCAGCTCCTCGAGGAAGGCCTTCGTGAGGAGAGCACCCCTTGAAGCGTAGGCCTTGACGAACACAAAGACGTCGTCCTGCTTCAGGGCGGCGGACAACAGGCTACGCCTCGCCCATCAAGATCTGCAGGATGAAGGCCCTGACGGCGTCCTTGCTACCCTTTGCCTTGGCTTCGAATTCGCCCATCTCCCTACGGCCTTGGGCGACGATTTGCGAAGCCTCGCTTTCAGCCGACTTCCTGACGGCCTCTATGAGGCTGGACCTTTCCCCTTCCACTTCCTTCACCGCGGCGCCATAGGCCGCCTCGCCTTTTTCCTGGGCGAGCCTCAGTAGCTCCACCTTCCTGGCCTCCACCTTCTTCTTGAGTTCGTCTAGAGAGGCTTCCAAGGATGTGAGATTCTTCAAGGCGGTTTCGACGGGGGAGGTCTCCGACAATGGCCTTCTCTCAGCCGTTAGATTGTGAGGATATATAAAGCAATATCGGGGTGTAGCGGCACCTTGGGCATCGAGATTCCGTCGCGAAGTGAAAGCGCCGCTCCTTTCCCCCATTTCATGATGGCAGCCCAGCGAGGTGCGCATCGTCGTAGGGGAGACCAGGTCGCAATCTTTGCATCCCTAGAGCTCCTTAAAGAGCCAAAGGTGTGCCCGCTGAGAATGACAGGCAATTTGACGGACACTTCCGCCCGGGAGCCGGTGATCGACTGGCTCCTGGAGGCCGACGAACCCTCGGTGAGGTACTTAGCGCTGACTCAGTTGACGGGCAGGGGAAATCGCGACGAAGAGGTCATGGAGGCGAAGGCTAGCATGGGAAGGGTAGGCTGGGCGGCGGGTCTGCTTTCAAGGCAGGACCGTCGGGGCTGGTGGGTGAGTCCGGAGTCACTGTACAGGCCGAAGTATATTTCGACGAACTGGATGCTTCTAGTCCTGTCCGACCTGGGGATGACCAGGGAGGATCCAAGGATCAGGGCCGCCTGCGATGGCTGGATCAAGGGCTTCGCCAAGAAGGACGGGGGCTTCGGAATGGATGGCTCCAAGAGCAGCCATTTGTGCGTTGTGGGGAACACGGCGAGGGCCCTCGTCAAGATGGGCTATGTCGACCATCCCAGCGTAAGGAGCTCCTTCGAATGGATGGTGAAGAACGCGAACAAGAACGGCGGATGGTCATGCTGGGGAGGGGGGAGGAACCTCGACTCATGGGAGCCTATGAGTGCCTTTGCGGCCTATCCAAGGCAGAAGTGGACCAAGGGGATGAGCGACGTGGTGGAGAAGGGAGCCGAGTTCTTCCTTCAGAGGGAACTGCACATACAGGGAGACGACTATCCCCCATGGTATCGCTTTCACTATCCGGTTCATTATTACTATGACATGCTCGTCGGGTTGGATTTCATGACCGCCCTAGGCTATGGTGACGACCGTCGCCTGGGCTTCGCCCTCTCCCTTCTGAAGAAGAAACGCCTCTCGGACGGAAGATGGAAGCTGGACGCGATCCACCCCGACGTAGAGGGAGGGATGGCAGAATGGTACTCCAAGCATCCAGCGAAGGTCCCAACGCCGCTCGCCCTGGAGAAGGTGGGGGAACCGAGCAAGATGATCACCCTGAGGGCCCTGCAGGTGCTGAACCGGATTGAGACCTGAGTGGCCTAAGCTCGTCAAGGCGCCCTGGCCTTCGGTCGATGGACCTTCGCTGGGTCCACGTAGAGGAGTATGGCAGTGGCAAAGCATAGCAGCTTGGAGATTACGTTCAGCGTATACGACACCGGATCTGAAGGATAGGCAAAGCCGAAGACAGCCCATATCGCAAAGACGATGAACATGCCCGCCAACGCGAACAAAGAGTATCTCGTGAGACCCGTCAGGGAAGACAGCGAAAGCAGGGCCATCGTGGCAATCTCCACCAGAAACAACGGAAGGAAGAAGAGGAGGGTGAAGTAGGCTGGCGCGTCTACCCTCCAGATCACTATGAGGTCGAAGGGAAGCTCGAAGATCATAGGCGCTGCGGCGGTGCCGACGAATGCGCTGAGCAAGGCAACCCTGAAGCCACTGCCTCTGGTGAGGAAGGCTATGATGAAGAACGTGCAGACGCCAGACGCGACCGTAATGGGCGTGATGGGGTTGGGGGGCTGCGCCTGTTGCTGCCGAGGGATGCTCTTGAGGAGGGCCTCGACGAA
>Ga0187770_10002095_pt1 | contig 11010 bp, 7 predicted proteins | sample 0116_SJ02_MP02_2_FD_133154 | JGI IMG/M metagenome (GOLD analysis project Ga0187770, IMG submission 133154) | Tropical peat soil microbial communities from peatlands in Department of Meta, Colombia - 0116_SJ02_MP02_20_MG | ecosystem: Environmental > Terrestrial > Soil > Wetlands > Peat | place...
ACTCCGCAAGCATCTCGGCAGTAACGGCGCTCTTGTCTATGCCCTTGTCCTTGGCGATGGCGCTCTTGAGCGAGCCGCGCTGGTCCATGGCGGCCGCGGCGATCACGCCGCGCGAATCCGATACGGCCTTGAGTCCCTTTTGCTTTCCTGGCGTGACTTTCATCCCACTTCCTCCGGACGTTGAGAACTGCGGCTGAGGTTCGAGACATCTTAGCACGCGAAATCGGGCATGTTGAGAGCCTGGCCCAACGAAGATCTGCGACGCCCAAGAGGTCTATCGGCACAGGATGTGGTGCTGATTAACGCAGGATGAATCGCCGGCCGAGCCGGAAAGCGAACTTAGACTGGAAAGATCGTTCAAGAGGTCGGGGCCGTATGCGGCGAGGAACGGCAGAAAACAGAGAGAGCGCTCCTGCAGGTCGCCGTAGGGATGCAAAGCATCGAGAAGGATGCGCTGATGGCGGTCGAGCACGCCCGAACGGAAATTCTCCGCGCGGGCGACTTTGGCCTTCAACTGCGAGAACTGGTGGAGGATTTTCTCCTGGGAGGAATGAAGGGCTTCGGCCAGAGTTGCGTCTAGGCGCGACAGAGGCTCTTCATAGGATTTCAGGAGATTGCGGATGGATTCTTCGCCGGAGTCGAAGCGGCCTGCGATGGCGTCGGGAAGCGATTTCTGCTCCATCCTGGCGCGGACGTGCTGCGGGCCGGAGAGGATGTCGCGCATTTCGAGATCGTATTGCGCGAGAAAACGAGCGATCGGCTGTTCGACGATGGTGAAGCTCGCACGGGGAAGAATGGCAGGCATGCGGCCAAGAATTTTGTGATACACGACCTGGGATTGCGCCGTGTAGGCGACCTCGGCAGGGCCGCCGATGTAAGCTGCGGTCGGCAGAAGCGTGTCCTGGACGATGGGGCGAAGCAGAGCGTTGGGAGAGAATATTTCCGGCGTCTTTTCTATGGCAGTCAGCAACTGATCCTGCGAGCACTCCGCGTCGCCGGCGACAAATCCTCCGTTGCGGCTGCGGAGCGGCTCGCGGCGACCGTTGACGTTCATGAAGAGTAGAGTCGTTTCGCTCGTCACTTTTACCTGCGCGTGATAGCCGGCATGTTCGAGTTCCTTCGAGCGCGTGAGCAGCGCATCTCGCAGCGGGCCAGCCTCCCGGAGCGCATGGGAGAACACGCCGCTCGCGAGGCGATGGAAACGAGGGTCCAAAGGGTCGATGAAGATGATTCCTCTCCCTGCGAGGAGACAGGTCATCAGTTTTCCGAAGGCTGAGCCGTAGGATTCGCCCACGGCGTAAGATTCGCGGAGGGCGCGGGCGACATCCTCGGCAAACGCGCCCTCAAGGCTTTGGGACAAGTTTCCAACGATGGATTGGATCTCTTCGCCGAGAGCGACTTCGCCGACGCGGCGGCCGGCGTCGGATTCCTTCGCGGGAAGTTCGTAACGCGCAAGACCGTTGCGCGTGACGCAGGAGACGTGATTCACCTCGGCAAGATCGTGATCTTCCGTTGCCAGCCAGAAAACGGGGACTGCCTGAATTCCTCGCGCGGACAGCTCCTCTGCGCAGCGAACAGACGAAATCGCCTTGTAGAAGGTGTAGGCAGGACCGGAAAAGAGGCCTACCTGCTGACCGGTGACGATGGCAAAGGCGCCTGAAGCGAGGCGGCCAAGGTTGCGCGCGGTGGCAGGATCGAGGGAGTTGCCCGGGCTGAAGCGCGCGTTTTGCTCGCGCAAAATCCCGACAACGTTGCGGCGCACGGCGGGGTCGAGGCGAACTTGCTTGGACGCCGCTTCGACCCCAGCAATCGTAGGCGGATGCGCGTAGAAGGCTGAGATGCGCTGAAAATCATCGAGAAAGGCGGAATAGAGCTTCGTTGTGTGAGGGATTTCGCGGAACGGAATACAGTGGGATTCCATGCGGGCAGTCATGATACACGGCGCTCCGAACAGCAGCAACTGAGCTTCGCGAATGCGCATGCGGCGAATTGTGCGTGAAAGGATGGCACGGTTTTCATTGGATTACTTGGCTGAAGGAAAGGATTCCGCGCCGTGACAGAAGAATACTGAAACGAAGAGCACCGCGGAAACACAGAGGACACAGAGAAGGCACAGAGTTCACAGAGGAAAAGCGACAGGGCTTCCCACCGCAGAGGCGCAGAGGACGCAGAGGAAGAGAGAACCGACCGGACATTTTTATGAGAAAGGGCATACCCTTTGAAGAAAGTGCGTAGGGCGGCCCTTCGAACACGGCACTGCCACGCTATTGCTTCGCCAGGGCACTCAACGCAAGAGGGGGAGACCCTTCGGGCGCCCCACTGGAAGGTCGTCAGGGTCAGCCCTTCGGACGAGCCACTGGCTCGTCCTCAGGGCAAGGCCGCGGACTTGCGGCGGTGAAGGTCCTGAAGTGCGGCGATGTCGAGCGCGTGGCCAGCCATGGCGCGGATGCCGCGGGCGGCGGCGCTGGCGGCGGAAAGCGTCGTGATGCAGGGAACGTTGTAGCGGACGGCGGCGCGACGGATGGATTTTTCGTCGTAGAAGGATTCGCGGCCGAGCGGCGTGTTGATGACGAGATTCACCTTGCCGGTCTTGATCAGGTCCACGATGTTCGGGCGGCCTTCGTTCACTTTGTAGATGGCTTCGACTTCGATGCCTGCGCGCGTCAGGGCTGTGGCGGTACCGCGCGTGGCGATGATTTTCAACCCGGCCGCGGCGAGATCCTTCGCGACGCTGGCGGCGTTGCGCTTGTCGTGGTCGTTCACGCTCATGAAGACCGTTCCCTCGAGCGGCAGGCGCTGGCCGGCGGCGAGCTGCGCCTTGGCAAAGGCAAGGCCGAGGGATGAAGAAACGCCCATGACCTCGCCGGTCGAGCGCATCTCGGGGCCGAGGACCGGATCGAAGCCGCGGAACTTGTTGAACGGGAACACGGGCGACTTCACGGCGTAGAAGTCGCGCACGGCGAATTCCTTCACGCCGTTCAGCTCGACGATGGGGAGGTGCATCTCCTTCAGTTTGCGGCCGGTCATCAGTCGAGCCGCGACCTTGGCGATGGGCACCCCGGTAGCTTTGCTGACGTAGGGAATCGTGCGCGAGGCGCGCGGATTGACTTCGAGAACGTACACCGTGTCGTGCTGAATGGCGTACTGGACGTTCATCACGCCGACGACTTTCAGCGCGCGGGCAAGCCGCACCGTGTACTCGCGGATGCGCTCGAGCACTGCGGGCTTCAGCGTGACCGCAGGAAGCACACACGAGGAGTCGCCGGAATGGATGCCGGCCTCTTCGATGTGCTCCATGATTCCGGCGATGACGACATCTTCGCCGTCGGCGAGGGCGTCCACATCCACTTCGGTTGCGTCCTCGAGGAACTGGTCAATCAGAATAGGGCGCTTCGGATCGGACGCCGTGCCGATCTGCGCGGCCTGCGTGACGTATTCCTCGACGGTTTTCAGATCGTATGCGATCACCATCGAGCGGCCGCCGAGAACATAGCTCGGACGGACAAGCACGGGCAGGCCGATTTCGGAGGCTGCTCGCACAGCGTCTTGCGGTGCGAGCGCCGTGGCTGCGCGCGGCTGGGGAATCTCCAGTTTTGTGAGTAAAGCACCGAAGCGGCGGCGGTCTTCCGCGAGGTCAATGGACTCGGGAGCCGTGCCGATGATCTTCGCACCGTTGCGCTTGAGGTCGAGCGCGAGATTCAGAGGCGTCTGCCCGCCGAATTGAACGATCACGCCCTGTGGCTTCTCGCGATCGAGCACAGCGAGAACATCTTCGAGAGTCAACGGCTCAAAGTAGAGGCGGTCGGACGTGTCGTAGTCGGTAGAGACGGTTTCCGGGTTGCAGTTGACCATGAGCGTCTCGTAGCCGTCTTCCTTGAGCGCGATGGCCGCGTGGCAACAGCAGTAGTCGAACTCGATGCCCTGACCGATGCGGCTCGGGCCGCTGCCGAGGATGACAATCTTTGGGCGGTTCACGGCGTCCGCTTCATCTTCGTCTTCGTATGTGGAGTAGAGATACGGCGTGAAGGACTCGAACTCGGCGGCGCACGTATCCACGCGTTTGAAGACGGGCTTGACGCCGAGTTCGCGGCGGCGTGCGCGAACTTCGGACGATTTCACATTCCAGAGCTTGGCAAGCTCCTCGTCGCTCGCGCCGGAGCGCTTGGATTCGAGAAGCAGTTCGCGCGAAACCGTTTCGAGTGTTGTAGCCGCGGTGCGACGGTCGACCTCCAGCATTTCTTCCAGGTGGCGGATGAACCACGGGTCAATCTTTGTAAGTTCGCAAACTTCGTCGCGCGTCATGCCGCGCTCAAGGGCCTCGAAGAGCCAGTGGATGCGATCCGGTCCGGGCACGTGCAATTTCTCCCGGAGCAGCGCCATGGTGACTTCAGTCGGCGGACGCCACGCGGTGCTGGGCTCGAGGGCGCGGATGCCCTTGCAGAGCGCTTCCTGGAAGGTGCGCCCGATGGCCATCACTTCGCCGACCGACTTCATCTGCGTAGTCAAAGTCGAGTCGCTGCCGGGAAACTTCTCGAACTGCCACTTCGGAATTTTGGCGACAACGTAGTCGATGGTCGGCTCGAAGCACGAGGGCGTCTTGCGCGTGATGTCGTTCGGAATTTCGTCGAGCGTCATGCCGACCGCAAGCTTGGCGGCGATCTTCGCGATCGGGAAACCGGTGGCCTTGCTGGCAAGGGCCGAGCTGCGCGACACGCGCGGATTCATTTCGATCACAACCATGCGGCCGGTTTGAGGGTCAACAGCGAACTGGATGTTCGAGCCGCCCGTTTCGACGCCGACGGCGCGGATGATCGCAGCGGCGGCATCGCGCATGCGCTGGTATTCCTTATCCGTGAGCGTCTGAGCGGGAGCGACGGTGATGGAGTCGCCCGTGTGGATGCCCATCGGGTCGAAGTTCTCGATCGAGCAGATGACGACGAAGTTGTCGCGGCAGTCGCGCATCACTTCGAGCTCGAATTCCTTCCAGCCGATGACGGATTCTTCGATGAGCGCTTGATGAACAGGGCTTGCGTCGAGGGCGCGCGCGATGGCGTCCACGAACTCCTCGTGGTTATAGGCGATAGAGCCGCCCGTGCCACCGAGCGTGAACGACGGGCGGATCACCACGGGATAGCCCATCGCGTCGGCGAGGCGAACGGCGTCGGGGACGTTCTCGACCACTTCCGAGGCCGGGACTTCGAGGCCGGCTTTGCGGCAAACGTCCTTGAAGAGCAGGCGGTCCTCGGCAATTTTGATGGCGTCGAGCTGCGCGCCGATGAGTTTCACGCCGTACTTTTCGAGCACGCCGCCCTCGGCAAGTTCGACGGCAAGATTAAGGCCGGTCTGGCCCCCAACGGTCGGGAGCACGGCGTCGGGCCTTTCGGCGGCGATGATCGCTTCGAGATATTCCTTCGAGAGCGGCTCGATGTAGGTGCGATCCGCGATTTCGGGGTCGGTCATGATCGTCGCAGGATTCGAGTTGACGAGAATGACGTCGTAGCCTTCGGCGCGAAGGGCCTTGCATGCTTGCGTGCCGGAGTAGTCGAACTCGCAGGCCTGGCCGATGATGATCGGACCCGAGCCGATGATCAGGATTTTCTTGATGTCAGTGCGCTTGGGCATAATTAGTATCGGCTAGGGTTTTTCGCTGTCATCCCGAGCCCTGTTTCAGGGCGAGGGATCTGCTCTCTGTCAATTGGCTTCACAATTCCATTCTCTGCTAAGTCGGCCCACGTGGGATTCACCGCTTCAATCAGAGCGACCTTTCTTGAGCGCCGCCATGTCTTCACTTCTTTCTCCCTTCGAATCGCGGACCGGACGTACTGGAAAGATTCGAAATACACGAGGCGGTGCATCCGATATTGCGACGTGAAACCACGAATTCGATCCTCCTTGTGTTCGCGCACTCGCCGAAAAAGGTTATTCGTGACCCCTGTGTAGAGCCGTCGCGAAAGGCTCGCCATCATGTAAATGTAATAGCGCCGTTCCATATGAAGAACAGATTCCTCGCTTCGCTCGGAATGACAGGTTGCATGTAGTTGGCAATGTACTGGTCCGATTGCGTGCGATGCTTGGGTCGAGCCATCTGGCTTCAGGGGCTAAAGCCCGTCCTCACTTGGTCGCGGTACGGCGGGGTTGAAACCCCGCCCTTCCGTCTCGAGACCTCGCCTTCCTTGTCCGCCCGGGCGGGCTCGGAATGACAGGTTGCACATAGTTGGCTCTAGTGCCGAGCGCCGCATTTATCTCATTGGCGGTACGACGAGCTCGCGGAGGCATTCAGGCCTTCTCCTTCATCATGGCGACAAAATCGTCGAAGAGGTACCGGGCGTCGTGGGGGCCGGGCGAGGCCTCCGGGTGATACTGCACGCTGAAGAGCGGCGACGAGCGGTGGCGCAGGCCTTCGTTCGTGTGATCGTTCAGATTCAGGTGCGTGATTTCGACGTCGCTTGATGGAAGCGAATCAGGGTCCACGCAGAAGCCGTGGTTTTGCGCCGTGATTTCGACTTTGCCCGTGAGGAGATTCTTCACCGGATGATTCGAGCCGTGATGGCCGAACTTCAGCTTGAATGTGCGGCCACCGAGCGCGAGCCCGCACAACTGATGGCCGAGGCAGATGCCGAAGATCGGCACGCGACCGACCAGTTTCCGAATGTTTGCGATGGCGTAGCCGATGGGCTCGGGATCGCCGGGGCCGTTGGACAAGAAGACGCCGTCGGGCTTGAGAGCGAGAACATCTTCGGCGGAGGTTTGCGCCGGCACAACCGTCACGGCGCAGTTATGATCCACGAGCAGGCGCAGGATGTTCTGCTTGATGCCGAAGTCGTAGGCGATGACACGATGACGCGGACCGGCCTCAGGGGCTAAAGCCCCCTTTTTCCTTTGCGACGATATGTCGGAGCTGAAGCTCCGACCCCCTACACTCCCGCGACCTGCGGGACGGTTCAGGCTACTCGCCGATGCAGAGGCAACCGCAGCGAGGGGGGCGGCGAGATCAATCGAGCCTTTGGACCAGTGGTATTTCTCTGCCACGGTGACGCGGCTGGCGAGGTCCTGTCCGGCCATCGTCGGGAGCTTCTTGGCCAGCGCCACCAGCTTCTCGGCGGGCGTGCCGTCGGTTGCGATGACGCCGCGCAACGAGCCAACGCTGCGCAAGTGGCGGACCAGCTCGCGCGTATCAATGTCCCAGATGACAGGAATGCCGTAGCGTTCGAGGTACTGCTGGGCGGTTTCGCTCGAGCGCCAGTTCGATGCCAGCGGCGAGAATTCGCGCACGACAAGCGACTCGATGTAGGGCTTCCCGGATTCTTCGTCGTCGTGATTCGTGCCGACGTTGCCGATGTGGGGATACGTCAAGCAGACGATCTGCCCGGCGTAGCTCGGGTCGGTGAAGACTTCCTGGTATCCAGTAAGGCTAGTATTGAAAACGACTTCGCCGCCACGGCGGGCGCGAGCGCCCGCGGCGCGGCCGTTAAATACTTTTCCGTCCTCGAGCGCGAGTATCGCGCTTCCTGCGAGGGCCTCCGTCAGTGTGTCCTCCAGAGTCCTTCATTTCGACGCCGCGTTGACCGTTGAAGTTTCCGTCAGCGATCCGAAGTGGTCCACCGGCCAGTAGGCGAACACGGCCTTGCCGTAGATGTAAGACCGCGAGACAGGGCCGAAGACGCGCGAATCGTTCGAGCTGTCGCGGTGATCGCCCATCACGAAGTAATCCTCCTGCGGGATCCGGCGCGGCCCGAAGTTCGAGCCGTCAAGATAACCGGCTGGGACATATTGATCCAGCAACTCCTGGCCGTTGACGTACACATGGCCGGAGCGAATTTCGATGCTCTCGCCCGGCAGTCCCACAACGCGCTTGATAAACGACTTCGAACGGTCGAGAGGATACCAGAAAACGACGACATCACCGCGGGAGATCGGCTCAAAGCGGTAAATGAACTTGTTGATGAAGATGCGCTCCTGATCGGAGAGGAGCGGGTTCATGCTGGTGCCCTCGACTTTCACCGGCTGGTACAGAAAGATCATGACGACGATTGCGAGACCGAGGGCAACGGCAAGATCTCGTGTCCACCCGCGAAGCTCGCGCCGCAAATGGGGTGCAGATGCCGCTTCTGGCGGGTTCGTCCGGGCGGACTGAGGAGTTTCCTCCATAGGCGCTCTCACATTTATAGCATGGGGATACGGCGGAGGCAAAGCAAGGCGTCGGGAAACGCTAAGAGATAGTAAGGGCAAAACCGAGAATCGCCAGCGAGGCAATGACGGCCGTTTCCGTGCGCAGGATGTTTTCGCCGAGAGAGGCCTCCGCAAATCCGGCGGAGCGAGCGGCGGAGATTTCTTCGTCCGTCCAGCCGCCTTCGGGACCAATGGCGAGGGAGGCGGTGGCCGGACGTCCGGCAGCCGCGCGGGCTGTTCGGAGTGCCGGCGCTCCCTGGCGCTCCGAAAGCAGAATCTTGAGCGCAGCTGAGGAAGCGTCAAAGGCGCCCTCCGGTGGGGCGACGGGCGCGAGCTCCGGCGGACGAAGGCGACGGGACTGCTGGGCGGATTCGAGAAGAATCCGCTGCCAGCGCTCGCGACGCTTCCCCGCCGCAGCAATGAGCGGCTTGTCCGATCGAGCGGCGGCAAGAGGAATGATTCTGCCGGCGCCGAGTTCTGTTGCCTTTTCAAGGCACCATTCGAAGCGGTCGAACTTCACGAGAGAGAGCAGAAGCTGAATCTGCAGTGACGGCTCGCGCGCAGGAATGGGTTCGAGGAGCGCGAACTCGATACGATTCTCGCCGCGCTTCGAGAGCGCGACGCGTTCGACGCGGGCAAGCCAGGCGCGGGAACCGTCACTCAATTCATAGAGCTGGCCCGGTTCGGCTCGAAGGACGCGGCCAAGATGTTCGGCGCTTTCGCCGCGAAGAACGGCGCAATTCGAATCGAAGCGGTCCACGAAGAAACGGCGGCGCATGAGAGGGATTGTAGACTATTCAGGCAAAGGGCCAAGAACAAGACGGATTCTTCGGGCCAAAACTCGGCCCTCCCTTCGGCGAAACTGCCACCTCAGGGCAGGCAGAACGACGGCGCGATACCTAATTGCTAGCCGAAGATGTCTTTGACCTTGTCGAAGAAGCCGGAGGAGCGCTCGACGGGCTTGTTTTCGACTTTCATGGATTCGCCGAGCTGCTCGAGGATGCGGCGCTGCTCGCGGGAAATCTTCGCAGGAACGACGACACGGATGCTCACGTAGAGATCGCCGCGGCCGCCGTGCGGGTCGGGCAGTCCCTTCCCTTTTTGGCGGAAGATTTGGCCTGACTGCGTGCCTTCTGGCACGTCCAAGTCGATCTCGCCCTGAAGCGTGGGGACTTTGATCGTTGCGCCCATCGCCGCTTGCGGGAAGCTGACAGGAATCGTGCAGTAGAGGTCGGCGCCGCGGCGTTCGAAGAGCGGATGCTCCTTCACTTCAAGAAAAATGTAGAGATCGCCCGCGGGGCCGCCGTTGATTCCCGGCTGGCCCTGACCGGCCATGCGCAGGCGCGTGCCGGAGTCGACGCCCGCAGGAACGCCGACTTCGAGCGTGCGCTCGCGTTCGATGCGTCCCTGGCCGCGGCACGCCGCGCAGGCTTCGCGAATCACCTGCCCCGCGCCCTGGCACGTGGGGCACGTGCGCGTGATTGAAAAAAATCCCTGCTGATAGGACATCTGGCCGCGACCGCCGCACGTGCGGCAGGCAGCCATGCCGCTGCCTGCCTTCGCGCCCGTCCCGTGGCAGGTCTCGCATTCTTCGTGTCGCGTAATGCGAATCTTAGTCGAGACCCCGGTGGCCGCTTCTTCGAAGCTGAGCGACATGTCGTAGCGGAGGTCAGCGCCGCGCTGGCCGCGCGCGCCGCGGCCGCGACGGCCTCCGCCGCCGAAAAACTGGTCGAAGCCGAAGAGATCGCCGAAGATGTCCTGAAAGTCTTCGAAGATCGTGGGGTTAACGCTGCCGGTTTCGAAGCCGCGGTTGCCGAGGCCTGCGTGGCCGAAGCGATCGTAGATGGAGCGCTTCTGCGGATCGGAAAGGACGCTGTAGGCCTCGGTGGCCTGGCGGAAGTTATGTTCCGCATCAGGCTTCTTATCGGGATTACGGTCCGGGTGCCACTTGAGCGCGGCCTTGCGGTAAGCCGATTTGATCTGGTCGGCGGAAGCGTCGCGCGGGACGCCAAGGACTTCGTAATAGTCTGCCTGGGTGTTTGCCATGGATTCTCTTTAGATGCTCTGGGCGCTCATTCGTTGCGCTTTGCGGCGTGCGTGGATTTCGATTCCGGGGCGCTCGCGACGCGCACCATCGCGGGCCGCAGCACGCGGTCGTGAAACATGTAGCCGGGCTGCATTTCGCCGATCACGATGCCGTCGGCGTGCTCGGTTGTTTCCACGCGCTCGATCGCATGATGAAAGTGCGGATTGAATTCCTGGCCCATCGCCTCGATGCGGACAAGACCCTGCTTTGCGAGTGTTTCCCAGAGCTGGCGGCGAATCAGCTCGAATCCCTTGCGATATTCCGTGTAGGCGGAATCGCCCGACGCGGTGAGCGCGCGGTCGAACGCGTCGAGCACGGGAAGAATGTGCTCGATGAGCGCTTCCACACCGCGATGGCGCTCGTGATGCCTTTCCTTCTCGACGCGCTTGCGGTAGTTCTCGAAATCGGCCTGGCGGCGGACGAGCGTGTCCATCAGCGCCTGCTTTTCCGCAGCGAGCTTTTCCAGTTGCTCCGAGAGCGCCGCGGGAGTGGCTTCAACCGCAGAATTCGAGGGCCCGGAAGGCGGATCCGCCTCATTCGACGCCGAGGCGGAAAAGTCCACGTTCACGACCGCTCTACGCGAGGGGTGATCAGGCGTTTCGTGTTTGTCGCGATCTTTGGGCGGCACGGAAACTAGCTCCCCTGCTCGTTGTCGGAGAAGAATTGGGCCATGAACGCTACGGCGGTAATAACGCGCTCGTAGTGCATGCACATCGGGGCGAGAATGCCGAGCGTTCCCTGCACTTGGTCCTTGG
>Ga0187770_10002096_pt1 | contig 11009 bp, 10 predicted proteins | sample 0116_SJ02_MP02_2_FD_133154 | JGI IMG/M metagenome (GOLD analysis project Ga0187770, IMG submission 133154) | Tropical peat soil microbial communities from peatlands in Department of Meta, Colombia - 0116_SJ02_MP02_20_MG | ecosystem: Environmental > Terrestrial > Soil > Wetlands > Peat | place...
GTCTCAACCCTTACCAGAACCACCTGTTTGCTCCCACCCACTTTGGCTGCCTCTTCGGTGTCGAATACTACCTCACCAGAAGCTGCCCCAGGCGACGCGTCCAGGCCCTTGGCGATTGGCCTGTCCGATGACGTGGGGTCGAGCCTTCGGTGGAGGAGCGATTCGAGCATGTCCGGTTCGATTCTCAACACAGCCTCCTGGGAGGTGATGAGTCCCTCGGCCTCCATGTCGACGGCTATTTTCACTGCCGCCTGGGCCGTCCTCTTCCCATTCCTTGTCTGCAGAGTGTATAGCGTGCCGTCCTCAACCGTGAACTCGAAGTCCTGCATTTCCCTGAAATGACCTTCGAGCTTCTTGGACACATCCTTGAGCTGCTCTAGGACCCTCGGGTCGATTTTGTCCAGCCCCAAGGGGGTGCGTACTCCTGCCACCACGTCTTCCCCCTGCGAATCTGGGAGGTACTCTCCGAACAGTACGTTCTCCCCAGTCGAGGGGTTGCGGGTGAACCCTACTCCAGATCCTGAGGACTGGCCGAAGTTTCCAAAGACCATGGTCTGAATGTTGACCGCTGTCCCCAGGTCTTCGCTGATGCGGTAGAACCTCCTGTACTCCTTGGCCCTGGCGTTGTTCCACGACCGCAGCACTGCCTCGATGGACATCCGGAGCTGAACGAAAGGGTCCTGAGGGAATTCTTTCCCCGTCTGCTTTGCGATGACACTCTTGAACTCCTCCGTCACTCTCTTGAGCTCTTCGACTGGGAGGTCGATGTCCATCTTCACACCTGCTTCCTCTCTTTTGTCCTCCAGTATCTTCTCGAAAGCTGCCGCATCAGCCCCCAGGGCAACTTTGCCAAACATCTGTATGAGCCGCCTGTATGAGTCGTAGGCGAACCTCTCGTTCTTAGTTCTGGCTGCAAGTCTCTTTGTCGTCCTATCGTTCAACCCGAGGTTCAGGATTGTGTCCATCATGCCTGGCATGGAATAAGGCGCCCCAGACCTAACGGAAAACAAGAGAGGCCTGTCCTCTCCGCCGAATTTCTTCCCCGTTTCCTTTTCTACTTCGCCTATTTTCTCTCTCACCTGCTCGAAGAGGTCAGGCGGGACCTTCCCCCCTTCTTTGTAATACTGCTTGCACACCTCTGTTGTGATTACGAACCCTGGAGGCACTGGGAGTCCAAGGGACGTCATTTCGACGAGGCCGTAGCCCTTGCCGCCGAGGAGGAACTTGTCCCCTCCCTGCGCGTCTTGGAAGAGCATTACTCTTTCCAACTATGATGACTCCATTTCGGGTCGGATTTTCCATGGATATATTTGTAAGGGCAGGAAGATTCCACCTTCTCAGTGGAGTGACGCGAACGGGTACACCACTCCATGCTAGACCGTCCTGGGGACCCTGCTCAAGGCTGCCTCGTCAAGCCTGTAAACGTACCAGTCGGACATCCTTCGGGCGCCCAGTTTTTCATAGAACCTCATAGCCCTTGCGTTCCAGGTCAGCACCGCCCACTCCATGCGCCCGCATCCCTCAGCCATCGCGATTTCGACGCATTTCCTGAACAGGGAGAAGCCTACGCCCTGCTTCCTATAGTCCTCAAGGACGAATAGATCCTCGAGATAGAGGGAGGGCTTGGCGACGAAGGATGAGTATGTGTAGAAGTAGAGGGCGTACCCGACCAGTCTCCTGCCGTCCGAGGCGACGAGGAGGTTGACCTTCTTCCTCCTGAAGATGTCGTCTACAAGCCTTCTCCTCCCCTCCTTCGAAGGGGGATCTAGATGTTCGAACTCCGCAAGGGCGAGGACCAGGCCGACGAATCGATCGGCATCTGCCCTCCGTCCTTTTCTTACCAGAATCCTCACACTCCCCCTTTTCATATGGGCGGATAAATCGATTGGGGAAGCCGAAAACGGGGGCAGACCTAGAGCTCAGTGCTGCTCCAGGTCTCTCTTCATCTGTTCGAACTGCTCTTTTGTGATTTCCCCGCGAGCATACCTCTGACGCAGGATTTCATTCGCGTCCCCGTAGCCGTAGCCGTACCAGTACCTCCTTCTCCACCCCCATCCCATTGGCCAGAAGACAAGTCGGCTGACGAAGAAAAGGACGATGAAAAGGAAGAATATTCCGAAGGGGAAGAAGAACCACCATCCGATGAACGGATACCCGTAGTACGAACCTGCTGGCATGCTGGGATAGCCATGGATTGCAAGTATTGCGAAGAAAGCGACGACCGCCACCAGGACTACCGCGAGGAAGGCCCAGGCGAATGCGTTGCCCCTGTGAGGATGTTGCTCGCCATAAGTCGTTTGCGTTGTTTTCGCCTCCAGGAGGGGCCCTGTCTTATGCTGATTTAAGAATATCGGAAAACCGATTCAACAACGTGCATTGTAGCAAGCGTAAATATCGATAATCCGACCTCTAAGCCGATGTGGCCCTTCAGATTTACAATGCATCGGAAGCGCGGATTACGAATGATGATTGTGTCATTGCTTTCATCCTCGCCAAAGAATGGAGTGGAAATAATGGATGGAATAGAGGCGATGACGAGGGGATGGTGGCGTCCATCTCCAGGATCTGTCTATCCTCTCTTGGAGAGGATGGAAGGAGAAGGCACGGTTCGCAAGCGTAATGACGGAAGGTATGAGTTGACACCCAAGGCCAATGCCGAACTGGAAGTATCGTTCGGCGCTTTCAGCCGCACTCCTAGGACAGGATTGGATGCGGTCGAGGAGATTCAGAGTCTCGTGTCTTTTGTCGAAGATTTAGCCAAGACGAAACCTGGCGAATTACACGCGCAGAAAGAACAGTTGCGGAGTATTGCGAGACGCCTAGACGCGTTGGCGAGTTAACCTTTGGCGTTAAGAGCGGATGACGCATGGGAAGTAGGAGTCGCGTTGCCTCTCCAGAAAGGCAATAGCGGATGCAAAGCCAAATTGGACAAGAGTGCTTGGGAGAGATTGGCCAAGCCATGGCCGATGTAGTAACAGGCGGCAGCCCGGGGAGCTTTCTTCTAGAGCTGCCTTCTCGAGCTCGTCTAACAGTCGACATTTACCTGCCGCGAGGATTTGAACCTTACAGGAGCAAGCATCACGAACTGGCAAGGCGGCTCTCCGAACTATCTGGCGACGAAACGACCTAGGTATCTTCGAATTCCTAACCACTCAGGGAAAAGGGGTATAGCCCGTTACGATGGGTTTCAAGCCAGATGGGCATACGCGAGTGGATTATTCCCCAGGACAAAGCATTCTACGATCTGCTAGACAAGGAGTCGTCCTTCATACTTGAAGGGGCCGTGATGCTGGAGGAGGCAGTCAAGAACTTCGACAACATGGAGGGAAAAAGGAAAGAGTTCAAAGACCTCGAACACAATTGTGACGGCGTAGTCCACGACATCTACGACAAGGTGAACAGGAGCTTCATCACTCCTATCGATCAGGAGGACCTTACAAAGCTCGCGTCGGGTTATGACGACGTCCTCGATCTTATGAACGCTGCCATGAACAGACTGGTCCTCTTCGAAATCAAGGGCCCCACTCCTACGATGATCGAGTTCACGGGCATCATCAAGGCGTCCGTGGCGCAGCTACATGCTGCGCTCACTTCCCTCAGAAAGCTTGACAGGAATACGATTGACGAGGCCTGCATAGAGGTCGACCGCCTCGAAAACGAAGCTGACGTTCTCTTCAACGAGTCAGTTGCCGCCCTTTTCAAAAGCGGGGATGTGAGCCAGATTCTGAAGCTCAAAGAAATCTACGAGGATCTGGAGACAACAACAGATAGATGTGAGGCCGTTTCTTTCATAATCAGAGACATAATGATTAAGCACTCCTAGGGTTGTCCCTGTGGACCTCTTCGCAGTCTACATCCTCGCGATAATCGCCATAGCCTATAGCTTCGATTTCCTAAACGGGTTTCACGACGCTGCGAACTCCGTCGCGACGGTCATTTCCACCAAGGTTCTCCCTCCCGTGGCAGCAGTCGCGATGGCGGCATTCTTCAATTTCGTCGCATTCGCCATTTTCGGCGTGGCCGTGGCTACCACCATAGGAAAGGGCATAATCAGCTCCTCCATAGTCACACCAGAGCTCGTCCTCGCCGCCCTGGTTGGGGCTATAACGTGGGACCTTGTGACCTGGTATCTGGGGCTCCCTTCCAGTTCTTCGCATGCGCTCATCGGCGGCCTTGTGGGGGCGGCAGTCACAAAAGCGGGCGTTGGGTCCCTCATATGGTCAGGGCTCGACAAGACGTTGGTGTTTATGGTGGTCTCCCCGGTCGTCGGCTTCGCCCTCGCCTTCATCCTGATGACAGCCCTAATCAGGGCATTCTTTTCCGTGTCCATCCATGTCGTCAACAGGTACTTCCGAAGGCTCCAGCTGGTCTCTTCCGCCCTCGTGAGCCTCAGCCATGGCACTAACGACGCTCAGAAGACCATGGGCGTGGTCACTGCGCTCCTGTTCTCAGTGGGGTGGATCCCTTCGTTCAGCGTCCCATTCCTGGTGGCCGTACTTGCTGCCACATCTATCGCAATGGGAACCTTCTTCGGCGGGTGGAGGATAGTGAAAACTCTTGGGTTCAGAATGACCAGGCTCGACCCCGTTCACGGCGTGTCGATAGAAACAGCGTCCGCAATCACCATCATTACCTCTTCCCTCTTCGGCATCCCCGTTAGCACCACTCACGTCGTGAGCGGGTCGGTGATGGGATCGGGCGCAACCATGGGCTCGGGTTCGGTCAGGTGGGGGGTAGCCAGGAGAATAATCTGGGCTTGGATGTTCACGATACCGGTTTCCGCTCTTGTCTCAGCGGCGTCATACGCACTTATGACTGCGCTCTGAAATCTGACGCCGTCCGAATCTGCGCCCGTCCCGACTATTCGATTCGGCTAGTAGTCTGGGACTTTCAGTCCTTGACCCTTTCTTCTACTTCCCGCTCGACTTCCTTCTCGACCTTCTCTAGCTTTTCTTCTCCCGCCCTAAGAACCCGGCCAAGGAAAGGTCCGAACAGGAAGAGCAGCGTCGTTATCACCGTCCCAACAGAAACGAAGGCAAGAACAGACGAAAATACCTTCCCAAGGGCGCTTGCCGGCTGCAGGTTTCCGGGTGGCCCCTGGCCGGTGGCTATGAAACTCGTAAAATAGAAAGAGTCGAGGTAGCTCCATCCTTCGATGGCGTGCATGGCAAGTGTCCCGATGATTACCACAGTCGCGAGCAAGGAGAACGAGTAGATTGCCCGGACCCAAAATGACTTCGGGATTCCGGGTTTTTTCTTTTTCTCTGATGGGGCGTTCTGCGTGTTACCTTACCCTGCCGGGGAACGTTTTAAACAACACCGGAGTGTCCGCGGCATTCGAACCAGGCCTCGATTCATATGGAAAACGATCCTCGGAACGGGCTGAAGCGGGCCATGAGGGTGTATCCTCAGGGAGTCACCGTGGCTACTACGACCGGTCCGACCGGGCCCACAGGGCTCACCGTAAGCTCCTTCACCAGCGTATCACTGGAGCCGCCGCTCGTTCTGATTTCCATCGCAAAGGGCTCAGCCATTCATGACATGTTCCGCGAGGCTAAGGTCTACGCCGTCAACTTCCTGGCAGACGACCAGAAGTCGGTCTCGGACAGGTTCGCCGGGCGTACCACGGTCAAGGACAGGTTCGAAGGGCTCAGATTCACAAAGGGCGTTACCGGTTCTCCAATTATCGACGGAGTCCGTGTCGCAATAGAGTGCAGGGCATGGAAGGCGTACGAGGGGGGAGATCACTCCATCCTGGTCGGGGAGGTCGTGTCGGCGAAGACCTTCAACTCAAAGCGCCCGCTCGTCTACTATTCGCAACAGTACACAACAACGGAGCAGATGGAGTACCCCGCTCCGCCGTCGGACATGGTCTGGTAAAGATCAGCGAACCGAGAGCAAATAGTCCGGTCTGTCCCTGATCTTCGGCGCAACGACCTTCGCGAACTCGCCGTTCCGCGGCGACCTTACCATCATCGCATCGTTGAACCAGCTTTCTGGTGTCGGGGCCCCCCAGAAAGTCTGTCTCTGGGGGTCGTTGAGCTTCCAACGAACAGGGACCCAGTCGGGGTCCGCGCTAATGTAATCCCCTGTGTAGAGTTCAATTCTGTTCCCGTCTGGGTCCCTGAGATACAGGAAGAAAGCGTTGGAGACGCCATGTCTTCCGGGACCTCGCTCCATGCTCTTGAGGTATTCGCCGGCGGCCAGCAGATCGGCGGCGTCCATTATGGAGGCGCGGTCCGAGACTGTGAACCCAGCGTGATGGACGCGCGGGCCCCTGCCCGTGGTCAGCGCTATGTCGTGACAGGTATGCTTCCTCCTCAGCCAAGCGGCCCAGAGCTCAGGCTTTCGTCCTTCTGTCTCGGTAACTTCCGTGCACCCGAATCCAAGGCCTCCAACATACCAATCATAGGCCGAAGCCGCGTCTGGAAGCATTATGTTGAAGTGATCCAGCCTCATCACCTTCGCCCCCCTGTAGCTCTGATACCTTTGGAGTAACCACTCTTCCCTGGCCATCTTTGAGTAGAACTCCACGGGAAACCCAAACCCATCCTCAACCATCAGCGCTCGCCCCTGCCCCCTCTCTTCTCCGGGCTCGATCCAGCGGCTGTACCAGCCCTTCGCCTTCACCAGCTTCTCTACCGCCATGAGTCCCGATTCGTCGGCCACACGGAATGCGAGGTGCCCGACTCCGGGCGTGTCTGACTTCGTGAGCGTGAGGCAGTGGTGGTACCTGTCCTCCAGCCCACGTAGGTAGACGTGCTCCCTATCTGACTCCGACACCACGAACCCAAGGGTGTCCACGTAGAACTTCTTCGCTTCAGCCAGGTCTGTGACGAGGAACTCGATGTGCCCCGCTTTTACTATATCGAAGCCTCGCTCCGCCACCTTCACCCTCACTCCTTCCTATGAAGCAGCTCTCTTACCCGCTCCTTGTACGGCTCCTTGTTGTACCAGGCGTAGTAGGCGCTGGCCATTCTGACCGGGTCCCCAAAGAAGAACCTCTCGTACAAGTCCTGTCTCCCTCCGAAAGAGCTGCCGGCTACATCCCACGCAAGTTTGAACAGCCGAATCCTCTCCTCCGCATCTGCCGCCTTCGCCTGATAATACCTGTCCACAGCCGGCCTCGCTGGAGAATCGAGGATCCCCTCGGGTGGAATTGCCATGAGCCCGCTGGCCCCGACCTGTTTGAGGATAGAAGACAGCGCCGGAGACACCCTCGGCCATAGATTCCTCGCGGAGTTGATTGGGATGTAATCTGGGGTCATCAGCCCCCACCTGCTCATTTTTGCGTTTGCTTCGCTCGCCGCCAGGAACGCCTTCATGGTCTCTGCGGTCAGGAGGATTTCCGAGATTTTCTCCTGGACCTGGGGGAACTGATCCACGCCTATGGTCTCGGCCACAAGCGTGACCGTCCCTGCCACGAACTCTGCCTTTGCTGCCTCGCGAATCGTTGCCTGGTGCGCCATGAAAACGATCGCATCAGTAGCTTCGCTCACCTTGTTTGCTTTGTCTGGGTCCTCCAGGACGAACACGCGCTCCCAGGGGACCAATACGTCGTCGAACACGACGACCGCATCCTGCTCGTCGAATCTCGAAGCCAGAGGGTGGTCGTAGAGGGAGTCGGAGGCGAACGACTCCCTACAGATGAATTTCAGTCCCCTGGCGCTCACGGGCAGTGCAAAGGCGATGGAGTAGGGAGTGTCGTCCTGGCCAGATCGGACGACTGTTGACGGGAACACCATGATTTCGTCGGCAATTGGGAGCGTCGCAAGCATCCTCGCCCCGCGGATGACGACTCCTTCGGAGTTCTTCTCGACGACCCTCGCCGCAGTGAAAGGATCCGCCTGCTTCGACGGGCCAACGCTCCTGTTAGCCTGCGGATTGATCAGGGTATGGGTCAAGACCAGGTCGTTTTCCCTCACGTGTTCGTAATAGCGTACAATGTTCGAGTCGAAGTCCCTCCCTTCCTCTTCGAAGAATCCCCTTGCTGCCGCCATCGCCATGACAGAGCTATTGAGGTAGTCGGCTGTCCTCCCCATGATCCCCCCTGAGTAGTCCGCCCATGCCTTCATCATAGCTGACCTCCTGGCAAGATCCTCTTTCGTGTGAGGCTGGAGAAAGCTGACGCCCACCCTGTCCCCGCTTGAAGGGGACTCGTAGGTCATGGAATCAATTAGCCCGGGTTTCATCTGCATGTCGCACAGGGCGGCTATGGATTTTGCAACTCCCTTGAACGCAGGATGCTCCGAGACTGACCCCGTAACCTTCTGATCCCCGTACCACACCTCTCTGGGGGTCGAGTCTACCCTCTGGAGGAATTGCCTTCCGTCGACTGCTCCCATCTAAGGAACGTTTCGCTCCCGCGGATTCTCTAATTGAATCTTTGCACGACTCCCTTTAGACATGAGAGAGGACAAAGCCTCCTTCCCGTGTTGGCACCGGCGCTTCGGCTAGGTCTCTGGGACGACAGGATTGACAAGGTCCCCCAGCCCCTTGATTTCCAGTTCCAGGGTCCCTCTCGTGGAAGGGAGGACGAACTCGGTCGGGTCCAGTTTGCCGAGAGCCTCTGATGTCCACCCAACACTGCCACAGGAGACGACATCTCCCGGCTCGAGAGAAAGAAACCGAGAGACGTAGGACGCAATGTCCGCAGCCTCAAAGATATACTCGGAAGTGGATCCATCCTGAACTAACCTCCCATCGAACTTCGTGGTCATCCTCAGGTCCGACCATTCTCCGTTCTCGTCGGGTGTGCCCACCCAGGGTCCCATGGGGCAGAAGGTGTCGTGGTTCTTCGACCGGAAGAGCGGGCCTCTCAGGGTGGTCCTTCTGATTTCCCCTGTGCGTCTGTCGCGCCTATAAGCTTCGTAGGCATCCTCCCGGGAATCGGCTGGCGCTGTGACGTCATTAAGTACGGTGTATCCAAATATGGAGGCCTCTGCCTGCGCCCTGTCAGCGTTCGAAATTCTCTTCCCAATAATGGCGGCAAGTTCGACCTCGGGGCGAATCCCCTTCCTCGGGGCCCGGATCTCGGCGCCCGGTCCGACGACCGCGCTTGGGGCTTTCATGTCGAGCCTCGGCCAGTCAAGGGCGATGTCCCCGCCCCCAAGCATCCCTTTCGTGTTCACTATCGCTGCCACAATCTTGCCCGGTCGGGGAATAGGAGCGTAGAGAGTTACTTCAGTAAGCGGGTGACCGCCACCCCTCCGCTTCACGCCTTCCACACCAGCCCCGACCAGAATTGGCAGGGAACTCCTTTCGGCCAGCTCGAACACTGTCGAGCCTTCGACGAGGCCGGCCCTCTGACTGCTTTGGGGCTCACCTCTGAGAGTGAAGTTGCAGAGCCACATCTGAATTGAGCGAACCAACCAACCCTTTTTTACCTTTGGAAGGGTCCTCTTGCAGTTGCTCAACCACCCGCTCGTACCCGGCCCCACCTCTGCGATAGAGAAAGGGCCCTGGCACTACGGCGCTGACTACATCTCTGTCTACTTCAAAGGCGAGCCCCTCTCACTAGAGCGGCTGGTCCCATCCCCCTTCATTGTGGCCGATGGAGTGTGCATGGCCTATGTATGCGAGATAGTCTCTGTGGCGGACAGCGGCGCGGAAATGGTGACATCGAGACCCGACAGAACTATTTACCATGAAGCCGCGGTCGGCGTGAAGTGCAGGTTCAAGGATAAGCCAGGGGTGTTCTTCCCAGTCATGTGGGTCACGACGGAGTGGTCGCTCCTCCGAGGAATCCTGAACGGGTACCAGAAGCGGCTGGCTGACAGGATTTCAATGACCAAACTCCACCCCCTCAACCCTGGGCTGAAGCCCGTCTCCGCCGGCGCAAAGTTCGGGGGGTTCTGCGTGAAGGGACCTGCGCAGACCCTGTCGCTCGAAGTCGCTGTCGAAAAAGAAGGGAGCCCTTCCGACATCCCTTCGTTCGGTGCCACCTATGGGATGCGAATGTTTCCGGGCACGGGTGCTGGGCTGGAGGCGGTTAACGAACCAGTGGAGATTCTGAAATCAAACTCGAAGGTAAGTGAAGTCTGGATAGGCACCGGCTCCGTCAAGACGGAGCTCGAAGTGGGGAAGATTGAGCCGATGCGTGGAGCGGTGTACAGAAGCGGCTTTACCATATCCGGCTCGAAGCCCTTGAAAGTGTAGCGCCGTATTTATATCGAATTGGGGTGTCCGACTTTCGAATTGCAATCAGAAAACGAGGCGAAGACCTACTCCAACTTCATCGGTGGAAAGTGGATTGAGTCCTCTGGGGGGATGATTGAGAGTCACAATCCTGCAAATGGAGACCTCGTTTCAAGGGCCGCGAAGTCCAGGCTCGAGGATGTCCGCCACGCCGTCGAGGAGGCAAGGAGAGCGTTCGATTCTGGGGTCTGGTCCTCAAAGCGCCCAGCCGAGAGGTCGAAAGTCCTCCGAGAGATTTCAGAGGTAATTCGACGCGAAACCGAGGCCCTCTCCCTCCTCCTCACGCTCGAGACAGGGAAGCCATTGGCAGACTCGAAGGGGGAGCTCCTGAACGCTGCCAACGTGCTTGAATATTACGCATCCGCTGCTCGGCACGTAATCGGCAGGATCCCCCGGTACGGAGCGACCGACGTAAGCTTAGTGGTCCACGAACCGGTGGGTGTCTGCGGCCTGATTGTCCCATGGAACTCCCCAATCTCACTGCTGTCATGGAAGCTCGGCCCAGCCCTTGCCTCGGGTTGTACGGTCGTTATCAAGCCAGCCGGCTATACGTCAGGAATCACAATGGAGTTCGTCAAGCTGATCAGTGCCATCGAGGATCTCCCTCCCGGCGTCCTCAACGCGATCACCGGACCAGGAGAACCGGTTGGCTCCGAACTCGTGAAGAGCCCTGGCGTGGACAAGGTCTCGTTCACAGGCTCCACGGAAACAGGAAGGGCGATAATGCAGATGGCGGCCTCAAACCTGAAGAAGGTAAACCTAGAATGCGGGGGGAAATCGGCTGACATCATTTTCGACGACGCCAACCTGGA
>Ga0187770_10002098_pt1 | contig 11007 bp, 8 predicted proteins | sample 0116_SJ02_MP02_2_FD_133154 | JGI IMG/M metagenome (GOLD analysis project Ga0187770, IMG submission 133154) | Tropical peat soil microbial communities from peatlands in Department of Meta, Colombia - 0116_SJ02_MP02_20_MG | ecosystem: Environmental > Terrestrial > Soil > Wetlands > Peat | place...
CTCCCGCGGGGTCCGATGTCACCTTCGAGAACGACCCCAAGCGACCAGTCCTTGTCGAGGGGGATGTCTCAGGGCCGGGTGAGTACATGCTCCTGGGGCAGGTGGACTGGGCGCCCCTGGAAGAGACCATAAACGGGACCATAGTCTACGACGGTTCCGTCAATCCTCCCGACGAGCTAGGACTGCTTAAGGAGCCAGTGAAGCTGGAGGTGAGGAACGGAAAGGTGACGGGCGTCCTCGGGGGCAGGTCGGCGAAGATCTACGAGAAGTGGCTCGGGAGCTTCAAAGACGAGAACATGTACGTCCCCGCCCACATCTCCTACGGCTGCAATCCCGGAGCGAAACTGACCGGGAACGTGCTAGAAGACGAAAGGATCTGGGGGGTCCTCGAATGGGGCCTCGGCAACCAGAGCGAGTCCTTTGGGGCACGGAACACGAGGGCGGCCTCGCACTCGGATGGGATCACCTTGAGGCCGACGCTCGTGGCCGACGGCCAGCTGGTGATCAAGGACGGGAAGTACGTCCACCCTGAACTGACCTCCATCACTGGACCAGCGAGACGCCGAATCGGCTCATAAGAACGGTCGTCAGTGAACCCCGCCGTCAGCCTCTCTCAAAGCTTAAATCGCATATGGGACTCAGAAGACGCGTCGATTTTGCGTCCTTCTCGTCGAGCCGTAACGAGAGTTCAAGCCGGTATAGTGATTGTAGTCCTGATCATAGCCGCTGCCGCGGCCATCTACTTCCTGTCTGTCTCTGGCCCTACCACAACCATGCCCTCCACGTCCTCGACTGTAAGTAGCTCCACCACCTCGACTACGACTCCGAGCGTGAGCACCTCCACGACGTCAACGACCACTCCCAGCGCTAGCACGTCAACGACGTCTTCTGCGACCACCCCCGGGCCGAAGAACGCCAGTCAGCTGGTCGAGCTAAACAACGAACCTCCCAGCTCCATAGACCCGGCCTCCGGTTTCTTCGCCGGAGAGGACGAAATAATGACCAACGTCTACCAGACGCTCCTGATGTTCAACTACACCAGCGCCACGACCTTCGCCCCCATCCTCGCTAACAACTGGACGTGGAACGCAGGGTACACCACGTACACCTTCAACCTAAGGTCCAACGCTTGGTTCATGAATGGCCACCCGTTCAACGCTTCGGTGGTGTGGTTTAACATCTACAGGACCATACTGATGCAGCAGATCGGCGCCTATTACTTCACGAGCACCCTGTACAATGGCACGACTGCGTTCTCCACAGGTTATGCCGTCCCCGACGGCGTGACCAGTGCCCTGAGGGCCGGTGGCTTCTCAATATCAAGCACGAACGCGACCTTGGCAGCGCAGCAGTCTGCCAACGATCTCGCTTTGGTTCTGTCGAAGTTCAAAGCGTCCAACTCGACGATTCAGACGATAATGGCCTATCCCAACCAGGCGATAGTGGTCACAGGCAACTTCCAGGTCGTGTTTAACCTTCTGAACCCATACAGGTTCTTCCAGCAGGTGATGGCCGTTCCTGGCGCTGGAATGGTCGATCCGTCGTTCGTCGATGAAAACGGCGGCGTCCAGCCCAATGCCCAGAACACATACGTCAACACACACACCATGAGCACCGCTCCATACTACGTGAAGAACAACGTGGCCTCGGAGTTCGTCACCATGCAGGCGAACCCGAACTACTGGGCGGTGCAGCTCCCGAAGTCAGAGAGCAACGTAATGCTGACCCCTCCACACATCCCCACGATCATAATCCAGTACGTGACGCAGTCGTCTTCCATTGTCCAGGGAATAGAAAGCAATCAGGCGCAGGTGACCGAGGGACCACCAATCCCCGCCCTGGCACCTTCCTTCCTGCAGTCTCTCTCCCAGTTTCCAGGGATTAGGGTCGAAAGCCTGCCCAACGCGCCCACGTTCAACTTCCTCATGATTACCCTCGACACTCAGAAGTATCCCTACAACATAACCGACTTCCGGGTGGCCCTCGCCGACGCCATAAACTACTCCGAGATCCTCTCCTCTGTGGCGCTGCAGTACGGAAAGGCGTACGTCGGTCCCATAAGCCCAGGCCTTGCCTATTACAACCCGAACAACCTCTCTCCCTACAGCTACGACCCCCACGCCGCAATTGAGCTGCTGAAGAATCTCGGGTTCACCCTCAACCTGCCCAACGGGACGATCATCAACCCCGGGGGGAAGCAGTTCTCCCCCACGCTCTCGTACATAACCAGCGACACGGCGCAGGTCAAAATTGTACAAGAGGTTCAGGCGATGATGCTAAACGTTGGTCTCACGGTAACCCTCGACGGTCTCACGACCCAGGGTGAGACGACCGAGCTCTCCCAGTCCGCCACCGCCGCGTCATATCCCGAGATGCTGGTCTGGTACTGGTATCCTTCGTGGCTGGATCCAGTCTATCAAGACCTGGTGACGCAGGTGAACAGCACCTACTGCGGGATAAGCGGGAACATCGCGTGCTTCACCAACTCGACGGTGGACTCCTTGACCGCCAATCTGCCCTTCGAGACCGACCAGGTGGAGTACAACAGCACAGTCAGCACCGTGTATCGGATAGTCTACCAGCAGGTGCCCGACATCTGGCTCTATGCCGTGGTCCCCAACTGGGCTCAGAGAGACTACGTGGCGGGCATTTTCTACAACCCCGGCATACTGGGGACCTACTACCCGCTGGTCTACTACACCACGGGCTAGAGCGTTGCTCCAGACTCGCTGATGACATTCTTGTCGTAGAGGTAGCACGAGACAGAGAGCCCCTCTATCTCATAGACCCTTGGCTCTCGTTCCTCGCAGACTTTCATCGCGTAGGGGCAGCGTGGAGCGTAGGGGCACCCTGGTGGGAGATTAATCAGACTTGGAGGCTCCCCCTTGATGGCCTCTGGGATCGACCTCTCGTGAAGCCTGGGGGTAGAGGAAAGCAGGGCTTGGGTGTATGGATGCTTAGGCTGGAGGAGCACCTTGGCTGCCGGCCCCTGTTCGACAATCTTCCCCAGATACATCACGGCGATGTTGTCAGCCATGAAGCTCGCCACATTCGGGTCGTGGGTAATCAGCACGTAGGCGTAGTGATTCCGCTGCTGGAGCTCTACGAGCAGGTTGAGCACCTGGGCCTGAATGGAGACATCGATGGAAGAAGTCGGTTCGTCGAGGACGATAACCTCGGGGCTGCTCACCATCGCCCTGGCTACCGAGACCCTTTGCTTCTGCCCCCCGCTCAGTTCTGACGCTCGCCTCTCGAGCACAGACCTGTCTAATCCGACGCTGTCAATCGCCTGGACGACCTTCTCCTCCCTCGCCCCGCCAGAAACGCCGCTCCTTGTCAGGGGCTCTGCCACCACGTCCCTGACCTTCATGAATGGGTCAAGGGATGAACCGGGATCTTGGAAGACCATCTGCAACCTCCCCCGCTGAGTCCTGTGTTCTCTGACGGGGAGCACTGCGTCTCCTGAAAGAGCGATCCTGCCTGAATCTGCCTTCTCCAGGCCCACTATCAGCCTTCCGAGCGTTGTCTTCCCAGATCCGCTTTCCCCGAGCACCACCAGAGTCTCCCCTGCTCCGACCATGAAGTTCGCTCCTCCCACCGCTCGAACGTACCTCTGCCGCTTCCTTGTGACCCTGTCCCAGAGGCTCCGCCGGCCTATGGCGAACCTCTTCGTAACATCTTGGATCTCAAGAAGCGCTTCCTGCCTACGACTCATAGTTCTCACCATAGTTGATGCACCGAACCGTTCTGCCGTCGACTGGGTTCTGAGCGGGGACGCCCCGCCGGCACTCTTCGCGGGCCATAGGGCATCGGGGGGCGAAAGAGCACATCTTCTCCAATCCCTCTGGATTGAACGAACCTCTGATTGCCGTCAGAGGTCCCTCCTTCTTCGTCTTGGAAGGTATGCTGTTCATCAGCCCCACGGTGTATGGATGCTTCGGTTCGAACAGGATCTTGTCAGTCGGCCCAGCCTCCTGGACCATGCCGCCGTAGAGCACGGCCATCCTGTCGCAGATCACTCCGGCGACGGCCAGGTCGTGAGTCACGTAGAGGACCCCCATCTTCGTCTTCCCCACTATCTCCTTGAGCACGGCCAGAATCTGCGCCTGGGTGGTCACGTCCAGCGCCGTCGTCGGCTCGTCCGCCACAAGCAGCTGCGGGCGCGCTGCCAGCGCCATAGCGAGCATAACGCGCTGAATCTGTCCTCCGGAGATTTGATGAGGGTACCGCTCCGCAATGTCCTCCGCGTCCCCTATTCTTACCGTCTTCAGATGGCCAACGGCTTCGCCCTCGGCCGAACTCCTGTCGAATGGGGTGGAACTGCGCTTCGTTCTCACAGCTATCACTTCGGCTATCTGGTCCTTGACCTTCATGAGCGGATTCAGACTGAGAAACGGGTCCTGGAACACCATGAAGATACCCGTCCCGCGCACCCGGTCTATCTGAGAAGGCCGCATCTGAGATATGTCGGACCCCCTGAATGTTATGCTTCCTTCTCGCTGGACCGCCGGCGGTGACCGCAGCAGGCGAGAGACGGCGAGAGCCAGCGTGCTCTTCCCGGAGCCGCTCTCACCCACCACTCCGACAATCTCGCCCTCATTGATTGAGAGGGATACGTCCCTCAGTGCGTGTACTATCCCCTCTCCTGCCCCGTAGTCCACGGTGAGCCCTTCGACGCGGAGCACCTCCACGGCTAGGCACCTCCCGAAAGGACGTCCCTCAGACCGTCACCCAGCAGCGCAGCTCCAATCACGACTACGGTTATCACGAACCCAGGCATCAGCGAATACCACCACCATTGTGGAAAGTAGTAGAGGCCGAGGGAAGTCATTGAGCCCCACTCGGGGGCGGGGGCGGGGATTCCGAGCCCGAGGAAGCAAAGGATGGAGTAGACCAGGATCGAGTTTCCCAGGTCAATGGTGGCGTAGGAGACCATCGTGTTGAGCGAAGACGGTATCATGTGCTTGGCCATTATGCTCCTGTCGGGCAGCCCCGAAAGCAGGGCGGCGTCGATGAACCTGAGGTTCTTGATCCTCAGCGCCTCTGCCCGGAATAGTCTCGCGTAGGAAGGCCACCACACTATGATCAGGGCAAGGATCGCGAATACGAGCTGGCGCCCGAAGGTCGCTTCGATTGCAACTGCAAGAATCAGGGCAGGGAACGCGAGGAAGAGGTCGGTGAACCGCATGTTGACCTCCTCCACCGCTCCTCCGATGTACCCCGCCGGCACGCCGATGAGGCTCCCGATGAGTATCCCCCCTCCGACCACCACAGCGGAGACAAGGGCGTCGGTGGGAGCAGCGTAGAGCACTCGGGTCCATATGTCCCTCCCCAAGTCGTCCGTCCCCATCAAGTGGGAGAGGCTGGGAGAAAGCAGCGAGTTCGACGTGGAAGGCGTAAACGGATTGGACTGCAGGAGCGTCCACCCCAGGGCCGTGTTATGAGTCAGGCTTCCCACAAGCTGGAGCAGACCCTCGACAAGGGACCAACCGTAGAAGGCCGTGACAATGAGCAGGCCGAGGAGGGGGGCGGGTCTCGAAGCAAGCTGTCTGATCACGCCGAGGACGCCCATCTCTACTCTCCCAACCGGATCCTGGGGTCCACGACGGCGTAAAGGACGTCCGCTGCGAAATTGATCACAACGACTGCGACCACGATCACAATGGTCGAGCCTATCAGGGTCGGGTAGTCGTAGTTGTATATGGCCTGGGTAATCAGATACCCCATTCCTTCATAGCCGAATATCTCCTCTACGACCACCGCTCCCGCTATGACGTAGGCGAAGGTCAGGGCGATGACAGTAATGACGGGGAGAAGCGAGTTCTTCAGAGCATGAACATAGACCGCCCTCCTCCCGCCCACTCCCTTCATTATGGCCGTCCGGACGAAGTCCGACTTGAGGGACTCGAGCATCGAGGACCGCGTTATCCTCGTGATCAAGCCGAAGGAGATCAGGGCTAGCGCAATGGCCGGCAGCACTAGATGGGCTAGAGTGGAGTAAAAGAACGGGAAGTCACCCGCGATGAGGGAATCAAGCAGAGGGAAGCCGGTAACCACCTTGGGTGGGATCATCGTTGGGTCTGCGAGCAGGCTCGAGGGGAACAGGCCCCACTGGTAGGCGAAGACAAACTGAAGGAGGAGCGCGACCAGGAAGGGTGGCATGCTCCAGCTCACAAGGTAGATTCCCCTCACGGCGTAGTCTCCCTTCTTGTCCTGGTGTGCAGCTCCATAGGCGCCGCTGAAGACCCCGATTATGACCGTAAGCACCATCGCGAAGAAGCTGAGTTCCAGCGTCCTTGGAAAGTAGAGCGCGACCAGACTGGAGACAGGCTGCTTGAAGAAGGGCGAAATCCCGAAGTTGAAAGTGAAGATCTCTTGGAGATAATAGAGCAGCTGGATGTAGATCGGCTGGTTGAGGTGGTACTCCAACACCACGGCCTTGATGACTGATGGAGGCGCCCGGGGTCCTGCCCAGAGCGCGGCCGGGTTTGGCGCCGCAACTCTTGTCAGCAGGAATACAAGTACGACTGCTCCCACAACGAGCAGGACGGAATAGACAGCTCTTCTGATAACGAATCCAGCTAGCCCCAACGGCTACACCATGCGCTGGTCAACCGGTCAGCACAAGTCGATCCGTAAGAAACGTCCACAGGAATTTTGCTGCGCCCAGTTCTTAAAAGGGTTGAGAGACGATGGGGACTCGCCTGAGGTATGCGTCTCAGGATTGCAGTGCCTCGAAGGGGACATAGTCGTAGTCAAAGCCGAAGTGCCGCGGGCCGAAGACTGTGAGCCCGGAGGGTCTTCTCCAGACTTTCGGAGCGCTCGCGCCGACCACCGAAACCTCCATGCCTTCCTCCAATCTGTCGTTCGTTATCCCTGATCCGCTCGAGGGCTCAAGCAGCATGATCAGGTCGGGAGGCATCACGGACGGTTTTCCGTTCGTCCAACCCATGATGTGCTCGTTCATTATCCAGCTCCTGAACTCCTTGCCTTTCCACTCGGCTTCGCCGGAGACCGTCGCATCACCGAACAGGAAGCCCTTCTCGTCTCTCCAGGTGTACTTCGTCACCTTTCCCTTCAGGAGTAGCCTTCCGTCTTCCAGTTCATCAAGAACGGCAGCCACCGGATCCTCGCCTTTCTCGACTGCCATGCGCCTCGTCCTGCCGATTCCAATGCACTTCGAGATAGTCCCCTTGATAACGCAGTCCCTGGCTGCGTTCATGGTAAGGGCAGAATCGACCACAGCGACGTGTCCCCCCGCAACCACGCTCACGTACCTGGCGATTGCTTCATAGTCATCAATTCTCGCATAGGACTCGACCAGAATCCTGTTGCCGGTCTCGCTGACTATGGCTGAAGGCGCCATGGACAAGTTGAAGATCTGCGTTGTGCTCTGATGCAACTCAGGGCCCGCCCTCCCCATCAGATCGCCATCAACCATGGGGATGTTGAGTTTCCCTGCTATCGCCAGGCAGGCTGCGGTATTCCCCCCTCCTATTTCCGTGGCCACTGTCCCGGAGACCTTCTTGCCTAGCTTTGATTCCAAGAGAGTTACGGCTGTCGCAATCGGGTCTGGCACTGCAGGTGTCGGCTTCCCTTCGGTCTTCTTAGATGGTGCCACGGACCCGACGAAGTAGGGGCTGACGATTATGTCCCGCTCGCGAAATTCTTCCAGACCTGCGACGACAAGATGCCTCCCCTGATCCAACACACGAGTGAGGTTGGCAAGTCCCTCGTCTGGACTCCCACCGCCCCCCACTCCCAATATGGTCGCACCGGCGACCAGGTCCTCCACCTGTTCTTTGGTGAGATCCGTTTTCGTCAAGACGACTCTTGATTGTAGACAGAGGTATTAAGCCTAGTCGTGGCTTCTTCACAGTTTTTGACAGAGGTCGGAAAAGTGGGACAGAAAGATCGCGGACATCGGGTTGCAGTTCGTCAATAGGACTGAGAGATCATTCAGGAGAACTCCGGGGCTGGGAGTTGTTCAACATCTGCTCTTCTTCATGGATGTACGCCCTGCCCCTTAGCAGGGATGCCAGGGCCGCGGCGAGGGACAGTGCCGCTCCGATGTAGAAGGACAGGTCCAGAGCAGAAACGAACGAAGGGGCTATTGCATGTGGGAAGAAGGTCTGCCCCTCTAGGTAAATCCGAGTCGAACTGGGGATTTGTGCGACTGCCGAGGCCAATTGCGGGTTGGCAAGGATTGACTGCATTGGGTTATACCCTAGGAAAGCCGAGAAGAGGGCGCTCGTAGGGGAAATTGAGGAAAAGATAGTGGCGAGCTGAGGAACCCCTGCGCTCGTCAAAGCCCCGGAGAGCGCAGATGGCAGACTGGACGAGAGCCCGGCTATGATCACCGTGAAGAATAACGCAAGGCTGATTGTCTGGGCGGTGTTCTGAAGCGTCGCACGCATTCCCGACGCGGCACCCCTGTGCTCTGGTGGGACGGAGTTCATGATAGACGCGATGTTGGGAGCCGCGAAAAGTCCCCCGCCCAGCCCCATGACAAAGATAATCACTGCGAATTGGCTGTAGTCGAAGTCGTATGGAAGGAAGGAGAGTGCTATGAAGGTGGACGCGGTTATGATCATGGCTAGGGTAGCGAAAAACCTAGCGCCGTACTTGTCTGAGAAGTAGCCGCTCACGGGGCCCATGATCGCGAACCCCGCTATCATGGGTATCATGTAGACCCCGGCCCAGAACGGGGTCGTTTGGTAGCTTATGCCGTGCAGGGGGAGCCAGATTCCCTGTAAGAGAATTATCAGCATGATCTGAACCCCGCCCCTTCCCACCGCTGCAAGGACCCCGGCGAGATTCGCGGCGCTGAACATCCGATTTCTGAACAGTTCAAGCCGGAACATGGGATCAGGAACCCTCTTCTCGACGAACGGGAATGCGACAAGTAGGCCTAAACCTGCTACCATGGACGCGATAACCCAAGGATCACCCCAGCCCATGGCAGAGTTTCCATAGGGCTCGAGGGCGTAGGTCACCCCAAGGATTACAAGGGTGAGACCGGCCGCGAAGGTGAGGTTCCCCCAGATGTCGATCTGTTGCCCCTTCCTGATGGCGGATATGTCCTTCAGCTTGGCGTAGGACCAGACCGTCCCGAGGGCGCCCACGGGGACGCTCACCAGAAAGATGTATCGCCAGTAGTAGAGCGCCAGAACTCCGCCTAGGACCAGCCCCACCAGGGAGCCCGCTATTGCTGCCGTCATGTTGATCCCGAGGGCCTTCCCCCTCTCCCTCGGCGGGAAGGCATCAGTCAGGATGGCGGCGCTGTTTGCGAAGAGAAACGCTCCCCCGATCCCTTGGACAATCCTGAAGACAATGAGCTCGGTGGCGCCGAGTGCCCCCGTGTTGGGAGTGATGGAGCAGAGCAGGGAACCCACCGTAAAGATGGCGAAGCCGAGGTTGAACAACCTGACCCTCCCATACATGTCAGATATCCTGCCGAAGGAGACGAGTAGAGTCGAAGTCACCAGGCTGTAACCGAAGAGTATCCAAAGGAGATACTGAAAGGAGGTAAGGGGATTGATGTCAATGCCACGGAAAATGGCCGGGAGGGAGATCAGCACGATGGTGCCGTCTATGGACGCCATCAGGGTCCCTATAGTGGTGTTTGAGAGGGCGACCCACTTGTACTGGACCATTTCAGAAAACCCTCCTCCCGGTTTGGGGGGGGTTAAAAATCGACACCCCGAAAAGTTAGAGGAGGAAAACTAGGCGAAAGGAAACTATAACCGCTATCATCATCGCACACTGTTAAATCCTAGGAAGTTTCAAACCTCCATTATGACGCGGGTGAGTAACGCAATATGACTGAAATCGTGAAGGGCATACAGTACGTCGATGGCTCCAACGCCAACAGCTACCTGGTCGAAGAAAGTGATGGGACGCTGACGCTGGTCGACGCGGGCATGCAGGCAGACGGCAAGAGGATACTGGGGTTCATTACTTCGAGGGTGAACCGGAAGCCATCTGAGGTAAAGACGATTGTCGTAACCCACTGCCACGTCGACCACACGAGAGGGCTCGCCGCAATCAAGGCCGCTACGGGGGCAAAGGTGGCTGTTCACGAGGTGGATGCGGACTTTGTTTCGGGCAAGAAGAGTTACCCGTCGCCAGGAGGCGCGATGGGTTTTGCGTTCAGCGTGATGTCCCCGTTCTTCAAGACAACCCCCGTCGAGCCTGACCTCAAGTTAAAGGAGGGGGACACAGTCGGGAGGCTTGAAGTCTTTCACACCCCCGGCCACACCCCGGGGAGCATCTCCCTCTACGATAGGCAGGATAGGGTGCTGTTCGTCGGGGACACGGCCAGGTTCATCAAAGGGAGATTAGAGGGCCCACCACCTCGGTTCACACAACGCATGGACCAGGCCAGGACTTCCATCGAGCGGCTCTCTTCCCTTGACTTCGAAGTCATGCTTAGCGGGCACGGAGAGCCTTTGCGGTCGCCTGACGCGCCGAAGATGATGAACGAGCTTTCCAAGAAGCTGTGATGCCCTATGTCCTGCCACTAACGGCCGGACTCTACGTCATCAACGTTCAGGACTAGCTTTCCCCGGTTGTGCCCCCCTAGTCCCCTTTCGAACACTTCCCTCGCCCGTGACAGGGGAAGGACGGCGCCCACCACGGGCTTCACCTCGCCGGCGTCCACAAGCTGGGCGATTTCGATAAGCTCCTCCCTGTTGGGCTCCACCAGTATCGAGAACCCTTTCACTCCGTGCTCCGCCGCCTTCTCAGCAGGGGCGTCCCCCACAATGGTCACTAGAGACCCTCCTTTGCGGAGGACGTTCCAGGAGTTCTCTAGGACCTGCCCTCCTACCGTGTCAAGCACGACGTCCAAACCACTCAGCTCGTCTCGGAACCTCGCCCTCGAATAGTCGATTACCCTATCTGCTCCCAGGCTGCGAGCGAGGTCCGCCTTCTCACTCGAACATGTAGCGAACACGTGTGCGCCACGCCATCGAGCCAATTGGACCGCGAAGGTCCCTACGCCTC
>Ga0187770_10002099_pt1 | contig 11006 bp, 6 predicted proteins | sample 0116_SJ02_MP02_2_FD_133154 | JGI IMG/M metagenome (GOLD analysis project Ga0187770, IMG submission 133154) | Tropical peat soil microbial communities from peatlands in Department of Meta, Colombia - 0116_SJ02_MP02_20_MG | ecosystem: Environmental > Terrestrial > Soil > Wetlands > Peat | place...
CGCGAGCCGGGGCCTCGGTAATTGTTTTGGTATCGAGCTGGTGGACCGTGAAGTCGGGCGCGATAACGCGCGCGCGAATGATGGGGCGTGCTTCGCGCCACGGCTCCCACCCGACAGTGAGCGAGTCCCAGCCCTCGGCGCCCTTCTGCGTCTGAATTTTGTAGATGAAGTGGCCTACGTGGACGAGCCGGCCGGCGTCGTCGAAGGTGTAGGTTTCATCGTCGCACAGCTCGGTGACGTTGGCGCCGTCGGGCACGGCTACGGCCGATGCCGCTTGGTAAAGCGCCTTCGCATCGGCTGAGAAATGCGGCGCCGTCCAAGGCTCGGGCGGGGCCTGGGCCTGGGAGGCGGCCGAAATGGCATTGGCAATGAGAGCGGAGAGAACAACAAGACGATCAAGACGCAGATAGGAACGAAACACGGGTCACCCGGGAAATTTGGAACGGCTACACAACGGTAACCCGCGTGGAAGGGATAAGCAAGCGGCGAGGCTGCGGGAAGCTGCGGAAAGTAACCTGCTGCTACTTCTTCACCTTCCGCGCCTCGGCGTCCACGTCCCAAAAATCCGCCGGCAGGTTCTGGTTGTAGACGACCTTGCTCACAAAATACTGGCGCACCATTTCGTCGTTTTTCAAACGGCTGATGGTGAAGGGCGTGGGAAATCCCTGCACCACGTGGTAGTCGTCGTACTCCTCGGCGTCGATGTTCTTGTCGTGGTAGGTGGAGTCGCGCCACTCGAAGGTGCGGCGCAGCGGCAGGTGCGTCTGCTCGTCTATCAGGATGGTGATGGCTTCGTTCTGCGGCGAGATCAGGGTCACCTGCTCGGCCAGGTGCCGTTCCGCCAGGTGCTGGCCCTCGTAAATGAGAATCGTATTGGGGTCTCTCATCCACACCTTCACCGCCGTCTCAATCGAGTGGTCGCGGCGCCGCAGATATTCGTCCACGATGTCCTTATCGAGTGCGTGCTTGCCCCTGTAGGTGACTTCGTAGCCCTGGCGGCCGATAAGGAACTCGACCACATCGCGATGCTTGGTGGCCTCGATGCGGTCGTGGTCGGGCCACTGATGATACTCGAAGATCTCGGTGGTGCCGGGATCGGGATTGCCGTGAAAGAATGCGGCAATGTGGCCCTCGCGCTCCATGTTCTGCATGTTGAGCCACGCCGATCCGCCCAGCGCCCTCACCATCGCGTCCAGCGCGGCGCGCGCTTGCTGAGCGTTCTTATCGCCTGCGTTGTTGACCGACTGCGTGCGCACACAGTGCGGCGCAGCCAGCAACAGCAGAGCGGCAGAAACCGTCAGGAATTTCGCGATCTTCATTGATTCCTCTTGAGCAGCTTTCAGCCGTCAGCCTTCAGCTATCCAGCAAATGCCTCGAAGCAGCGATCACTGGGAGCTGAAAGCTGTTAGCTGATGGCTGATCGCTGCATTTTACCCCACCAATACCGCGCCGCCGTTCACGTTCAGAATCTCGCCGCTGATGAAGCCGGCGAGCGGCGAACACAGGAACAAGACCGGCCCGGCAATTTCGCGCGGACTTGCCGGCCGGCCCACGGGAATGCCGGCGAGAATCTTCGCGCCCACAGCCGAATCAGCCAGAGCTGCCGCCGACATATCCGTCGCCACCCACCCCGGCGCCACACAGTTTACTCGAATCCCCTTGGGCGCCAACTCGCTGGAGAGGCTCTTGGTAAGACTGATCAAAGCGCCTTTGGTCACGGCGTAGTCCGCGTGGAAGGCCTCGCCGCGCTGCCCGGCGGTCGAGCTGATGAGGACGATGTGTCCGCGCGCTTCCCCGCCAGCCGGCATTGGCTGCCGCAGCATCTGCGCCGTCGCCGCTTGCACCAGTCCGAACACTGCGTCCAGATTTACACCCAGTGTCCGCCGCCACTGCGCTTCCGTCATCCGCTCCACCGGTACATCTTCGGCTTCCCAGATGCCGTGGTTCGCAACAAGAATGTCGAGGCGCCCGAGCGCGGCGACGGCCTTCTCGACAAGCGCACGCCCATGGGCGAGCGAAGTAAGGTCCTGCTCGATGGCAAAGCAGTTCGGCGCGCCGGTGGCTCCAACGCCGCGGCACTCGGCTGCCAGAGCCTCGGCCTGCGCCCCCGCCCGCCGGTAGTTGAACGCCACCCGCGCACCGGCCTGGCAAAAGAGCCGCACCGTCTCCGCGCCAATCCCCCGCGACCCGCCGGTGATGAGCGCGGCTTTGCCGTCCAAGAACAAAGAAACAGCCATGGGCCCACGCCAATGCATCGTTGGAGGGCATGTCGAGAGACGCAGATGGCTGCCCTTACCTCCGCTTTGCCGACCCGTGCCGCTCATTTTCGCTTTGTCTTGGCTCGCGCCGCCAGCGACTTCTTGCGTTCGCGCATCAGCTTGGCCCTCTCACCATCCGGCATGGCCAGGACGGCCTGGGTCCGCTTGGGCAGCTTGGCGAAGGTCAGCTCGTGCGCGCGGCGTAGCTCGTCCTCGATCTGGCGCGGGCGCAGAACGTCCCAGCGCTCCATCGTCACCCAATGAGCCTTGGCCAGGTAAGGTGACGCCATCATTCCCTCGATCTCCAACAGCTCGTGAAACCGCTCCGCGCCGCAATGAAACCAAAGGACGCCCGTCCCTGTGCCGTCCAGGTCGGTCATGGCGAACATCTTGCCGCCGATGTCGCGGTCGGCGGCCCAATACACCAGGTGATGGCCCCAATTGAGCGTCTCCGTGACATGCGGCAGCGCCAAACAAATCTCGCGAATGCGCTCGTTGTCCATTTGTTCAATAGCTTCGCTTTATTGCTGCGGCTCCTGCTTGGCCGGTTTCGCCTGGTCTTTAATCTTCTCCTCGAATGTTGCGATTCGCCGCTCCAGCTCCCATTGCGCCGCGGCCTTTTCGTTCGAGTCCAGAAATGCTTTGCACGCGGGGGAAGGCGCGGCTCCGCCCAGCGCGTCCTGCTCGCACACCTTCACCGGAGCGTCATAATGATCGGCGTAGGGCCACAAGCTCGCGCCGGGCAGGAAACTGTGTTCCATCCCCGTCCGCGCCAGCTTGACCAGGTTCGCATAAGTCAGCTTATAGTCCAGCGCCGCGCGCACGTATTCATTTGTCAAATCGATGCGGCTCACTCCCTCGTCGTCGGTGGAGAGCGCCACGGGCACCTTATTCGCCATGTACGTCGGGAATGGATGCTGGTCCCCCTTGATTCCTAGAATGCCTTCGTTCGAGCTCAAATTGATCTCGATCATCACGTGCTTGTCGGCCAGATCCTTGAGCAGTTGTTGCGGATTCTCCTCGTCCATCACATCCACGCCGTGGCCGATGCGTTGCGCGCCGCCCAATTCCACCGCCTGCTGGATGTGGAAGCGCAGCCCCTGCGGAGGCACCAGCCCAAACGCCAGCTCCCCGGCGTGCAGAGAGATCGGCACGGTGGGATACACGGAGTGCAGATAGCCGATCATCTTCATCTGCAGCGTGTAGTCGCGCATGGAGACGTAGCCGTCCTCCGGCTGCACTAAATTGATGCCCACCCACGTGTCGTCCTTCGCCGCCAGGCTCGCCTGCACCGTCTCAAACCCCAAGAGCAGTTGGGCAAACACCTCTTCCGGCGGATTGCCGCGCAGCACCTGGTACAGGTAGCGCGTCTCCACCTGGCAGGCCGCTGCGGCCTGCGGCGTCCCGCATTGCTCGGTTTTCTGGCGCGCGGACTCGGCTTGAGCGACTTCATCCCGGTCGGTTTGCACCTCGTTGCGCAGTCCGTTATCCAGCAATTGCTGCCGGAACTGCGCGAAAACCTGCTCGTTGGCCTGCTCCAGGTTCGCCCCGCGCCCGATCTGGTCCGCGGTTTGCGCGGCATAGGTGAATATCGGCGTCACCATCAATTCCAGGTATTGATTGTTTTCCGCCGCCGATCGGCTTGCTACCTCGTCCACCCATTCGGCCGTATGCGTCTTCTTCAATCCCCCAAAGCGGCCGAACGTAGCGAAGAACTGGTCGTGTCCGCTCCAGCCTTCCGATGCCACGAAGCCGCGCATCGAAAATGCGTCGACCAGCTTGTCGTAGATCGCCTGGTTGGCCGCGGACATGTTGCCGGAGAACTGTGTCGCCGGAATCAGCGATCCGGAGCAGGGCGGTTGCGCGAAGCTCAGTGCGGCCGGATCGACGCACAGTCCGTCCTCGCCCGCGTCGCGAATGAAAGTCTCCGCATACACCGCGCCGGAAAGATGCACGTGCAGATCGGCGCCCTTGGGAAAATCGATAAGGAACGCGCGCAGCGCCGGCACGCCCTGTCTGGCGGCGGCTTGATAGGCGCTCTCGTACGCCGGCAGATATGCTTGCGGCGTCGAAGTGCCTTCGCTCCCGCCCTGCGCGCGCGCCTCGATGCCGATGACGCTCGCAACCACGACAACGAACCAGATCAGATGGCGCATGGCGCCCTCCAAAGTGCAGATGTGAATCATCCCGCGTCGAGCCACCTGCGGGTCAAAATGAAATTGCTTTTGAGAGTGCGGGAATCAGCCCGCGGATCAATGGCCTAAAGAAGTGGGGAGCTTCGCCGATCGCGGAAAATCCAATGCCCTGCATCATAGCATGGGCCTCCACGCCCAAAGGTGCGCGGCCGCACCGCAAATCGAACCCGAACTGACAGTGGTGGTCTGCATCAAACCGGCCCATTTCTAGAGCACCATGCGTAAACTCGGGATTGGTATACTAGATTCAGGTTGTTGCATCGCACGGCAAAGGGCCTCACTTATCCTCCCGGCTGAGCCGGAATCCGCGCAGAAAAATGCAACTACACGTCTCGACTGAGGCCAGGTAGCTCAGTGGTAGAGCGCGGCCCTGAAAAGGCCGGCGTCGGCGGTTCAATCCCGTCCCTGGCCACCATTTCTTCGTTTCTTCGCCTCCCAGCTTGTGTCACAAGTATCGTAACTCTTTATTTTTCAATATCACTTTAGTCCAACCCGACCCACCCTGTTCCTCGACAGTGCATGAGCACTGGGGGGGCAATATTGGGGGCAACTCAACATTTTCCAAAACAGTTGCCCCGAGACACCAAAGGAGTTGCCCCTGGAAATGCCCTTAACTGACACCGAAGTTCGAAATGCGAAGCCCCGTCTTAGGCCTGTGAAGGCGAGCAGTAATGACGACCATCCGACTCGCCGAACACGAAAGAGGCAAAGGACAAAGCTGCGGGCAAAGAGGCCAGATCGACGAACGGCACTCCGAGGTTCATTGCGACTGAAAGCCCCTACAAAATGTCCGACGGTGGGGGACTCTGTATCCACCGTTTATTGCTGAAGCAATGGTGCCCCGGCTTCAATTCACCATGTCCACCTTCTTGAGGTTGTCGTCGGGGAGGCGGTCGATCAGCAACAGCAGCGGATCGATGCCCGCCTTGTCGGGCTTTTCGTCGGTGACGAAGATATACGTGCCGCCCTTGCCGGTCATGTGAATCAGCTGGCGAGCCAGCACCTTGCCGTAGTGTTTTCCCTTTTCCGGTGCGGCGAGAGCACCCACCTCGATCCAGTCATCCACAGGAACCTCGGTCTCGGCGCCCTTCGCATCGGCCTTGTATTTGTGCGTCTCAACCTGTACCGTGACGTCGTACTTGCCGTCCGGCCGCTTTTTCGCCTTGGCGTTGAGCGCGCGATTCGAGAACAGCGTGATGTCTTCAAACAGGTCCTTGAGCAGGTATTGATACTGCGGCGGAGTCTGCTCGCGCAGCGCGTCGACCAGCGCATACGAGGTCGGATATGGAGGCGGTGCATAGCGGTACTGTGCAAGAACCTGGCGCAGTGCGCGGTTGATGGCGTCTTCGCCGATCATCTGCCTGAGGTAGTACATCACCACGCTGCCCTTGCGGTAGTGAATGTACCCCTGGCTGGCCTCAACGCGCATCAGCGGCCGCTCCTTCAGCCGTTCCGTCCCGCGCGAACGCAGGTAGTTGTCCATCTCGTACTGCATAAACTTGCGCATGGTGTCGGGCCCATATTCTTTTTCCATCACCATCAGCGCCGAGTACTGCGCAAGAGTCTCCGAGAGCGAGGTGGCTCCCTGCATATTCGCGCCAATGACCTGATGCGCCCACCATTGATGCCCCATTTCATGGGCCACCACGTAATACACCATGTCGATGTCGTCGGGTTTCTCAATGTCGGCAATAAACCCGATCGATTCCGAATAAGGCATTGTCCCCGGAAACGCCTGTGCAAACGTGGCTACGCGCGGGAACTCGATGATGCGCGCCTGCTTGTTGAAATACGGACCGTAGTTCGTGGTGTAATACGTCAACGACTTCTCAACCGACTTCACCATCTTGGCAACGTTCCAGGGCTGCTCCTTCAGGTAATAGACCTCCACGTCGATCCCATTCCACTTCTGTCGCTCCACCTGGTAGCGCGCTGACAGGAACGAGTAGAAATTGAGCGCAAAATGGTCGAGCCTGTACTCGTAGTAGTTCCGCCGATCCCGATGCCACTGGCTGATCAGCGAGCCTGGCGCGATGGCCATCTGGTCGTCGCTGGTGCTGATCACTGTATCGACATTTACCCAATCGGAGTTATTGCTGATGTAGGTATTCATGCAATCGGTTGTGCAGTTTTGCTCCAGCTCCGGCATCAGGTCCTTTTCTTTCAGCTTGAAGCGCTTGCGGTCGTTGGGATCGGTCAATTCGTTCCCGTCCTGATAGCCGATCTGCGGCACAATGCTCGAATTCAGAAAGGTGCCGTTCTCCACTACCCCCGTCATCGTCAGCTGATTCTCAAAGCCCTTCGGATGCGACTCGACATCGAACTTCATGGTCCGCTCTTCGCCCGGCGCAAGCGGCGTTGTCAGCTTGTAAATCTGGAAGCTGAGCCGCTTGTCGTCTTTCGCGAGTTGTGCTCCATCAAGCTCGATGCTCGATGTAAAGTCGTGGTCGAGCGATAGATAGAGCGTGTCGATCGGGTCGTTGGTTTCGTTCTTGATCTGCTGGTGGCCGCGCATCACCAGCTCACGCGTCGCGGGATAGATGGCAATGTTGTAATGCACGTCGGTCACGCGCGGCTGCGGCAGGTTCTTATACTGCTTGTAGGCCTTCTCGTAGTCCGCACTACGCTTCTGCTGGTCGTACTGGCTCTCTGTCGTGTTCAGCACTTCGGTGTTGTAGTAGACCCATGCGCCAACGCCGACAAACGCCACGGCCGCGACAATGGTCCACACACGCATCGCGCCTCTGAACCGGAGCGGCGCGTTGGTTAGGCGGGCCTTCAAACAGGTGTCTTTCCCTCGCGGCCAGAGCACTATGCTCACCAGCGCAAGCAAAATCGAACAGAGCGTCCAATACGCGGCGAACCATCTCCAGCTCTCCATCCATGGCTGATAGCCGAAAAAATCGGAGTAGGTCATGCTCGGCAGATTGGCGAACTGCACCATCAGCGTGCCCACATGTAGCGGACGCCACATGAACGTATTGGCCACCACCAGCCCGATGAAGGCAAAGTAGCCAACATATTTGTTCGGCGACAGCACGTGAATCAGAAAAGCCATTGTCGCAAAAAAGGCGAAGCCCAACAGGTCCTGGCCAAGCAATGTTTCCGTATAGACGCTAATTTGGAAGCGCGTGTATCCATGGAAGGCCTGCACGCACACGGCTACCAGCATCACCACAAACTGGATCGATGCAATCGCCGTCATGAGCGCGATGAACTTTGCCAGATAGCTGGGCCATTCGGGCACAGGCAGCGCGTCATTCACCTCGTCGGTGCGCGCGTCGCGTTCCTCCCACACTAGCACACCTGCAAAAAATGTAATCAGCGCCACCAGAAACAGGTACAGCGTGCCCGTGATGATCATGATCAACATGTAGGTGACCGGGCGCGTGGTGAGACCGAACCCCTGTCGGGCACTGAAAATTAATGCCGCAAGGCAATTGATGAGCGCCGCGCAGGTGACCACAATGAATACGACTGACTTGAGGAGGCGACAGTACTCGATGCGCACGATGCCGATAAACTGGCGCAAGCGCGCTCTGGCTCCAAAGTTGAGAGTGACCTTTCCAAAGTCGAGGAGCGGCTTGATTTCGGCCTTGGCCGTTTCCGGCTCTGCGTTCTTCTGCCGGGAAACGCGTCCTGCCCGTTCGGAGAAGCTGAATCGCCAGTAGGCAAAAGCGAAGATCAGCAGACCCACGCCTATCCATATCGAACGGTTCCACAGCAGCAACCCGACAAAGCCCAGAACATGCCTGTTCTTGTCGGCAACCGTCCAGTACTTGGTCACATATCCGAACGCATTGTTGCCGAACGGATCGATCAGGGCCGCGAGCTTCTCATTCTCGAGCTTTTGAGTCAGTACGCTTGCGATCACATCCGCGACCAGCAGCCCCAATCCGCCGAGAAAAGAGACAACCGTGCTGCGCGTGAGCGCGGCGATAGCAAAAATGATGGCGGCAACAAAAAGCGTGTTGGGCAGCGCGAAGAGCAGAATTCCCTGCAAATGCGCCGCTCCTATGATAGGTCCGAACCGGTCTTTATCGGCCCAGGGCGCCACTTGCGCCAGCAGGGCTCCTATCGAAATGCCCAGCATGGGAATGGTAGAGACAACCACGGCACCCAGAAAGCGACCAAGTAGAAAATCGATCTTCCTGATCGGCTTTGTGAAGATAATCTGATGCATGTTCGAAGTGAATTCGCGCGCCGCGGCCGAATTCACAAAGGCGGTAGCCATCAGCAGCGTGATGAACCAGAAAATGGAGTAATACTGCTCCACCACAAAAGGCGCGTTGCGGAAAGTGTTGCCGATGGCCCCGCCAACCTGCACCTGGTCAGTGCTCATGGCCAGCATCACCAACAGCGCCACAATCGCGGTGAACACCCACAACATCACCGAGCGTAGCCAGTAACGAATCTCAAAGAAGAAAAAGTAGCCCATGGCCGCCGCCTCCTAATTGAGCCCCGCAATCCGAGCGAAGAAGACATCCTCAAGATCCGGAGGCGCAGGAACAAATCCCTCATCCGGCGCGGCATCGGCGAAAACATGGATGAGCGGCCGGCCAGCCACCAGCTTGTTCGAAATCACATGCATGCGATCCATGTACTCCTTCAGCGCATCGCGTTCAATCGACTTCCGCCAAACTTTCCCTTCCAGGGTGGTGACCGCGCGATCGGGAGCGCCGGCGTACAGCACTTTGCCCAGGTGAATGATGGCCATATTGCTGCACAGGTCCGTGACATCCTCAACAATGTGCGTAGACAGAATCACGATCACGTTGTCGCCTATCTCGGCCAATAGGTTATAGAAGCGGTTTCGCTCTCCGGGATCAAGGCCCGCCGTCGGCTCGTCCACAATTAGCAACCGCGGATTGCCAATCAATGCCTGTGCAATGCCGAATCGCTGACGCATACCCCCCGAAAAACCCGTGAGGCGTTTTTTGCGAACCTCCCACAGATTCACGCGGTGGAGCATTTCATGCACGACCTCTCTGCGCTGTTTGCCGTTCACAATACCCTTCAGCAGCGCGATTTGGTTCAGCATCTCCTCGGCATTCACGCGTGGATACACACCAAAGTCCTGCGGAAGATAACCCAGGATCTTGCGCACCTCCTCCTTGGAGTGGAGCACATCCAGGTCGCCCATCTGGATCGAGCCTGAGTCCGGTTCCTGTAAAGTTGCAATGGTGCGCATCAGCGTCGATTTTCCCGCGCCGTTCGGACCCAGCAATCCATAGAGCCCCATCGGAATGGTCAGGCTCACGTTGTCGAGCGCGCGCACGCCGCCCTTATAGACCTTGGTCAGGCCTTCAATGCGTAGCTCCATACTGGTTGCTCCCCCTGAATCGGGAATGAGACTCTCAACTGCGATTTCCATCATTGTTTCCTGGATGCAGCAAGTGTACTCGCCGGGGACGGTTTAGGAAGAAACTCTTCCGATTTTCAGAGGATTTTCGGCTGTCGGGACGACTTTCAGTAGCTTCCCTGGCTACCGCATTCTAAACATTGCCTACTTGGATGGCTGTTTTCGAATCTGTTCGATCGTAGCCAGAGCACTTTGCGTTTCGGGGTCGTTTGGCGCTAAGGCAAGCGCCGTTTGCAGTTCCTTCTCCGCCTCTGCCAGCTTGCCCGTGTGCGCGTAGAACCATCCAAGGTTGCGGTGCAAATGCGCACTTTCCGAACAAGACGCACAGAGCTGAATCGCCTCGTTCATTTGTTCCATGGCTTGCGGCCAGTTCTGGGCATCGGCGGCCTCAAGCGCAAAGTTTCCCAACTCTGCCACGCGGTCCCGAATCTCGTGCTCGTGTTGCAAGGCGGCGTAGCGGTCCTGGTATTGCTGCGCGCTTGGGTCGTGGATTTTGCGCAAGGACCTGGCCAGGTTGAAGAGCGCCTGCATATGATTCGGGTCCGCCTCGACCGCGGCTTTCCAGTGCTCAATCGCCCCTTGGCTGTCTCCGGCGTGGTCCAGGCTTTGGCCGAGAAGGTATTGCGCATCGGCGTTGTTTGGCTGCAGAGCCACCAGCTTTTTCAGGATCTCTATCATGCGCTCTGAATCATTTTCCTGTTTCACGGTCAACGCCAGGAAATAGAGCGCGCCGGGGAGATCGGGCTTCAGCCGAATCGCGGTTTCGAGCTCCTGTTTGGCGGCGGCATAATCGCCGGTCTCGAAGTGGAAGCGGCCGAGATTGTAATGCGCGTCGGCCAGGTTGGGATCCAGGCGGGCCGCTTCGGAAAACTCTTTGAACCCTGCCGGCCGGTCAAACCGATCGACCAGCGCGATCCCCAACTGAACGTGCGTCTCCGCCAAGTTGGGTTCGATAGCGACGGCTTGTTCGAAGCTCTTGACCGCATCGGCTCCATGCCCGGTCTTGGCTTGCAGCATCCCCAGCGCCGAATACGCGCCCGCATAGTGGTCGTCCACCTGGATTGCCGTCCGGAACTGGCGCTCCGCATCGGGGAACGATCCTTGCTGCGCCAACAGTAAGCCCAGGTTCACATAGGCCTGCGCATACTTGGCATCGTGTTGTGTGGCTTGCTGGAACAGCGACGCGGCTTC
>Ga0187770_10002100_pt1 | contig 11005 bp, 10 predicted proteins | sample 0116_SJ02_MP02_2_FD_133154 | JGI IMG/M metagenome (GOLD analysis project Ga0187770, IMG submission 133154) | Tropical peat soil microbial communities from peatlands in Department of Meta, Colombia - 0116_SJ02_MP02_20_MG | ecosystem: Environmental > Terrestrial > Soil > Wetlands > Peat | place...
CGGTGAAAGCTCATTCAGTTGTGGTCTCAGTTTGAATAGCAGTATGGCGGAGAGTGCCACGAAGAACGTTGGAAGAATTGTTGTTACCCAAGTGAAGACTGAGCTGAATAGGAACGCATAGGGAGAGCTTGAGGGGAGTGACACGATGACAAATAGAATGAATGATATGATGACGGAAGTCACGATTGCATTTAAGGGTCCTTTCGTTCTACTGTTCACGTTGGCAAACCATTTCGGCAATACGCCGTCGAATGAGTAAGCGAATAATCCCCTCGAAAAGACAAGGTATGCGCTTGGGTTGAAGAGAAATTGCTGAATGGCAGGCACTAGGCAGTATATTGCTCCGATGTAAGGCGGCATAGTTCCACACAACGCGATTAGTATGCCAGCGTACGGGAGCATCGGTAGTGGAACCTTAGTTGGGTCGTTGAAAAGCAGGTAATCGATGGAGGATAGGAAGTTGAATCCCGCAACACGATAGAGAAGAGCCGTAGCCACGGCCAATAGGCCGAGGAAAATCATAGCTCCGACAACTAGACCATACAGTGCTGTTTTCTTGGGGCTTCTTATCTCGCCACCTACGTTTGCGTTCCACTGGAAGAAGCCTACGACGCCGAATGCGGGAAGTAGGAGAACGCTCCCCCAGAGAGAGGTCTGGTCAGGTATGCTCCAGCCATCGCTTGCAGCGGCAGCGATTACCGCATTGTAGTGGTCTGTCACATTGCCTGTGTAGGCGGATGCATAGCTGTTGAATGTTGACGAGAAGCTTTGGGGTGTTGCAAACGCGAGAGCTACAAGTCCCACAATGTAAGCAGCCACGACAATAATGATGATGATCTGCTGAACCCTGAGATAAACGCGGAGCGACGGGATCGCAATCAATGCTCCGAGAAGCATCCATATCGCTCCCAAAACGAAAGTCCACACGGGCGTATTCATGGTGGCCGCAATGCTGGTCATGATCGGGAGATTGTAAACTACCCCCACATAACCGAAGAATGTCGTCACTCCAGTCGACGTAATCGTGACGGCTGTCACTGCAACGAACAGAAGCCAGAGAACACCGAAAGTTAAGTTGCCAATGAAACCTATTGCCGGGTGCAGCGCCCTACTGACGAACACATAATCGCCGCCGCTCCTCGGCATGATTACCATGAAGCAATAGTAAATGAGAGTAACGCAGAGAGCGGCGAGGACGTACAACAAGAATCCTACTACATAATTGCCTCCAATCAGCGGTGTGAGACTCATCCAATAGAAGAGTGAGAAAAATAGTCCAAAACCGGCTAGATTGAAGAACGCGAAATCCCTTGCGTTCAGTTCACGAACAAGGCCCGAAGCTTTCCGAACATACGCTGGTGCTTCAGAAGTATCTCCACTCAAAACAAGGCACTCCAGTGGTGCGGCGAACGTCTAATCCTATAACAGTGACCTAAATACATTAGGGTCGGGCATATACCCCTGCAGCTCATGCGTGAGAGCGTTCTACCCAAAGCGTTTCGGTAGGAGAAAATAGTAGGCGCCAGCCCCGCTCCCACGGGGCTAATTCATCCTCGGCGGTTGGATCAAGCTGCTTGGTCCTTACACGTCGAGTCACTGGCGCCGGAGTTTGATCGAATCATAATGGGTTCGATTTGTCCGATGTTGGCGGCGTCACGCTCCCCTGAGCTGAGCCTTTTCTAACAGTCGGGTTACGCTGTTGATTTTTAAGTCGCAGGTTTTGCTGATTCTGGTTTTGGCTGCGAGGCCTTTCGCGTATCCTGTGAGTGCCATGATTAAGCCGATGTCAAGCTTCTTTCTCAGCTCCGTCATAGCGTACTCGTCTGACAGGGTTACGGAATCCACGCCGAGCTTCTTTGCGACGTAGGCTTTTGCTTCGCGTATCTTTAGTCGTCGTTCCATCTGTGCTCTTGCGATTAGGTCTCCGGCTGTTCTTACCCCGCCCATGCCGAACGACATTCGGTAGGACAGGTCTATGCCCGCGGCGTCGCCAACTCCTAACTATATGCCGTCAATGTCCGCGATTTCGACCATAGCCTTGGCTGCTCTGGTTACGGCGTCTACTGGGGTTACCTCAGTCATCGGCACACCGCAGACGCCCATGCCCATGTTGCAGTGAACCGGTATCTGCACCGTCCGAGTTACTGCCTTGATGAACGTTACTGCCCGTCCTAGGTTCCATGGGAAGGACTTGGTTGTCTTTGTGTTCACCACTGGCCCGTACATGCTGGCCCCGGCCTTCTCAACCAACACACCCTGCTGATGCGGCCAAAGCCCGGCCAATCGCGTGCCCTTGTAGTCAAGTTCACAGTGCATTCCCATGATCATTTCCCCAGCCATTCCGACCTGCACTGCAAGACTGGTCTCTTTCTTCACTTCTTCGATGGCTTTGAGAGTGGCGTAGAATTCCGCGTCCCCAGCAGCAGCGGTAGTGTCGAAGTTGAACCCGTCCGCGCCGGACTGATCCATGATCTTGGCTACGTAAATGATGTCTCTCTGAAGATCCTCCGCTGCGTTTTCCTGAGTCTCTCTGGATTCTTTGACCTTGCCGTCCTTCAGCAGGTCGGTTGGGGCAGGCCACGGTCCACCGAGGCTTCGGTAGTAGGTGCCAAGGTTAGGCATGGCCCCGTAGAGTACTGGGATTATGCTGACCATTTGAGCGTTTTCCATGTGGTGCGCTTCGTCTTGCGCAATGGCTTTGCATGGTTTGATGCTATAATCCGCATGTCCGAGCTCCATCGTGTCAAGCCCGATAATCCGCTCTCCGATGCTGATGGCTTGTTCTTTCGAAAGTGGGGATCCGGCATAACGTGTGCAGCCTGTGTACTTTAGGACGCCCCCGTCCCGAGAAAGCACTATCTCTCGGCCGCGTTCTACTGAAACGATCTTACTCCGCTCAGTTAGTATCTCTAGAATTTGGTCAATCTCGTCGCTCGTAAGGCCGGGTATATGGGCCTTCTCGGCCGCATCACCGGAACCAGCTTCTATCTCAGCTCTGATCTGGTCTTTCGTCATCTTAATGAGAACGCCGCTTCCGCTTCTAGTTGCAATTTCCAAGCGTCTTCTTCACCTCCCCCGTGCGCGATATGTCATTGCATCCGGTCTGGAAGGAACGGAAAACATGGTTGAAGACCGATAGCATCTGCCCGGCCCTTCCGTATTTAGCCTCCGACCAATTGTCTAGCTTTCCTAGGGGCTTCGAGGACATCTCCAGGTTCGACCTTGTGGCCCTCGCAAGAGCACTTGGCCGAAAATGTGAGGTACACGGCTTGGTAACGAAGGAGGAAATCTGCTTCATTAACCCTTGAACTGGCTGTTGAACGCTCAGTTTTCCTGGGACCGATATAGAGTATGTAATGCCTCTTACACCATAAAGGTTCATAACAAATACCTTCGCCGAGGCCTGTTGCTTCCATGTCTCAGGCAAGAACAATGGTGACGCCCCCGCTAAGGACGGACAGGGAAATCAAGGATCCCAAGGTTATAGGGGAAATACTGAATCGAAACCCAGTAGGCCATCTGGGTCTTTCCTGGAAGAATCAACCGTACGTCGTTCCGTTGCTGTTCGCATTCAAAGAGGGAAAGATCTATGTTCACAGCGCAGATTCTGGAATGATGATGGATTTTCTACGTAACAATCCCTCCGTGTGCTTTGAGGTTGACGAGTTTTTGGACATTGTACCAGGCCCATTGCCCTGCAAGTGGACCAACACGTATCGTAGCGTAATCGCCTTCGGCACTGCCCAGATCCTCACGGATCCCGACGAGAAAACATCGGGTCTACGTTTGATTGTCGAAAAATATGCAGGGGGAGACACAGCTCGGACGTTAACTAAGGATATGGTCCAGGAGTATAGGAGTATGCTCCTACACCGCGGGACTGCTGTTGTCAAGATCTCGATCGATCAAATTACAGGAAAAATGTTTGAGACCGAGAAAACGCGTGGATGAGTACGTTCTAGTTGCCAAGCGCTACCCTGCTGCGGTCTTTAGTCTCTGAGTGAGTTCAGGGACTGCTTGGTAGAGGTCACCGACTATTCCATAGTCGGCAATTTTGAATATTGGTGCGTCTTTGTCCTTGTTGATTGCAACGATCAGCTTTGAGCTCATTACTCCCACGGTGTGCTGTATTTGGCCTGAAACTCCAATTGAGTAGTGGAATTTCGGCTTACACTTCTTGCCAGAAATGCCTACCATTCTATCTTCGGAAACCCAGTGTAGGTCAGATGCTATAGGCCTGGTTGAACCGAGTTCGGCGTGTAGAACCGTGCAGAGCTCGTTGATCATCGCAAGATCCTCCTTCTTCGAGATTCCCTGCCCGACGCAGACCAAGGTTTCCGCGGATTCGATGTTGGCCGACTCGGCAGCCTTCTTTCTATGCTCCACTACTTGCACTCTCGGGGTTGGCATAGCAAGGTCCATCACTTTGACTTCACCCGCCGGAGGAACAGTGTGAGCCTCAAAGGATCCGGGCATGACTGAGATTATCTTCTTCTTGGTCGCTATCGTTTCTGAGGATATTGTGTTTCCTCCGAGCGCGTATCTGTGAGCAATTAGTTCTGCGCCTTTGATTTCTAGCCCTATTGCGTCTGTTATGCAACCTGCCTGAAGCTTCTGGGCTATGCGCCCGGCGGTCTCTTTGCCCAGCCTGCTCGAGCGAATCAACAGAATGTCGGGGCCATCATGTTTCGCAATTTCAGACAACACGAACGCAAGTGATTCGGAATCGATCTTGCTGGGGTCAGCTTCAGGGACGGTGAGGATTCTCTTGGCCCCATACTTCAGTAGCGATTGAATCGTCTTTTCTTCTCCCTTGCCCAACACGAGTGTCCAGGCTTCGCCGAGTTGGGGTGCGAACTCTGCTGCTTTCGTCAGGAGCTCGTAGCTTCCCTCGTCCTGGTCGGAAAACACAAGAATGTTTGGGCTCATACGACTGCTCCCTCCTTGCGGAGTGCCTCCGCCATCTTTCCAACTGCCTCAGCTACGTCGCCTTCGAAGATGATGCCTTTCCGTTCTTGCTCGGGCGCCAAATTGCTAATGACCCTTACCGATGACGTGACACCGACCATTTCGGCCGTGATTCCTAGATCGCTAAGGGTCCATGTGTTCAATGGTTTCCTGGAAGCGCGCAGAATCTGTGTGAGTGGTGGTCTGCGAGGCTTGTTAATCTCGCTGGTCACTGAGACCGCCAATGGAAGGCCAGCCTTCACGACATCCAACGTGTTTTCCATGTCTCTTACGCCTGTAACCGTGCCGTTTTCGATGGAAAGCTCTCTTACGTAGGTTATCTGTGGAAGGCCCAAAATCTCGGCAACTCTTGGGCAGATCTGCCCGGAGTAATTGTCGGTTGACCCTTCTCCGAAGAGAATCAGATCAGGCAATCCTATCTTCTTGACTGCGGCCGCGAGAGTTAACGCTGTAGAGGCTGGATCTGATCCATCGCAAGTTGGGTCGACAACGATCGAAGCGTCGTCGGCACCCATTGCCAACGCTTGAAGGATCGTCTCCTTGAGTTTGAGTGAGCCCACCGATAGAACAGTGACTTTTGCGCCGTGCTTTTCCTTAAGTTTCACAGCCTCTTCGAGCGCATTCTTGTCCATGTCACCTAACTGTACGGGTAAGCCCTCCAATACTGGTTCGCGTGTATCTCGTTTAATTCTGATCTGCTGAAGGTCAACTACTTGCTTCATGCATACTATGATATTCATCTGGCACCATCAAGCAAGGCTTCTAACCGTTCTATCGCGGACACGATTGCCGAACGAAATGACTCTTTCGTTTGATTGTCAGGTGAAGCGATACTGGACACCGAATCCTGCCTTGGGATAATGCCAACTAAGCGCTTCATCCAAACAAGCGATTATGCAGGCACCGCATTCCAGACACCCATCCGGGTTAGGACGAACGTCGCCGTTTGTGTCAAGTGAATAAACCTTAGCCGGACAAACGAAAAGGCAGTATTTCTGCTTACACTTAGCGCGGCAAACTTCTTGGTCTATTTTGATGTGCCCCTCTTTGTCGACCTTAAAGACGTTCTTGCCAAGTTTTTCTTCTATTTTCATAACGGACGGCTCCTAGATCTTCATCAGACTCATTGCGTCTCGCAGTGTTGAGAAGTTTAGGAAGTCCTTCCTGAAATGCTTGATCGCCGTTGATGAGAGTTTGGGTTTTGGTTCAGAACCGATCGACATAAGGTCGGTCATGAGGGAAATCACTGCGGCAGGATATTTTGTGAAGAGCCTCGGGTTGTCTAGAACGTTCCAGACTTTTCTGAATGTTTGAAGGTCATTCATGACGAAGGAACGGTTAAGGAATGTCTCGTACGCAGCAAGTGACCGGGCTGAGAAGTCTCCGTTTTTCTTGGCGAGCTCGATTGCTTCGGCGGCCAGCACGCCTGAGGCGATTGCAAGATCCATGCCCCTTACTGTAAGGCCCATGTTCAGTGCGAACCCAGCTGCGTCACCTACCACTAAGATTCCGTTTGAATACAGCTTCGGGGCGGATCCTATTCCTCCCTCGGGGATTGCGTGGGCTGAGTACTCCACGGTTTCTCCTCCTTCGATGATTGAGGAGATTTCGGGGAGTTGTTTGAACGATTCCATGAGCTGTGCACTCTCAAGGTGCTCTGCTCTGTCCATCAATGCGCCTATTCCTACGGCTATGCCCACCGAGATGCTGTCACGATTCGTGTACAGAAAGCCCCCGCCGGTCAATCCCTTTGTCAAGCTTCCGAAGTAGAGTTGAGCGCAACCCTCGTCACCATGGAGGTTGAATCGGTCCTCGATCGTCTTCCTCGGGAGTTCTATTGTCTCTTTCACCGCCACTGCATAGTGGTGCGGGTCATGCCGCGAGCGCAAGCCGGCCTGCTCGGTAATGAAGGACAATGCGCCGTCTGCCGCGACGACCACGCTTGCACCGATCTCATCTCCTTCCGCCTTGATTCCCGCAACCTTGCCTCCCTCGAGGAGTAGACCCTCAACCTTGTATGCCGGAACTATGACGGCGCCGACTCCAGTTGCTTTTTCAGCCAGCCATCTGTCGAATACGGGGCGGATCAGGGTGTAGCTTTGGTACGGTTTATTCGCGAAATTGTTCGAGCGCAATTCAACTGTGATCGATGATTCATCGGAGAGCATTGTTAGTCGTTCTTTGGTGACGTGCCTTTCGAAGGGGGCTTCGTCCCAAATCTCGGTCATGTATTGTCGGACCGGGTTTACATAGAGTCTCCCTCCGGTCACATTCTTGCTCCCGGGATAATCGCCCCGTTCAACGACCAAAACATCGACTCCTGCTTTGGCCAGTGTGTAGGCGCAGGATAGGCCTGCCAGACCCGCGCCCACAATCGCTACGTCAACGTGTTCCATGGTCTGCCCTCCGTACGGTTGATGGTAGGTAGTGTTCGCGAAGAAAAAGTGTAAGGAGATGCTTGGTTGGCTACTTGTATGGGATCGCCACGTCGCCCATTAGTTCTCGGGCTATGATCATCTTCATGATGTTTGCTCCTCCCTCTGCTCCAACGACGTACGCCATGAGTCCCCGCATGCACATCTCAAGTGGTGTCTCCTTGCTGTATCCGAGTGCCCCATGGTACATCATTGAGTGCTTCACAATCTCTACGCTTAGTAGTGGTGCTCTGAGTTTGCACATAGCAATTATTTGATTGATTTCCTTGTTGCTGAAGCTGCCATCCTTGTAATGTTGGTCGATCATCCACGCGCCTTTCAATAGGAGGTTCTTTGTCATTTCGAGTTCCGTGAGGTCTTCCGCAATCTCGAAGGAGATCCCTTCGAATTTCGCAAGTGGTCTTCCAAACAGCACACGGCGTTTGACGTAATCTGCTCCGAGTTCGAGGCATTTCTCGGCTCCGCCAAGGCATGCACTCGCAACCAGCGTCCTAGCTGCGTTGAAGCCTTCCATGTTGACGTAGAAGCCTCTGTTCTCCTGACCTAGGACATACTTTGCAGGTATCTTGGCGTCCTTGTACGTGAATCCGCCAGTTGAGAGGCCCATCCGTCCCATGTCTTTGAATAGAGTGTGAGACATCCCGGGCGTTTTTGCGGGTATGTATGCGAAAGTCATTCCCTTTGTGCCCAGTTCGGGTGCGGTGCGGAACAATGTTAGGTGACCGCCTCCCTTCTTGGTGGCCTCAGTTACTCCACTCAGGTAGATTTTCTCCCCGTTAATCACGTACTCATTGCCGACCTTCTTTGCGGTTGTTTTGATGTTTGCGAGGTCGGATCCACCGCCAGACTCGGTGGTGGCAATTCCAACGAACCATTTACCCGCAGCGACGTTAGGAAGTAGCTCCTTTTTCAATTCCTCCGAACCGTGCCTTACGACTAGGTAGCTCCAACCAAGGTTCAGTAGCGTGTAGACAGGGAGCGACATGGAAAGTTCGGCTCGGGCAAGTTCGTGCACCGCGAGCGTGGCGTAGATAATTTCCTCTCCCGGGCTAGCCGATCCGCCGTATTGTTCAGGGATTGTTACGCCGAAAATCCCGAGTTCCACCATTTCCTTGATGATATCCTCGGGAATCAAGTCCGCCTTTTCGTCAATCTCCCTGCTTCTGGGGGCGATTTTTTCTTCGCAGAATTCCCTAACGGTCTTCTTGAAGAGCTCTTGCTGCGGTGTGAGTCTGAAATCCAATTTCGAGACGTCCGGTGCAGCAGAAGCAGTTGTGGTAATATTGAATCTTTGACTATAGAGTACTTATGCTTTGAACGTCGATAAACACTAGCGAATTAACGTACATCATGAGACGCTACTCCATAAGCCGAACCGGTTTTCCACGAAATTCAGCAGGCAGCATCGCGACTTGACTCCCAAGATCATCTTCGATTCATGTTCGTTAGAACAATCAATGGAGTCACAGGAAGCTTTTGGGTTAGCGAAATACTTCGTATGCTTCAAAAGCGACCTCAATTTCCTAAACAAAACCAGCATACCCTCTGAGGACCATCATGTTGGGGTTTTCTTTAGTTTAGTTTGTGACGCCACACCTTATATCCAGTCCGCCTCCTGTAATCGGTAGCTGCTGATCGACAATGGCCGCGTCGGCACCGCTCACGGATATAGTTCAGGAAGCGCAACGAATCGTTGACTCCGCGCAGAAGGACCAGATAACCTTGAGACTTTTCGGAGGGATGGCCGTAAGAGTCCACTGCCCGAGTGCAACACACAGACAACTCGCACGCAAGTACGCAGACATTGATTTCATGGGCTTGCGAAAACAATCTCGAAACATGAAGAAACTTTTCACGGGCCTTGGGTATACTCCACGAGATATTTTCAATCGCCTGCATGGCGACACGAGAATGATCTTCAACGACATAACGAACGGAAGAAGAGTTGATCTCTTCCTCGACGTCTTTGAGATGTGTCACAAACTGGATTTGAAGGACCGCCTTGCAATTAACACTCCCACTATACCGCTTGCAGACCTGCTATTCACGAAACTCCAAGTTGTTGAGATAACGGAACGAGAGTACCGAGACATCATCTGCCTAGTGCACGATCATGAGATCGGTGAGTCCGATGGCCCCGAAACCATCAATGGTCAATACCTCTCGAAACTCTGTGCCGGAGAATGGGGCATTTACAAGACCCTGACGATCAACATTTCCAACATACTTAGTGCACTTCCCGGCTACAAGTTGGAACCGAGTGACGAAGAGTTAGTGACGAAACGGCTTCAAGAGTTGCAAGCACGAATAGAGGACACGCCAAAATCAAGTCGCTGGAAGATGCGCGCGCGAATAGGCGAAAAAGTTCAGTGGTACGAATTACCTGAAAAGGATAAAGAGATCATCGATTCACGCGTCGACACGCAACAGAAATGAATTCATTCGCTGCTGCAGATTTATTCTACCTTCAGATTACGTTACACCAAGCACGCCTTAGCGTGGCTCCGGCTTGCAGCTTTGCCGGAGTAAACCTTGAGACACATTTCCGGGCTCGTTTGAGGCACCGGTATCAAATCAGCCTCCGGAGACAGGTGGGACGATTAGGAGTGTGGCTTCGTCACTCAGCGCCGTGTCGAATTCGTTGATCATATGAACCGATCTTCCGTCCAGTAGGAATCGAAGGTGGGGCTGCGGTTTACCAGTGGCCTTGTCAAAGAGATAGTCGTGCATCTTCTGGCCGTACTTTTCTGCAAGCATTCGAAGTAGGTCCATTATCGTTGAGGAATTGCCGATTTCTATGGTCTCTTCTCTAGCACCGGCTATCTCGCGGGCGGTAGCCATGTATTTCACTTTAACTCGCAATTGCATAGCATCCTAGAGTGCTCACTATTTGAGCGAGACCAAGGCTATATCTGTTTGAATGCCGTGGCATCTCTTGATAGAAGATCTGATGGCGCCTCGTTGGGAGAATTCGTGTCATGATAGGTCTGTGAGGCCAAGTTCTTGAATCGTCGTAGTCGTTGGCCTGCCTTGTTCATCCCAGCCCCAGAGCCTATAGTATTCGGATAGCATCTCCTCGAAGCCTTCTTTCGGCACGACCTTACCTTTCGGATTTCCGTCCGGGAGCGGGTCCAGGTAGATTCTTGGCGGGATTGTGTCATCCTTTCTAGAGAACCCTTCTCTCTGGTTGAAGAGCCTAGCCATAGTCCATATGCGTCTGCCAACAACCTTGAGGCTGGCATCGGTGTGGTTTGTTCCACATGCGAAGTTGATGAGCCTAGCGCATAATGCAAGGTCGGCGGTTAGGAAGTCGCACATCGTGGTGCTCCATTTCACGCTTGTTCTGATCTGGTCTTTTTGGCATAGCTCTGCTTTGCGCTCCGTAGTCAGAGGGTCGAATTTGCCGAATGCATCGTATCCCACGGGCCACGCGCGGTTGTGGTCCGCGCCTCTGTCTGAGGTTGCGTAGGCCAGGGCCATGCCGAAGGTTCCGCGCGGGTCGTAGCCTGGGTATTCTAGTCCTTTGGCGTGCAGGGCGTACCTCTCGGAGCCTTTGCCTATGATCTTTGATGCCATTGCCACTCCTTCTGCTAACACGTTAC
>Ga0187770_10002101_pt1 | contig 11005 bp, 11 predicted proteins | sample 0116_SJ02_MP02_2_FD_133154 | JGI IMG/M metagenome (GOLD analysis project Ga0187770, IMG submission 133154) | Tropical peat soil microbial communities from peatlands in Department of Meta, Colombia - 0116_SJ02_MP02_20_MG | ecosystem: Environmental > Terrestrial > Soil > Wetlands > Peat | place...
TCGTAGTCGTAGACGACGTCGAGTCGTCCCAGATCTCTCTTCCGGCACATGACAGGGTTCTCGCCTGGCTCGTATTTCGTGCCGCACCTGGAGCAGACAAGCCGTTCTACGAAGGACAAGGGACTAGCTCTGAGGAGCGCCTATTCCACTATGTCGAATCCTTTTTGGTACTTCCTGAGCTGTTCTACTGTGTACGGGTCGAGCTTTTTGCTTGTCCTAGTCACAGTCTGCTTCTTCTTAATGCCGAACACCTCAGTGGAAAGGTACCTCCCACCCGAGTCGTTGACTACGGTCGCTATCCTCCCCAGCTCCGGATGCTTCCTGGCGAGCTTCACAGCTGCAGCAACGTTGCACCCCGAGGATATGCCGCAGAAGATGCCCTCTTCCTTTGTCAAGCGGCGTGTCATGTCGATGGCCTCGTCAGATGTAGTGGTCACGACGCCAGTCAGCAGGCTAAGGTCAAGGTTTTTCGGGACGAAGCCGTCGCCGATGCCCTCGATCTTGTGAGTACCCCACTTGCTGTGAGAGAGTATGGGCGCCTCCGAGGGTTCGACGGCGTAAAGTCTGACATTCGGGTTCTTTTCCCTGAGGTATCTCCCGATTCCTGAGAGGACCCCGCCTGTCCCCTGAGATGCTACGAAGGCGTCCACGTCCCCTCCCATCTGGGTCCAGAGTTCCGGACCGGTGCTCTTGTAGTGCGCCTTCGGGTTGTCGGGGTTGTCGAATTGGGCGGGGAACCAGTACCTCCCCTTGTGCTTCGCCATAAGCTCCTCGATTTTCGTAAGGCAGAAGTCGACATCGCTCTCGCCCCCTGGGGTGAGTATCAGTTCTCCCCCGAACGCCTTGATCATTTTCTTGCGCTCGTCGCTCATCCCCTCTGGCATGACGATTGTCACCTTGTATCCCATCCTTGTTCCGATGAAAGTGCAGGCGATGCCCGCGTTGCCGGTGGAGCCCTCGAGTATCTCCATGCCAGGCTTCAGGTCCCCCCTGTCGATGGCTCCGAGTATCATTTGTTTGTAGATTCTGTCCTTCAGGCTCTCCGTCGGGTTGAAGAATTCCAGCTTGGCGAATACCTCAGAGTCCAGCTTCTCTGCGGCGGGGATTCTCGATAGCCTGATTGTGGGTGTGTTCCCTATGACGTCCAGTATCGACTTGTCCTGAGCTACCAACCGACTACACTCCCGTGATCATCTGCGCTTGGAGCCCATGACCATGGCCATGACTGCTTTCTGGACGTGTAGTCTGTTTTCTGCTTGCTCGAAGTAGAGGGAGTACTTCGGGCTGTCTATGACCTCGTCAGTTGCTTCCTGGCCCCTGTCGGCGGGTCCGCAGTGCATGTACTTTCCTTTGTTCGTCAGGTCCATCATCTCCTGGGTGCACTTCCAGTCCTTGAACTGGTCCTGGTACTGCGACGCGCCTTCCTTGTTCACCGTGTTGCTGTAGGGCGGGACGAATTCCTTGGGGGACCAGGCTTTGGGGTAGACGAAGTCGGCCCCTTCGAAAGCCTCCTTCATGTCGTTCGAGACTTCAAAGCTCCCACCGTACCTGTCTGCGTTCTTCTCGCACGACTCGATCACTGAATCTTCCAGCTCGAATCCTTTCGGGTGGGCGAGGACGACGTCCATGCCGAATTGTGTCCCAATGAGGACGCAGCTCTGTGGAACCGCGAGGGGCTTAAGGCCCCCCGAGTAAGCGTACGAGACGACGAATTTCTTCTTCTTCGGCTTCGGCGAAACATCCACGATTGCCTTCATGTCCGCCAGCGCCTGGAACGGGTGGAAGATGTCGTCCTCCATGTTGAGGACAGGGATGTCGCTCCATTTCGCGAACTCCTCCATCACCCTGTGCCCCCGTCCTATCGTCCACTTCGCGGCGTCCCCGTATATCCTGATGGCGATCGAGTCGCCATATCGGGAAAGCACCCGACCCACGTCGGCGATAGCTTCGGTCTGGTAGGGGACCATATCCTCGGGGAGCGTCGGCGTGTACACGTCACTGGGGCTCAGGAAGTGGGCATGCCCCCCCAGCTGGTAGATGCCGGCCTCGAAGGAGTTCCTGGTCCTGAGGGACCTGTTGTAGAAGAGCATGAAGAGTGTTCGGCCAGGCAGAAAGGGCGTCGGCGTTCTCTTTCTGAACTTCACCCTCAGGTCCTCCGCGGCCTTGAGGATCTTCGCAATCTCCTCCTGTGTATGGTCGTTTGTGTCCAGGAAGTCCTTTCCCGACATTGAACCGACATACGGTGGTACTTTCATGATATGATTCCCCTCGAATGAGCGACTTATACGCGGTTCGAAAGATAGGGCCTCAAGGCGAATTCGTAAGCCCGTCGAAGGAGCAACGACCATGCTGGGCATGAAGTTTTTTAACTCTGAAGGCTTGCTATTGTGGTAGACCGTTCTAATGTCGTCTTTGGAGATCTTCTCCCCCACGGACCTGAATGATGCACTTCGGTTCATAGAACACGATGGCAGGAACGCGGCTGTCATAGCCAGCGGGACCGACCTTCTGCCGCGCATGAGAAGGAGGCAGATCTCCCCGTCAATCCTGGTTGACATTTCTTCCTTCACGGAAGATCTGAGGTACATACGTCAGTCTGACGGGACTATCCGCCTGGGAGCACTGACTACCGTTACGAACCTGCTCGAATCCCCCATGTTCTACGGGAACCTTTCGATAGTCAGAGAAGCCGCGATGCTCTTTGGCGCGCCGCAGGTGCGGAACGTCGCCACGGTTGGCGGTAACATATGCTCGGCGGCATCATCGGAAGACCTGATCCCTGTGTTCATGGCCCTGGATGCCAAGCTGAAGCTTGTCAGCGCAAGAGGTGAGCGGACTGTCCCACTGAAGGACTTCATCGTAGGGAAGAGGCAGACCGCCATGAAGCCGTCGGAGATACTCGCCGAGGTCAGCTTCAGTCCCCCCGAGGGGCACGGATGGACCGCCTACGAGAAGCTGGGGCGAAGAAACATGCTCATCCTGGCAATTGTCAACGAGGCCCTTTCTCTTACGCTGGAGGACGACGTCCGAACCATCCGCTCGGCGCGTGTCGCCCTGAACAGGGTCTCTGGGAAGATACCCGCACTTGCTGTAAAGACCAACGACTTCCTCAAGGGGAGGAGGGTCACAGACCAGACCATTGCCCAAGCCCAGAAGGTCTTGGCCTCGGAGCTGTCTCTCACCTCTGATTTCAGGGGGTCTGGAGAATACAGAGCAGAAGTGGCCCAGGTATACCTGAGGAGGCTCATGGAGCGCTGCACCCGGCAGATTGGAGGGCATTCCTGAAGTGGCGAAGCGCGCAATCACGATCAACGTGAACGGTACCGAGCACCCGCTGCAGGTCGACGCCCCCGACAGGCTCATCGATGTGCTCAGGGATCAGCTGGACCTAAAATCCGTCAAAGAGGGGTGCAGCACGGGGGATTGCGGCATCTGCGCCGTCCTGGTGGACGGGAAGCTTGTGAACAGCTGCCTGATGCTTGCCGCCCAGTGCGACGGGAGGAGGGTCACTTCCTTGGAGGGTCTGCTTGAAGACCCGACCATGAAGCGGATGCAGGGGAGTTTTATCGCCAACAACGCCGCCCAATGCGGGTTCTGCACTCCGGCCATGCTGATGGCGTCCTGGGACCTTGCCAGGCACTCACCTGAACCGTCCGACGAAGAGATCAAGGTCGCAATCAGCGGGATACTCTGCCGCTGCACCGGTTACTATCAGATCATAGACTCGGTCCGCGAAGGTTGCGAAAGGGGAGAACGATGAGCGAGCAGGTATCGCAGCTTTTGGATTCACTGCGGGCGAAGGCGGAGAGGGGGGAGCTCCTTTACATCGGAGAGAATGTGGTCAGGGTGGACTCCCTGGAGAAGGTCTTGGGGAACCCCATCTACACGGCGGATCTGATCCCCAAGGGTACCGTGTACGCCAAGCTCTTCCACTCGTCAATCCCGCATGGGATCGTCAAGCGAATGGAGCTCGGGGCGGCGAGGTCGCACCCCGGAGTCTTAGGCGTGCTAACTTCGAAGGACATTCCAGGGCTGAACGAGTCCTCGGCGGTCCTCCCTGACAGGCAGCTGTTTGCCGATCCGGTCGTCCGCTCGACGGGGGACATCCTTGGCGCGGTAGTCGCCGAAACCTCGCTCGGTAGCGCTGACGCCGCAGCAAGAATCAAGGTTGACTACGAGAATCTCCCTACAGTCTTCGATCCGCTGAAAGCACTGGAGTCCGGGGCCGTAAGGGTTCACGAGAAGGGGAACATAGCGAGGCAGATGAAGATCAGGAAGGGGAACGTCGAGGAAGGGTTTTCGAAGCCCGATATCATCTTTGAGAAGACATACAGGACCCAATTCCAGGACGCCGCTCCCCTGGAACCGGAGGTCGGACTCGCGATACCCGAAGACGGAGGGGTGAAGGTCATCGGTTCTATGCAGAGCCCGCACCACACCCAGGCGGCTGTTGCCAAGGTCCTGAAGCTTCCCCCTGAGAAGGTCAGGGTCATACAAGCGGTAACCGGGGGGGCATTCGGACCGAAGTCAGACGAAACTCCCTACGATGTCTGCTCGACCGCCGCACTGGCCGCCGTCAAGTTCCGCAGGCCAGTGTATTGCGGCATGGACAGGGAAGATTCCATGGTCATGCACACGAAGAGGCACCCATTCGTCATCACCCACAAGACGGGCGTGAGCAGGGATGGGATGCTCATCGCCGACGAGTCGAGAATCGTGGGGGACACGGGAGCCTATGCTTCCCTCGGTGTCTTCGTGATCGTCCGGGCGACCTTCCACACTGTCGGCGCTTACGAGGTACCCAACGTGAAAGCCGACTCCTACCTCGTCTACACCAACAACACCTACACCGGGAGCCTAAGGGGGTTCGGAGGCCCCCAGGCCATCTTCGCCATCGAGAGCCAGATGGAGGAGCTCGCGCGGAAGCTCGGGATGGACCCGCTCGAGTTCAGACTGAGGAATATGCTGGTGCCTGGGAAGAAGAACGCGACCAGCGCCGTAATGGACGCCAGTTGCGGTCTCCCGCAGTGCGTCGAGAAAGTCGTAGCCTCCAGCAACTACAGGGAGAAGGCGCGCCGCTACAGGGACCAGTCGGAGGACGTCAGGAGAGGGCTCGGGATCGCCCTCCTGATGCATGGGAATTCGCTCGGTCCCGAGGGGAACGACTACGGCGCCGTCAGCATCGAAGTGCTGTCTGACGGCAGCGTCTCCGTCGGCTCAGGCCTGACCGAGTACGGGACAGGCGCCATCTCGGGGGTGATGCAGGTCGCCTCGAGCGTCCTCGGTGTCCCGCTGTCCCGCTTCAGGTTGGAGCGCCCAGACACTTCCAAGCACAGGGAGAGCGGCCCGACGGTCGCGTCCAGGGTGGTGGTTATCGGAGGGAACGCGTCCAAGCTCGCAGCAGAGAAGCTGAGGAGCAGGATAATCCCCCTCGCGGCTGAGATGTTGAAGGTCAATCCCGAGAATGTGGCTATAGCCGACGGCGTGGCCTTCGACCCCCGCAACCCCTCTACTACGGTGGGGTGGGACGACGTAGTCGCCGAAGCATACAGGAGGGGCGTCAGCCTGAAGGAGGACGGCTTCTTCATGGCGCCACCGGCGCCCTGGGACCAGGAGGTGGGACAGGGGACACCGTACGTCCAGTACACCTGGGGCGCGCTCATCGTCGAGGTAGAGGTCGACATGGGGACAGGATACTACAGGGTCGTCGGGGCCCACGCCGCCTATGATGTGGGGAAGGCGGTCAACCCAGGCGGAGTGCTCGGCCAAATCTACGGCGGGACAGTGCAGGGACTCGGCTATGCGATGATGGAGGAGCTGCTTCACAGGGACGGCGTCGTCGTGAACCCGAACCTCGGAGACTACTACATCCCCACATCCATGGACATACCCGAGGAGTTCAAGGCATTCATTATCGAGGTGCCCGGACCACTTGGCCCCTTCGGGGCCAAAATCATAGCAGAACCGCCGATAGTCCTCCCCGGGGCGGCAGTACGGAACGCGGTGCTGAACGCGACTGGAGTTTCGGTGGACGACCTCCCAGTCACTTCCGAAAAGGTGCTGTTGGGGATGAGGCAAGGAGCCCCCCCGCGCTCCCGATGACTCGGTTCAGTTAGTAAAAGGAGGGACGAACCTCTGTCTGTCTACGTCAAAAATGCCCTTGTCAGTGATCCTGGCGTGTGGTATCACGGAGAGCGCAAGGAGGTTGGGGAGAGGCATGTAGGGGTGGTCAAGTACCCCCATTGTCTTGAACGCCCTCCTGAGGGCATCCATATCTTTCGAGACTTCGATCAATGACCTGTCCGACATCAGCCCTGCTATGGGGAGTTTGATTCTTGCGAGGGTCTCCTTCCCACGGACGGCGGCGATTCCTCCTCCGCTCTTGATCACAAGGTTTGCGGCCGTGCACATGTCTTCGGAATTCGTTCCCACAACGAGGAGGTTGTGGGCGTCGTGCGCCACCGTTGTGGCCAGAGCACCGTCTCTGATGAGGTTCCGCACGAAGCCGAAGGCCTTCCCCCCGTTCTTTCCATGTCTTTCGAAGACGAACACCAGTGCCGTGTCGCCGAGAGAGAGCTCGCCATCGACCACGTCCACCTTCGCCCTGCTTAGCCTTGTTAGGATCATCTCGGCAAAGGCCTCTCCCCTGTCCTCGTGATTAGACTCTCCGAAGTCGACCGAGTTGACATAAACAGGGCCATTCTTCACCGGCGGCTCGACCCTGAAGTCTTCCACACTGAGGGGGCCGAGCTTCATCGTCTTCCTTGCGGGGCCGTCCAGGACTCTCTTGCTGATCTGCACCAGAAGCCTCCCCTCCTTGGCCACCGGCGCGCCGTTGGCGATTACGAGATCGATGGTGAACTTCTTCAGGTCCTTCAGGAGTAGGATATCAGCAATGTGCCGCGGGGCTATTGCGCCCAGGTGAGGCATCCTCATGTGGAGGGCGGGTCTAAGGGTGGCGCTCCTCACCACCTCCACTGGGTCCATCCCTGCCTGCATGAAAGCGCGGCAGGCATAGTCGAGGTGTCCCAGCCGGGCGAGGTTGTCGGGCATCACGTCGTCTGTGCAGAATATCAGGTTGTAGGGGTGGGGGATGGTCTTCAGAGCATCCGTGAACTTCTGCGCGTCCAGGACATAGGGGCCTCTCAGCTTGACGTACATTCCGAGCCGGAGCTTCTCCATGGTTGTCTCGACCGTGAAGTTCTCGTGGTCCGCCTCGGCGCCCGAGGCGATGTATGCGTTGAGCTCACGCCCGGAAAGCAGTGGTGCGTGACCGTCCACCACCACATTTCGTGCGGCCGCCGAGTTGAGGATCCGCGAAATCTTCCTCCCCCCCTTCAGGACGGCGGGGTAGTCCATGACCTCCCCCAACCCCCAGACACCCTCCCAGCCCAGCATCTCGTCGATGTCCTCGGGGGTGAGCTCCGCACCGGAAGTCACCGCCTTCGATTCCGGGACACAGGTGGGAGCGTAGAAGTAAAGCTTGAGCGGCAGCCCTCTGCTGTCCTCCACCATCGCCTTCACCCCTGCTTTTCCCATGACGTTCGCAATCTCGTGAGGGTCAGCGAATGCGGTGGTGAGGCCATGGGGGAGCGCCGCCTCGGCGAACCGAGATGGTGTGACCATGCTGCTCTCCACGTGCATGTGGGACTCGATTAGGCCCGGGATTGCGGTTAAACCCCTTGCGTCTATGGACCTGGCCGCGGTCGGGGCATCCGAGTCAGGGCCGACGTACACTATCCTATCCTTGTAAACCCCTATCGCGGTCTCGTAAGTCTCGCCTGTGAACACGTTAAGCAGGCTCGCGTTTTTGATAAGCAGTGAGAGTTTCCTCCGGCCCAGGGCGGCAGAAACGAATTCGTGGACCTGACCGGACATTACGGCGTTTCTTCGGGACGGCCTAATAAGTCTGATACCTGATTTTCAACGCAGTGAGCCGCGGGCTACGGAGTCCGGTCCCTGATGTACCCCTTCGCCCTCACTCGTGACCGCAGTGGTGTCGGGAAGTGTCGGCTAGGAACTCAGCTTCAGTATCGCCCGCGCCACCTCGCCGTCCGACTCTTCCAGCGCGGCAGCAGCCCTCTCCTTCGAGGCTCCAGTCTGCTGCTGGACGAGAAGTATGTCTTCTTCGCTGAATGCCTTCTTCTCGACTTCGACCTCCTCCACATCTCCTGCCACCTGGAACATCCTGTTCCCCTGGGCGTTCACTTCGGATACGGAGGCGTTCGTGATGTGCAGCTCCTTGTCGGAGGTCTTGATGATGACCTCCTGGACGTTCTGAATCTCCTTCATGTTGATCCCCATGCGGTCCATCATACGTCTGGCGTTCCTGTTGTCCATCTTCATTTGCTGAGGCCTGCTCTTACCTTCACGGCAACCCCCGTTTTAAATTGAGTCATGTGCGCTCCGTTGAGCACGGCCATCCCGACGCCGATCACCCTTCCCTCGCTGTCTACCACGGCCACTTCGCTCTTTGGGTAGACGTTTTTCCCGGCCGCAACGACGAACTTGTTGAACACTGATCTTCCTCCTCGAACGAATTGCGTCACGTCATCGGAGACCTGGACGCAGTTTTCCCTGAAACGCGGACTTCTGGAAAGGATGGTGGCTCCGTACATAGAAAGGGCGATGGCGCCGTTCGGTTTGACCGTAGCGAACAGCTTCCCTTCGTGGTGGACGAGCTTGACCCTCCCAGACCTCCGGGAGTAGAAGAGCTGAAAACCCGACCGTGGAAGCACTCTGCTGACCCCTCTGCCGAATAGGTAGTCGGTCATGAGCGCGAGTTGCCGACTCGTCTCCATAGTCAACACGGCAGACTCCTGAAACGCCGATAAAAGTTGGTCGGCCAGTCCATCTTAAATAGGAACGGACGATGTGAAGACATGTGACAGACGTTGTACTTGCTGTCTTGGTTTTTGCCCATGTTCTAGCCGCCATGGGCTGGCTCGGAGGGGGGCTTCTGACGACATTCGCAGTCGGTCCCAACCTTCGGAAGTTGACTCAGACAGCGTCGCTGGAATTCAACGCCAGGGTCCTTCCCAACATGGTTAGATTCACGCAGGCCGCCGCCGGGCTGACCCTCCTGTTCGGCCTCGCTCTATTGGGCTACATGTACAGCCAGGACAACAGCTACTTTTCGTCCACCTCGGGGATGGATGTTTCGGTCGGAATCGTCCTCGCGGTAGTCGCCGCTGCCGTGGCGTTCAGCGTCACAATACCTTCGTTCATGAAGATGGGCAAGCTAGCAGGGAGCGCGCTCGAAAGCGGCCAGCAGGCGCCCCAGCAAGAGATGATGGCTCTCGCGATGCGGGCGAGGACTTGGTCCATAATCACCATCCTCCTGATGCTAGCCACCCTTGCCGCAATGGTCGCGGCTGGCGTATCGTAGCCACAATCGTTCATCTAGGTGCTTCACGCTGGGGGCCCGTCAGAGGCTCTAAGCTGTGGAGAGAAGCATCACGGTCCTCAGGGTGGGTCAGCGATACGTGAGGGACGATCGGACCCTCACTCACCTTTGCCTGGTCTCGAGGGCACTGGGAGCCGAGTCAATTTATCTCGAGGACGCCGAGAAGGATGTGACGGGGACCCTCGACGAGGTGAACAGGACTTGGGGGGGCGAATTCAAGGCTGTCGTCGGGGCGTCCTGGAGGAAGGTGATCAAAGAGGCAAAGGAGGAGGGAAGGAGCGTTGTCCATCTGACCATGTACGGCCTGCCGATTGAGGACGTGGTCGGAGAACTCAGGAAGCTCGACCGCATCCTGCTGGTGGTCGGCGGGCCAAAAGTCCCGGGAAGGGTCTACCACGAAGCGGATTTTAACGTCGCGGTGACATCTCAGCCCCACTCGGAGGTGGCCGCCCTGGCCATTGCGTTACACGAGATTCAAAATGGGGAAGAGCTTAAGAGGACCTTTCCAAAAAGTAAGCTTAGAATCTTGCCGACAGCCCATGGCAAGAGAGTTGTAGAGAATTGAAGATAGAATACGAAGACACGTTTGTCAAGGTAGCCGGACTGATAGGCGGCCCAGACTACGTTAGGGTTGCCAGGGCCCTCCTGAACAACGAGAACGCCACCGATGAGGAGATTGCATCGGCGACCGGGCTAAAGATTAAGACCGTGAGGAAGGCCCTCTACGACCTGTTCGGCAGGAGCCTGATCACCGGGGTTAGGGTGAGGGACCCGAAGAGGGGATGGTTCGTATACAGGTGGAAAGCCCAGCGGGACCAGACCGACGGCTTCATCCAGACTCAGAGGAGGAAGGTCCTCACCAGGCTGAAGCAGAGGCTGGAGTACGAGGAGATGCACGAGTTCTATCACTGCGGGACCCCTACCTGCCAGACCAGGACATTCGAGGACGCCATGGAGAATTTCTTCAAGTGCCCCACATGCGGAAAACCCCTCAACCGCCTGGACAACGCTGAGTTGAAGGATGCGCTCCGCTGGAAGATTAACCAGCTCGAAGAGGAACTCGCTAAGTGATCCCCTCCGAAGAGGAGGCCATGGCAATCCATGCGAAGAACAAGACGGGAGTTTACATCGTGAGACACTGTCAGGCGGTTGCCATGGCTGCCAAGATAATGGCTGACGAGGTGGAGCGCAGGGGCCGCGCGGTGGATAAACAAGCGGTGATTGCCGGAGCGCTCCTCCACGATATCGGGAGGACGCGGTCCCAGACGGTGATGCACGGCGCACAGGGCGCCGAAATTCTCGAGAAAGAAGGCGTGGACGGGAAAGTGGTCGAAATCGTGAGGAGACACGTTGGTGCGGGCATATCTCCTGAGGAGGCGAAAAAGTTGGGGCTCCCAGAATTCGACTACATCCCACGCACCCTCGAGGAGAGGATAGTCTGCTTCGCTGACAAGATGGTGGACGCCGACAAGGTCAGACCCTTCGGGGAGGAGGTCCACAGGTTCACCGCGAAGTCCCACGACGTGGGGAGGCTCCTAGCGCTGAAGAGGGGCCTTGTGGAGGACCTGGGAACGGACCCAGAGAAGCTCATCTTCGACA
>Ga0187770_10002102_pt1 | contig 11001 bp, 9 predicted proteins | sample 0116_SJ02_MP02_2_FD_133154 | JGI IMG/M metagenome (GOLD analysis project Ga0187770, IMG submission 133154) | Tropical peat soil microbial communities from peatlands in Department of Meta, Colombia - 0116_SJ02_MP02_20_MG | ecosystem: Environmental > Terrestrial > Soil > Wetlands > Peat | place...
ACCGGATCGACTTGCCAGTCCTTCAGCATGGCCTTCTCTTCGCCGCCGCCAGAAACCTGCACGGTGAAAATCGTGTTGTGCCCTGATTCAGAACGCAGAATTTTGCCGACCTGCTTGGCGTTGACCGAGAGCGAGATCGCATCCTTGCGCCCGCCGTAGAGCACCGCCGGGACCATGCCGGTCACGCGCACGCGGCGCGCGGCGTTCTTGCCGCGCTCCTCTCGAATCTTTCCTTCAACTCTAAACGTTTCCATTTGCTTTCCCCTTGCCTCAGGGGGCTAAAGCCCCTCAATTTCTATGACCTCATCGGCACGACTAAAGTCGTGCCCTTACGCTGCCTCAAATGAACAACTCGCTGATCGAAGTCTCTTCGTGAATCGACTGAATGCCGCGCGCAAGCAGCGGCGCCACGCTGAGCACCTTAATCTTCGGTATGGCCCGCGCCGCATCGTTGAGCGGTACCGAATCTGTCACCACCACTTCCTCGATCGCCGACTTCGTAATGCGCTCGACTGCTGGCCCCGAAAGAACCGGATGCGTGCAGGCCGCGAAAACTTTCGTCGCACCATTTTCGAGCAGGGCTTCGGCCGTTTTCACCAGTGTGCCGGCGGTGTCGATGATGTCGTCGATCACAAGCGCCGCCCGCCCCTTCACATCTCCGATGAGGTGCATCACTTCGGCAACGTTGATGTCAACGCGCCGCTTATCGACGATCGCGAGCGGCGCGTCGATCCGCTTGGCAAACAGCCTCGCGCGCTCCACGCCACCCGCATCTGGAGAAACCACCGTGTGCGGACCAATGTTCTTTTTCTGGAAGTACTCCACCATCACAGGTGAAGCGTAAAGATGGTCCACCGGAATGTTGAAATAGCCCTGAATTTGGGGCGCGTGCAGGTCGAGCGAAAGCACGCGGCTCGATCCTGCCGTCTCGAGCAGATCGGCGACGAGTTTCGCCGAGATCGCCACGCGCGGCCGGTCCTTTCGGTCCTGCCTCGCGTATGGGTAGTACGGAACGACCGCCGTGATCCGCCAGGCCGACGCGCGCTTGAATGCGTCGATCATCAGCAGCAGCTGCATCAGGTGATGGTTCACCGGCGTGCAGCACGGCTGCACAACAAATACGTCGGCTCCGCGCACGTTCTCCAAAATTTGATAGCGCGTCTCGCCGTCGGAAAAATGGCCGTGCTCGGCTCGGCCGCGCGCCACTCCGAGCTGGGCGCAAATCGCGTCGCAGAGGGTCGGATTCGCAGTTCCGCAAAAGACCTTGAACTTCTCGTCGGCCAAGGTTCTCCCCTATTGAGGCACACGCCAACCCATGGCGCTGCCATACCTTTCCCTAGAAACAGTTTCAGTTACGAAAACTGAATCTTCCGGAAACGCACGAGCGGCTCGGCGCGCACGCGCTGGGTTTCGGAAGACTCCGAACACCGCCGACCCGCTACCCGCCAGCGCGGCATCCGCTGCTCCTCGCTCGAGCAATCCGTCCCGAATCTTCTTCAGGCGCGGATGGCGGCTGAAAACAGGCCCCTCGAAATCGTTCGAGAGCGTTCCCTGCCGGCTCCAGCACAGAGCGCAGAACTTCCAAATTCTATTGGGATTCGACAGTCTTGTCAATTCGGGCGCGAGCCATTCGTACGCGTCTTTCGTGCTCACGCCAATACCTTTCGGCGACACGACAACAATTGTCTGGCGCGGCTCGTCTTCGAGCGGATAGATTTCGTCGCCACGATTCACCGCGAGCGCGCGTCCGCCGAAGAGGAAGAACGGTACGTCTGCGCCAAGGCTCGCGGCGATCTCCATCAAGCGCGGCAACGGCAAGTCTGCATGCGTGAGGCGAAGCATTCCGATCAGGGCGGCAGCAGCATCACTCGAGCCGCCACCCAATCCCCGCGCGACTGGAATCGCTTTGTCGAGGTACGCACCTATCCTGCCGCCAAAGCCTATTTCGGGAGCGATTGCTTGAAGGGCGCGCATGACAAGATTGTCGGGGCCGTGCGGCAACGACGGATTGTTGGATTGCATGAATATTTCGTAGTTGCCTCTTGCTCCAGGCTCGATCGTGAGCTTCAACGTATCTTGCAGGGCGATCGTCTGAAAGATCGTGCGCAGCTCGTGATAGTTGTCGGGCCGCTTGCCCACCACGTGCAGGCAGAGATTGATCTTCGCAAACGCAGGCAGGCGCACCGATCGTTTCTTGCTTTTCGCCGAAGTCATGCGGGGGAGCTTACTGCGGTTTCTCGGAATCGGGAGAAGATTTCTGCGCGAGTCGCTTCTTCAGGTTTTTCAGTTGCGCCTCGACTTCGTTGGCCTTCTCTGGCTCGTAGTCCGCGGGCAGGACCTTCTGCCATTCGGCGAGCGAACGTTCGAAAAGGCTCGCGGCGTGCTCGTTTTGCCCCAGTTTCAGATAGACGTCTGCCAGGTGGCTCAGAATGGTCGGATCGCGTCCCTCGCGATCGACAGCCTTTCGCAAATACTCTTCGGCTTCGGCGAGCTTGTTCTGCTTGTAGTACGCCCAGCCGAGGCTGTCGAGGTAGGCCCCATTATTCGGCGCGACCGTCAACGCATGCTGAATCATCGTTGTGGCTTCTTCCAGCCGAATACCGCGGTCCGCGAGCATATAGCCGAAATTGTTCAGCACTTCGGCACTATTCGGATTCGCATCGAGCACCTTGCGAAACTGCTGCTCGGCGAGCTCATACTTCTTTTGCGTTTGATAAATTCCGCCGAGCATCGTCCAGGCCGACTGCTGCTCTTCGGGTCCATGAGCAAGCTGCTCTGCCTTCAGCGCCGTTTGCTCGGCTTCAGAGAATTTCTTGTTGCGCGCCTGGACTTCCGCAATCTCCAAATAGATCTGCTGGTCTGCCGGCGTTCCCTTGAGCAGGCCTTGCAGCAGTCGCATCGCATCGGGGGTATCCGACTTTTCGCCGTACAGCTCGGCGAGCTTGATCGTCAAATCCTGTGACTTCGGGTCCTCGTCAAGCGCTTTCTTCGTCTCAGCGATTGCGCGATCGATGTCGCGTTCGTCGCGATACGTATCGATGATCAACATCTGCGCGTGCTTATGCGCGTCCGGGCTGAGCTTGCCCAACTCCTGAAACGAGTCGATCGCTGCCTGATAATTGCCCTGGTCGTAGTAAACCTGGCCGAGCTGCTTGTAGAGAATTTCGAGCGCGTTGACGTTCCCGCCCGGCTCACTCTTGATCCCGGCAATCGTGTCGCTCAGCACCTTTACCGCGTCGTCGAAGCGGCCTTCGTCTTCGTAAAGCAGAGCCTCGTCGTAGAGGATCTCGAGATTCTCGGGTGCGAGCTGCTTGGCATGCATCAGGTTCGACTCGGCCTGATCGAGCTGATTGAGCTTGAGGTAGAGCTGCGCGGCGCGGAGGTAATTTTCCCAGCTGCCGGGCTCAAGCGCCGTGAGCCTCTTGAACTGTTCCAGCGCCTGTGCGTACTTGTCCTGTGCCATCAAGGCTTGCGCGAGCCCGTGGCGATGGCCCGGGTCGTCCGGATCGTCTTCGACGGCTCTGCGATATGCCTGCTCGGCCTTCGCGTAATCTTTCGACTGCAGGTAGGCATCTCCGAGCAGGTCGTACACATCCGGCGAGGCGTAGTCTCCGGCCGCGCGAGTCAGCAGTTCGGTCGCCTCTTGCGGGCGGCCTTCGTCGATCAGAAGCTGGCTGAGCTGTTCGAGCGCGGGAGCGTTGTCCGGCTCGACTTTCAGAATGCCCCGCAGCACTTTTTCGGCTTCGTCGTGCTGATTCTGGAAGCGGTAAAGTCGCGCGAGCCAAAGCGCCGAATACGTGTCGCGTGGGTCGAGCTTCAGAATGAACTGAAACTGTTCGATCGCTTTCGCCAGGTTTTCCGGCTGTGTTTCGCCGGCGTCAAGATCGCCAAGCTGTCTGACGTAAATCCGCGCCAGCAGCCGGTGCGCATCGACGTTATTCGGATCGATTTTCAGCGCTTCCTGCGCCTGCGCAACAGCGTCCCTGATGCGCTGCGACTTTGCGTAAATCTCGGCCAGCCGCTCTTTGATGACCGCGGAGTTTGGATCGATGTCGAGCGCCTTCTTGTATGAATCGATCGCCGCCGCCGCATCATCGGCATTGCTCGACATCTCGTACTGCTGTTCTTGGATATGGCCGAGCGCAAAGTAATAGTAGGCATCGGCCTGTGACGGCTGGTCCATCGAGTTCGCTCCGGCTGATGCTCGCGTTTGCGGGGCCGCCTGGCCGAGCGAGGCCGGCGCAACCAGCAGACCGGCAAGGAGTGCCACCGTTAGCGTCGATTTAGTTTCCATTTGGATTCGACAATTTCTCATTATCGTATAGGGCAGCGGGAGCGTCAAAAGAATCCCCGGCCCGTGGTTCCCTGTCAGGCTCGGCCCATCTTGCTTCGACGCAGACTGACGGCATAAGGGTGCATTGTCTTGGAGGATTCCGGCGTAGTCCTGATATAGTTCCCGAAGCTACCCTGGCCGTCCTGGAGAAACACTTGAGTGACACCGTTGCGCGAAGGCGGATTCGCGTCGCTAGTTGTTTAACGGTGGCAATCGCGCTCGCCTCGGCAGCGGCAGCATTATGGACACCTGCACAGCAGCCGATTGGCGCGGGGACCTCCAGCGGGGCGGTAGCGCAGCTGGCGCCGTCCACTCAGCCGCACAAACCCAGTCTCGCCGACTTCGCGTGGCTCGCAGGGCGCTGGCAGGGCTCGTGGGGCCCGCGCGTCGCCCAAGAAACTTGGACCGTGCCGAAAGCCGGCGTAATGCTCGGCACATTTCAATTGGCCGAGGGCGATAAAACGCTCGTCCTTGAATTGTTTACGCTGGTCGAGGGACCGAACGGAATCGAATTTCACCTACGGCATTTCACGCCGGCGCTGATTGCGTGGGAAAAGCCCGGCCCCACGGTGCTGAACCTCACGAGCATCGATGCGAAGAGCGCGACGTTTGAGAATCCGGTCGACGGCCAGCCGAAGCACGCCATCTTCACGCGCACCGATGCCGATACTTTCGTCTCGCGCTCAGAAATCGTTCCGGAAAAGGGAGACACGCAAGTAACTGAAATCACCTACCACCGCCAATTCGACGGCCCGCCGCCGAAGCAGCACAAAGAGAAAAAGCCCAAGCCATCGTAGTAGCAACAATTCGCGGTTCGCCGTTGACGCTATACACGAGCCGGGCTAGGCTTTCGGGCGAACCGTCTGCGAATCGACATGTCTTCGACCAAACGATGGATTCTTCTCGGATTGCTCGCGGCACTTCTCAGCACCGCGGCCGGTTATGCGGTCAGCCGGTATCGGCATGCTGAATCCTCTTCCCGGCCTCCGGCGGCATGGAACTCCAATGCGATCAAGGCTACCTTTGCGGGAATTCAGGTGCGAGAAATCGATTCGACCAACGCGGCGGTGATATTTTTCTACGATCTTGAAAACACAACCGACTTCGATTATCGCATCGACAACAGCCCGAAAACGAATTTTCTGAGCCGATTGAAGTTTGACGGCAGCCTCAGCTCGGAGGAGCAACCGCGCCTGGATCATCCCGCATTTGTTCCGGCCCGAAATCGGACGCACATCGGACTCGAGCTGGTGCGTCCGTTCCAGTGGCCTACACAAAACGGCGCAGCCTCCGACCAGCAATTCCGCGATTTCGTGAAACGCCAAACCAGCAATCTGGAAGGCTTCGTTCTGTTTGACGAGAACACGCGGTATGAGGTCGAGCTGCGCGGCGGATGGCCTGATCTCGAACAATCGACGCACGCGTCGACAAATTAGCCACCGACTCGTTCTTTATCCGCGGGCACTTTATCGATCATCAGATTTCTTGAACCGTCCGCGCCGCGTACGTATAATCCCGCAATCTTTTGCACAAGCGTTGCGGCGCCCGCCTCCCGCAACTCGATAACCCATGTCGGATAGTCTCAATACGGCCGAAATACCCGCAATCGCACCCGAGCGGCGAACGCAAACGCGCTAGTCAATCCGATCGCTGGCTTACGTCGACCTCGGCTTTGGAAACGGCGGCATCATCCTCAATATCAGCGAAAGCGGACTTGCGGTGCGGTCCGTCACGCCGCTCATGGAAACATGTGTGCCGAAGATGAGCTTCCGACCGTCGGCATCGAAACCGTCGATTGAAGTGGCTGGTGAAATCATCTGGAAGGGCGAATCGAATACGATGGTCGGCGTGCGATTTGTGGAATTGCCGAAGGAATCGCACATGCAAGTCCGCGAGTGGATGGAACTCGAATCCGCACCAATTCCGGCTTCGTCCGACCGCGCCCGATATTCGTTCGAGCCGCCATTGCCGCGGCGAACACCTGCGCAAAACCCATCTCTCGACACACTGGCCTCGCCCTCGAAGCCCGCTGCGGCGCAATCGGTGATCCCCATCCGTATTCCCGACCCCGGCTCCGAAAATTCAACGGCGCTGATCGCAGCACCGAGCATCGTTTCAATAGAGTCACAAGAATCGGAATCTGTTCTCACAAGCGAAGAGGCTCCCCTATCCCAGTCTGAGGTCTGGAAGCAGAGACCGCACCGAACGGCAGTCTTGGTCGCGTTATTTGCGGCGGTATCGCTTGCGGCTGGCTGGTTCGTCGGACGGAGCATGTTGAATCGCTCTTCGGCAAAAATCCAATCCCTCGCTGACGACGATCGCACCGCTGCATCACCTGCGCCGGGCGCTGCGGCAGGAAGCTTTTCAATTGAAGTAATCGATTCGAATGATCACCGCTGGGTCGTGCCGTACAGCGGTTCGTCGAGCGCCTCCGTAGGGCAGTTCCGGCAATATTCACAGCCGCCGCCCAACCCGAACGCGCAGCCTTCACAAACCAATCTGCCGCTCCGCATCTGGATGCCGTCAGCGCCGATCGTTTCGCGCAATTCTTCCGCCGAGCAGCAGAAGAATCCAACGCTGGCCGCGAGCGCGCCGAACATCGACGCAAAAGAGCCGCCATCACCGGCTCCGATTCTCCGGAACGCGAGTCCAGATCTGCCAGCCCGGGTAGCGCACGAGAGCTCGGGCTATCGCGATGGACAACTGATCCATCGAGTAGACCCGATCTATCCGGACCTCGCGAGGAGTTTGAATGTGGAAGGCGTCGTCAAGCTCCGGCTGGAAGTGGCGGCCGACGGCAAAGTGAGCCACGTTCAAGTTCTCAGCAGTCCGAAGCTACTGTTACAGGCCGCCGTAGCTGCTGTCCGGCAGTGGCGGTATCAGCCGGCGTTGCTCGATGGTAAGCCGACTGAGGTTGAGAAAGAAATCGACGTCCAATTTCACCTCCCTAAGTAGTCTGCCAATCAATTCGAATTTGACGGTCGGCAAACGCTTCAACGGATTTGCTGTTTCGCCTCTCAAGATCTGATGCTTACCCGAACGTTTCGAGATTCATCGAATCAGTTGTGACGGGCATCACAGCAAGCCTGGTCCCGCACGGGTTATGAAAGGATTGTCGGTAGTCACGGAGTGACCCGGTTGGCGGCTCGATCTCGCGGCGCAGAGAGGTGATTGGGCAGCGAAAACACCGTGAAACAAAAATTTAACATCAGGGTTGTTACGTAAGTGCTGCGCCGTGCATCCAACCGTAGAGATGCAGGAGGTTCAAGTACATGAAGAATTTCGCACGCGTCATAAGGTTCTCATCGCTCAAATTGGGCAGACAGATTCTCGTATCCACTCTGTCGCTCGCACTCATATTCGCAACCGCACCGCTCGACTTCGCTGCCGGGCAAGATCCGCAGGCGCCAGCGACTGGTCAGGCGCCGCCATCGGATCAAGCCCCGCCGTATGCGCAGCAGACTCCCGAGCAATTGCAACGTCTGGTCGCGCCGATCGCTCTCTATCCTGATTCGCTGGTCGCGCAAATCCTGGCCGCGGCCACATTCCCGGAGCAGGTCGTTGAGGCCGATCGCTGGCTGCAGGATCATCCGAACTTGAAGGGAGATGATCTCGCGAAAGCCGTTGATCAACAGCCCTGGGATCCCAGCGTCAAGGCGCTGACCGCATTTCCTTCCGTCCTCGGGAACATGGACAAGAACGTTTCGTGGACTTCGTCCCTCGGCGACGCCTATTACAACCAGCAACAGGATGTGATGGACGCGATCCAGTTCATGCGCAAGAAAGCGCAATCGGCTGGCAACCTGAAAACTACGCCGCAGCAAAACGTCACGACAGACGACTACGGCGATATTGAGATCGCACCTGCCTATCCCGACGTGGTTTACGTTCCTGCGTACGATCCGTGGCTGATTTACGGCTACCCGATCCTGCCCTGGCCGGGATGGTACGAGTATCCGGGAATCTGGTTTGGCGGTCCGTACCTTTATTTTGGAATCGGCTTCGGAATCGGCTGGTTCGGCGGATTTGGATGGGGCTGGGGACACTGGGGATGGGATTGGTACCACCACTACCCGATCTTTGACCATCATCGTTATTACTCCATGAGCCGCACCTTCTATAACCGCAATTATTTCTATAGAGGCGGAGCGCGTCCCGGCGTCGTCGGCCATGGCGCATTCAACCGCCCGGGTGGTGTTGCGCGCCCGTTCGAGGGAAGTCGGCCCGAAGCCCGAGGATACGCAGCGCCTCGCGGTCAGAGCGGAACCCGTACGGGCCCGTTCAGTAATTACGATCATGGCGGAGAGTCGAGAAGCTACTCGTCCCGCGGAAGCTCCAGCATGGGCGCGCCTCGTGGCGGCTTTGGTGGAGGCGGACACGCTGGCGGCGGAGGGCACGGCGGTGGCGGCGGGCACCGCTAATCGAATTTTCCTTTAGCCTCCCGACTGATATTGAAATTTGAAGATGGAGATAAGGAGAAGCAAGATGCAGCGAAGCACATTGAGTTTCGAGAGACTGCTCTCTTCAGGAATTTTCAAATTTGCGGCGGTCGCCGTTTTGCTGGCAGCCGGTTTCCCGGCGCGTTCGATGGCGCAGCAGCCGGGCCAGAAGACCTTCTCGTCAGCCGACGAGGCGACCAACGCACTCGTCACCGCGGCGCAGAACAACGATGAGAACGCGCTGATGGAAATCCTCGGACCGGACGGGAAGGCTCTCGTCAAGTCCGGCGACGATGTCGAGGACACGACCGGCCGCGCGACTTTCGTTGAGAGATATCAGCAGATGCACCGTTTGGTGAAAGAGCCCGATGGCACCACCACACTGTACATCGGTGCCGAAAACTGGCCCATGCCAATCCCGCTCGTGAACAAAGGAAAGGTCTGGTACTTCGACACCGCAGCGGGCAAGAAGGAAATTTTGTATCGCCGAGTCGGGCGAAACGAGATTTCGACGATCCGTGTCTGCCAGGAGCTCGTGGCCGCGCAAAAGGAATACTACTCCGCACACAACAACGAATACGCGCAGAGGATCCTCAGCGACGAGGGCCAGCAGAACGGGCTGTATTGGAAAGCCGACAGCGGCCAGCCCCAGAGCCCGATTGGGCCGCTCGTTGCGCAGGCTGTCGCCGAAGGCTATCCGTCGGCACATGACGGCGCTCCCCCGATCCCCTACCGCGGCTACTTCTATCACATCCTGACGCGCCAGGGCGCAAGCGCACCGGGTGGCGCAAAGAGCTACATTGTCGACGGCAAAATGACAGGTGGCTTCGCGTTCGTGGCCTACCCGGCCGAATACAGGTCTTCGGGCGTGATGACGTTTGTCGTGGGATCGGACGGCGTGGTTTACCGCAAGGACCTCGGCCCGAATACCGCGACAATCACCAAAGCGATGAAGTCTTATAACCCCGACACCACGTGGAAGAAGGACGAGGATCAGCAGGAAGAATCCGCCGCCCTCCAAAAAGCCAATTAGAGGACCCGGCGTATCGGGGGAATGGTTCAGAGGAGTCGTTTTGACTTTGGGAATTCTACGGCGCCGAGCGCGTGATTCAAATTAACTCCGGCTGGCCGTCCGGTTCGTCAGATGAGTGCGTCTCACACGGACCGCTCACGCGGGATTTCGCCCAGAGCTTTTCGATTGGCCTCAATTTCCTACATGTTGATGCCCCACGAAGCTCTTTTGTCGCTGCGTTCCGGTAGATGCCGTTCGTTGGTCGAAAGGCTGTGGAACGACCGATTCAAATCTACACGAACTCGGCCTTCGCGATCGTCCACGCGCCGCCGGCCCTCACATATTCGACTTTCAGCACGCGGCGCTCGTTCCGGCGGAGGAAGCCGCTGCCTTGCGCATGCGCCATCTGCGCCAGCGTGGAATCCTGTGGGATCGCGGTCTCGATTTCCACGGCGCATGCGAAATACCCCGCAGCGCTCTTGCCGTCCGCGGCGATTTCAATTGCGTCGGGTTCCCCGCTGTGATCCGCCACGATGCTTCGCACGGCCTGTTCGAACGCGGGGCCTTCGGCGTCAGCAAACAGCGGTGCAACAGCTTTGTCATCTGCCGCGTTGACCCGTCTCAGCCAGGTATGATGCAACGCGCGAATCGCAGCTTCGTTCTCGAGCCGCGCGAGTCGCGCCCTTAGTCCGTCGTCCGCCAACACAGCGGCGGGCGTTGCGGCGACGATGGGCGCGGCTAGCACCGCGCCATTTTTCAGGAAAGACCGGCGAGTGGAATTGGTGTCCTTACTCATACGATTCCTCCCGATGCCTTCGCCTGATAGAAGCGCCTGACGTCGAATTGGCCCGCGAGCCGCTCGTGCGCGCCCAACGCGTTCATGTTCAGCCCGTTTTCGCCGCAGTTGTAGCCGATCCCCACGTCTCGCATCGTGTGCAAATTGACAAGGATGGTGCCAAGCGTGCCGTTGCACGCTTCCTCAAGCCAATACATGAAGTACAGGCCATTGCGGATTTTCACGTAGGACGCCGGTCCGCTCCACTCCAACCCGCCAGCATCGGAGTTCGTGAAGATGATCCAGGAGAGCGAATGCGGCGTCGAGTATAGATGCATCGACGTCAGGCCCGGCGCGTAATTCTGGCTCACCGCGCGCCCGACCATCTCATCCGTTAACTCGTGCCGGCGATACTTCGGCGGAATCAAACCTTCCATCTCGA
>Ga0187770_10002103_pt1 | contig 11001 bp, 10 predicted proteins | sample 0116_SJ02_MP02_2_FD_133154 | JGI IMG/M metagenome (GOLD analysis project Ga0187770, IMG submission 133154) | Tropical peat soil microbial communities from peatlands in Department of Meta, Colombia - 0116_SJ02_MP02_20_MG | ecosystem: Environmental > Terrestrial > Soil > Wetlands > Peat | place...
AGACTCCCGCCCGATCACTCCGTATATCGGAGTTTTTATTTGATCGATAACGTTGGGGGAAGGCAGAAAGTTAACCCCTTTCTCGAAGGGGTCGTCCTGGACAATTGGACACCGGTCATTTATTGCCAAAATGACCTTTCGGGAGCCTGGGCCAGGGACAAACTCGGCCAGTGGGTCCATGAATGCCAGCCCGGCGGGGAACCCCAGAGATCCGCTGCCTTCAAGGCTGGAATCAATATCATCGTCTATTCCTTGACTGCTGACTACAAGAAAGACCTGGTCCATCATCCCTTCATTCAAAGGCGGCAGAACCGATGAACCTGAGAGAGATCATAATCGCTCCCGTCTTTCCTTTAGGGGTGATCCTTACCCTCCTGGCCCTGGGATTGATCTTCACCCTTTTCCAGTTCAGACTTATCCAGAGAAGGTTGAATCGCAACCGGAGCCTCAGCCTCTTCTTCCTACGCCTGGGGGCCATCTCTCTGCTCGTTTTATTCGCCCTCAATCCCACCTGGACGGTGAGGAAGGAGCTGAAAGTCACTCCCACAATGGCGATCCTCTTGGATACTTCTCCGGGTATGAACATGCCCGGGCGAGAAGCAAAGGGAAGCAGGCTCGAGGAGGCCCGGTCTCTTTTGCTTGACGGCTCACGGCCCCTTCTAAAAAGCCTGGGCCAAAGGTTCGATGTTCGTCTTTATGAAGTCGGGGATTCCCTCAAGGCTTTGAAGCCGGAAGATCTGGCCACTCTAAAGGTGAGAGAAAGAAAGGGCGATCTGACGGCGTGCCTCGAGCAACTGTCCGGAAAGACTTCCCTGGCCCTTCTATTGAGCGACGGAAGCCTGAAATGGGCGGAGGGCCGTTCAACCGACTTTCCCATTCTTACCCTTCCCGTTGGTGAACCCGAAAAGTACAGAGATATATTGATCAGGGCAGTCAAGGCCCCGAAGATGGCTTTCCGGGGGCGGGAGGTGGAAATCGATGTTACGGTAAAAAGTTATGGCTATCCGGGGCTCAAGCTTCCCGTGGTGTTGAAAGATGGGGAAAAACTCCTCAGGGCCAAAGACGTTCGCCTGGATGAGAAGACCGGAGAGGGAACGGTCTCCTTGTCTTTCACCCCGGAGGAAGTGGGCTTGCGAGAATTGTCCCTTTTGGTACCCGAACAGTTAGGTGAGAGCTTGACCTCCAATAACACGATTCGCCTGTCCCTTAAGGTCGTCCGAGACAAGACCCGGATTCTGATGATCACGGGCAGCCCCAGCTTGAGTTACCGCTATATGAGAATGGCCTTAAAGAATGACCCCTCCATTGATCTCCTCTCCTTTGTCATCTTGAGGCTGCCCTCAAACATTTTGAATGTTCCCCTTCAAGAACAGAGCCTGATTCCCTTTCCTGTGGAAACGTTATTCACCAAAGAGCTGAAAGACTTCGACCTCCTGATATTTGATAATTTTCAATCCAGTCTTTTCTTTAGAGCCCAATATTTGGATAATGTACGGGAATTCGTCAAGAAAGGCGGGGCCTTCGCGATGATCGGGGGACCCAGCTTCTCCGCCGAGGGAGGATATGTCGGCACGGCCATAGAGGAGATCCTTCCTGTCCGATGGGCGGGAAAAGAAGGCTATCGCCGCGGCTATCCCCTGGGGGTGAAACTGAGCCGGGCAGGAAGAATCCACCCGGTGACCCGCCGGTCCCCGGCTGAGGGGGAAGACTTCAGACTCTGGGGAGAGATGGCACCCCTGGAGGGAGTAAATCTTCTACACCCCAAGAGCTCCGGCACTGTTCTGATGGAAAGCGCCGAGGAAAAATCCTGGCCTATTCTCACGGTTCATAATTATGGGAAAGGTCGAGTTTTGGTCCTGGCTACGGATGACTCCTGGAAATGGTACATGGGAATGGTGGCCAAAGGGAAGGGAACTTGGGCTTACCTCAGGCTTGTGGAGAGAATGGTGCGGTGGCTCACCAAGGACCCGAGCCTGGAGCCAGTCCAGATAATCCCCCCGGAAATGTCGGGAGCCGCAAGGCAAGAGATGGAAATCAGGGTCCGGGTGCAGGAGGACCTCGGCTTCTCTAAAGCCGGTATGGCGATTTCTGCTTCGGTGTTTAGCCCGGAAGGCGGCAAGGTCCCATCACCGATCAAACCCGCCGGGCAGACCGGCGAGTATCTCCTTTCTTTCTTCCCGGAGAAAGAGGGGACTTACAAGGTGAAGGTCGAGACTCGTGCCGGGTCCTGGGAGGAATCCATGGTCATCGGCGGACCCTCGGAAAATCTGGATGGGTTTCCCAACCACGAGAAGCTGCAGGGAATCTCAGCCTCCTCTCGAGGAAGAATTGTCGCCGGGAAGGATGAGTTTTGGAGAGAAATAGAATCGTACGAGGAAGGCGTCCATAATCGTTTCATCGAAGAAAGCCGCCATCCGCTCTGGGATGCCACGCCCATCCTCATCTTACTCCTAGCCCTTCTGACGATGGAATGGTATTTCAGAAGGAGATGGGGTTTGATATGACCAATTCACAATTTGGATTTTTTCGGGCTAGGCTTGTTCGGAGGTAGAAAATGAAAAGGGTACCCTTACTTTGGCCGATAGTGGTCGCTTTTCTGGTGGCCTTTCTGATCCCTTATGGTCCTGCTCGGGCTGCCTGCCGCAACCCCAATATTGCAGAAGATGATCCCATAATTCAACACGCCGCTGCCTCCGGCAAGATAGAAATTAAATGGTTTGGGCATTCTTTCTTTCAGATTACCTCCAGCACGGGAACGAGGATCATCACCGATCCATTCGGACCTATGGGATTTCCATTACCTGAAGTATCGTCCGAAGTGGTTACCGTGGGGAGGGAGCACGGAAATCATAATAATGTAGGGCTAGTTAAGGGGAAACCGATCGTGCTGCGGGGACTCAAGGAAGGCACCGACGACTGGGATCTTATCAACATCACCTACCGGGACGTCCTGATCTACAATGTGCCCGTCCATCAGAGAGGAATTCCCGGTAATTTAAGCCTCCGGGGCTCGGGGTTCGTCTTTGAGCTGGACGGTCTGTGCATTTTCCACTCGGGAGATGTGAGCGAGCCTTTCAACGAAGACCAACTCCAGCTCATCGGTCACGTGGATATCCTTCTTCAGGTTATAGGAGGAGTTTACACGATAGGTCCGGAGGGGGCCAAGAAAGTCATTGAGCAGCTGAAACCCAAGATCGTGATCCCCATGCACTTCTGGTATAACATGGGTAATCTGGAAAGGTTCCTGGACGGAACTTACCGGGCTCGGCAACTCGAAACCAACACGATAACCATCAGCAAGGACACCCTTCCCCCCTTTACGGAGATCATAGTCCTGAAGGTCCAGAGGGAAGGGGATATATGAAAGAGTATAGCACGGTGGGGGCGCGAGCTTACGGGGATTAAGAGAAAATAATGAAAAAATCATAGAAGAAAAAGGCCTTTCAGGATATAATAATAAAAATTGCTGGTTAGCTTCCAATAACCTACTTCCAACCCGCCGATAGGTTATCAGGGCTTAATTGATCCAGTCAGAAATATCATTTCACAAAAGTGGAAATCCGCAAGATGGATTTTCGCTTTTCAAGGAGTACCGTTTCTATGGAAATTGACAAGGAGAAATGTGTGGGGTGTGGAAACTGTCACGCCGTCTGCACCATGGGGGCGATCTATCTGGAAGAAGATGGAAAGTCCGTGGCCAATCAGGAAGAGTGCGTGGAATGTTCCACCTGTTATCGGTTTCTCAGGAATGAAGGCTATATGCCCTGGCTTGTCCGGGCCGTGCGAAAGGTTTTGTCGGCTTTCCGTTTAGGGTACCTGGCAAAGGTGGACGTGTGCCCCACCGGGGCTCTGACTCCTCCGGAATTAAAGTGGCCCCGAAGCATCCGGGCAGCCTTCAGCGATCCCATCGTGGTTCATCCGGGAACCGGAATCGGCGGGCGGGGGACGGAAGAGATCAAGTGCAACGAGGTGACCGGAAGGATACGGAAAGGAGAGGCGGGATTGGTGGTGGAGATGGGCCGCCCGGGAACCGGCGCTTATTTCCGGGACATTGAAAAAGTGGCCATGGCCCTGGCTCCTCTGGGGCCGTTTTTTGAACCCAAAAATCCGGTCATTCAATTATTGGAAGATCCAAAAACCGGGAAGATAAAGGGAGAAGTCCTCGGGGAAAAGGTGCTTTCGGCAATCATCGAAATGAAAACTTCCCTGGAGAGGATCCCGGAGATCCTTCAAGCCCTGGAGAAGGTGCAGAAGGAAATCGATACGGTGATCAGCGTCGGAGTATCCTCCAGATGCCTTGCGGACGGAACGATCCCTCACATGGAATGGGTGAGGAAAGCCGGCTACTCTCTTTCTCCCAACGGAAAAACCAACATCGGCTTGGGCCGGCCCAGATTCCAGGAGGACTAAGTCATGACCAATACGCTTCATCGAAGGGGTACCCGGGATAGCCTGAAGAACGATTATGTGGTCTTTTCCCTTCCGGCACGGAGTGTCAACGCCCAGGGCTCAGCCCCCAAAGTACAGGAATTCATGCGCATCTGCCTCAAATACAACCCCGTCAACATGGGCGATGGGCGGCACGGGAATGTTCTGAAGGACAACGTGGACATTCAGGAATTCATCGCCCAAAAGAAGGACGGAGAGATGGCCGCAGCGGTATTTACCGACATGGAGGCCGTCCAGAAGGTGATCGCGGAACTAATTGAGGCAGACCTGGGAATTTCTATCAATGTCAGCGGGCTTCTGGAAGAGGTTCAGACCTGCTGCCGCAAGGGTGGCATTGAGAGGCATAGCGTGGAGCACTCCCTCGGTATCTGGGGCGCGAAGGATCGGTTGCCCGAAAGGGAGACTCTGGAAGTGAACACCCTATGCGGTCATGGACTGGTGTCTTTCAATCTCATCCGGAAGATGGTGGAATACGTAAAGTTGCGGAGGTTGACCGCCGAAGAAGCAGCCGGAACCCTGGCCAAGTGCTGCGAGTGCGGGGTCTTCAACCCTGTTCGGGCGGAGCAACTCTTGCTGAAGATGGTAAAAAAAGAATAGAGGCGACCCATCTCAGGCGGTGGGTGATGGTCCCGGCGATATATTTTCGAATCGGGAACGAGAAAAATGATCAAGGAAAGCGCAGGCAAGATTTCTGATGATCTTTATGCCCTGGGGAATCCCGGTCTCCCCGCCTATCTTCTCATCGGGAAGACGCCCGTCCTATTTGACGCCGGAATGACCTTCATGGGTCCCACTTATCTCCAGGACCTGAAAAAATATCTGGGAGATCCCAGCCGGCTGGCCTATGACTTTCTCACCCATTCTCATTTTGATCATAGCGGGGCTGCCCCTTTCCTGAAAAAAAACATTCCGGGCTTGAAGATCGTGGCCAGCAAATTGGCGGCAGAGGTGTTCAAGAGGCCCAATGCCGTCCAGCTCATCCAGAGTCTCAGCCAGGGTATGGAAGAAGCGTTCAAATCCCGGATCGGCGGTGCCGATGTAACCTTTCGCGGGCTGGAGTTGGACCGGACCCTGGAGGACGGGGATGAAATCGTTCTGCAAGATGGAACCCGGATTCAGGCCATCGCCACTCCGGGGCACACCCGGGATGCGGTTTCATATTATATACCCCGCCTTCAGGCATTGGTGTGCGGGGAATCGGTGGGGGCGTTGGACCGGAAATTGAATGTCCGGTCGGTATTCCTGTCCAGCTACAACGATTACCTGGCGTCTCTGGAAAAGCTGAAAGGTCTGAAGATCGAAATTCTTTTGATGGGGCATATTCACGTGCTTACGGACGCGGATGCCAGGGGGATTGTGGCCGCGGCCATAGAAGCCACCCTGAATTTCAAAAAAAGGATCGAGCAGAATTTGGAATCTTATAAAGGAGACCAAGAGGCGGTGGTGAAGAAAATTTTCCAGGAAGACTACGTGGAAAAAAAGTTGATCCAGCAGGACGAAAGGCCTTTCCTGATCAATCTGACCGCGCAAGTCAAAGCCATTGCCGAAAGAAAATAATGATGATCGGTCGATGCTGGCCAGCGGTCTCCCTCTTCCTCCTTGGATTCCTGATCCCCCAGGCTTCCTATGCCCAACCCGGTGAAACCAATGGGGTGCAGGCGGTCGCGGAAAGGATGAAAGCTTTTTTTCAGGAGGTTGAAGATTATTGTACCGACGTGGAGCAAATCTATTTTAGAGACGGGGTCGAAACCCAGAGGGCCCGTTTCAAATATTTTTTTAAGCGGCCGAATAAAATCCGGGTAGATCTTATTCATCCCCACTCCGGGGTGAGCATCTTTTTTCAGCGAGGAGAGAAAAAGGCCACTTTGCGCCCGTTCGCTTCCCTTCCTTCTTTCAAGGTGCGTCTCGCGACAGACAATTCGATACTCCGGACGCCCACCGGTCAGCGGGTTTACCAATCCGACATGATCTTCTTTATTGATTTTCTCTTCCGCAACCTGAAAGGGGTGCCCCAAAAAGACTGCCAAATGCAGGGGTGCGAGGACCAGATCAATTTCATATTCTGGGCGCGAGAATATGTGAAAGGGGAAATGCCCGAGGAATTTCGGATCTGCGTATCCACCCGGACCTGGTTTCCCATCCGGGTCGAAAGATATTCTCCCGAAGGCCGTCCGATGGAAACCAGCATCATGCCAAATTATGTGATCAATTCTCGGCTCGACGACCGGCTTTTTGCCCCCTGATAATTTATTCCTTTCACTGGACCCTCAACCAAGATTACCCACCTGCCCACCGCTCCCCGGCTCACGCCCAAAAGGAAAAAACTAGGGGGCGGGCAAGAGATTGCCCATCATGGATCTTGAGCCGCTTCGATGAAGATCTTTGGGAGGGAAGTATGACTTTCACCTGCCTGCTCTACAATGGCGAGTTGATCTCGGGGGTGATGATTCACGAAGGAAATAGACAAAAAAGGCAGAGCTATTCGGCCCTGCCTTTAGAGCGGGAGAACTTGGAACCTGTTTACTGCCTGCCATTCATCTCAAGATTTCCAAAGGTTTGACTAACATTACCGATGCCCTTCGTGATGCCCTTCGGGCCTTCGCCCGACTTCCTCGTAGCCTCCTTTCCAACCTCCCCTCCAGTCTTTATCCTGATGCCAATGCTTTTCGCGTTCCCATTTCTCCCAATTACCCTTCACATGATCAAAGGGAATTCTACGTCCAGGCGGCAGTCGGCGATATCCAGGCGGGAGTTCCAATATGGGTCTGGGCACCCCGGCAGGAGCCACATAGGTCCATGGTCCGTTATAGGAAGGTGAGCTGAACCAACGCCCTTCATGGGGGCGATACCAGTGGCCATGATAGAACAGAATGTCCACCCCAACATTAGGGGCTATATATACATAGGTACCGGGTATAACCGCCATTGGGGGAGGGGCTTGGATTACAACCGGCGGGGGGGGACCGATCCTTATATTGAGATCAGGAGTACCGATGTTTATATTGACTCCCGCGATCGAATCAGTCACCGCGCCGAAGCAGACTAACCCTCCTAGAAGTACGGACAGTAGCCATTCTTTAAGACGTTCTTCTGACATCTTTTCCTCCTTTTCCCTTCAATGAAATGGGATTTTGTCTCATCTTTCATTTCATTTGTTTTAGGCGAAGTTCTTTTTTGAACGCCAGTCAAATGAATTTGTTCTCTCCAATGCATCTTCTTTCAGCCGGCGGATTGCCAGCAACTAAATTTCCTTAATTTTTTCAAGGACTTTTTGGCTGGGTTAAGTACTTAACCCGAGGAAAAGAGAGGCAAATTATATGCCAAATAATTTAAGAATTGATAAAGCGATCTGGCGGGAGGCAAGTAAGGCAGAATCTGATATGACCCTCCCTTTCTTCCCCTGATTCTGGAGGCGTGCGGAGGCAGGAAAGATTTCAACCCGGGATTTTTATGGCCTAGGGATTGGGCTTCTTCGGCTCGACAATTTCAAACATGGGGTTGAAAGTGTCCAATAAGGACAGGAGTTCGCCCAGCTTGCGCGGATCACCTTCCACCTTGATCTGCCCCGATTGCATCGCCTGCGGAAAGGTCAGCTTCTGAAGGGTGATCGCATCCAGCGTCTGGCGGGTCAGGGTTAGCGTCGCGCCGGCGTTTTTGGCCTGCTTATTCGGCACATATGTGAGGGCTGAATTCTCCAGGTTCAAAACGTATTGCTGATTGACGTCGGTGAAGTTCCAGTTAATGATAATTTCCTTACCATTGGCCTTCGGTCCGTTCAACCGTACTCCAAGATAATCGAAAAACAGGTCAACGGGCAGTGCCTTGAGTACGTCCAGGGCAATGTTGGAGCGGACCGGAATCTTCAGCAGGCCCTGGCGAAGTTCCAGGGCGCCGTACAGGTAGGCATTGCGCCACGTGGCCGACTCGGCCATGTAACCCAGTTGCTCCAGGGCATCCGCGCCCAGTTCGCGTGCTGCTCGGTTGGTCGGATCGGCGAAGACCACATGATTCATGACCTGGGCCACCCAACGGTAATTCCCCTCTTTAAAATCCTGTCTCGCCCGCGCTATGACGGCCGCCGCACCCCCCATGTACTCGATATACTTCTTGCCTCCTTCCACCGGCGGCAGCGGGTTTAGATTGGCGGGGTTGGCGTCGTACCACCCCAGATACTTCTGGTAGATTGCTTTGGCATTGTGACTCACGGTGCCGTAGTAGCCTCGGGCGTGCCATTCGTTGGCCAGGCTCGGCGGCAGTTGCAAGGTCTCGGCGATCTCGCTGGGTGGGTAACCGTGGTTCAGCAGGCGTACGGACTGATCATGGACGTATTTATAAAGGTCGCGTTGTTTCTTGAGCAAGTTTTGAACCCGATCGTTACCCCGAATGGGCCAGTGGTGTTGCATCACCACCACTTCGGCCTGATCGCCGAACATTTCCAACGCCTCGTTGATGTACCTGGCCCAGGCATTGGCGTCGCGTACCTCGGCCCCACGAAACGGCAGCAGGTTATGAAAGTTATGGGAAACGTTCTCCGCCATATTCAGGACTTTGAATTGGGGATAGTACATATGGAATTCGGCCGGTGCCTCGGCGCCGGAAGCCAGATGGAAAATAATATCGACGCCATCAACTGTCCGCTGGTCAAGGCTCTTTTTGATCACGTCAGTCGGTGGGATCAAGGTGACACTGCCGAAAGACGTGGTTTTGCCCAAACCGGCATCAACCTGGCTTCTCTCCCCCTTGGGCAGTAAGGCCCCGAACTGGTATTGAGCCCGGCGGATCATGGCGTTGCCGGCGGTAATGTTTTCGGCCACCGCGGCCTCCATAAAATCGGCCGGAGCGATGACCTGCACCTTCCCGGCCTGAACGTCAACTTCGCTGACCACTCCTTTGACGCCGCCCCAATGATCTACATGGCTATGGGTGTAAATGACCGCTGCCACCGGTCTTTTGGGGCGGTGCTGGTAGTACAGACCCAATCCGGCTTTGGCAACCTCGGTCGAAATAAGCGGATCAATCACGATCAAGCCGGTCTTCCCCTCTATGATAGTCATGTTGGAAATGTCGAAGCCGCGCACTTGATACATACCATCGGTCACTTTGAAAAGACCATTCTGACAATTCAGCTGGGCCTGCCGCCAGAGGCTCGGATTGACGGTCGGCGGGGCCTCCGGCTGCTTGAGAAAGCCATATTCTTTTAGGCTCCATATTACCATTCCGTCATCACGCTTGATGAGCACCTCCGGCAGCGTGCCGATGAAGCCGTACGCGGCGTCCTCATAGTCCTGGCGGTCGCCAAATGGCAAGGCTTTAAGCATCGCGGCGTTGGCGGCCTTAGTTGCTGGTTCAGCCTCCTTTGGTCCCTCTCCTGAAGCTTCGGAAGACAGGCCAACCCAACGAAGGGCGGTCACCAATAAAGCGAACTGGATCTGGATTAAAATCTTTTCCATGGGTATCTCCTCTAAATGATTAGCATCGCTGCCCGGCGTTTGGCAGACGGAAAAGAGCCTGCTTTTGGATAGAAAAAGTTTAAGATTGGGGGAAGATAGAGTCAAGGTGGAAAAAAAGAGGGATAGTACCTGGTCGGTAGGCTAAGGAGCCAAGTGCTCTAACGCCGTAGCGTCGGAGCTGAGAAGTTTTTAGTTAGGTACCCTCTGCGAGACAGAGCTCTGGTGATCATATCCTGCAAGAATCCGAGGGTTTCTTTCACCTCGTTGCTGATCCTGTTGCCCCACTCCATAGATTGGGGTTGAATTCCTAGAACGAAAATTCTTGCTCCGGTCTCCGCTTTCACGCAATTTATGAATAGCTGGAGAGGGGCGTGATGGGTTGATAGTGCTACCCTCTCCAGTTCATCTTCTTCAAGGAGAGCGGCCGATCCCGGGCTCAAACCAAAATCGATGGCATCGACGATCAGGACGCTGTCGGGCTGATTCTCCGCAATCTTGCCCAGGAAGTTCTCCGGAACCTCTTCGCAATTCAGTAACGTTGAATCAATTTGCCCTCTGAGACGCTCGATCAAGTATGGACCAGCCCCGTCATCCCCCCGGAGCGGGTTCCCCACCCCCAGGATCACCACCCTGCCTTTGAGCTTACCGGGGAGGTCTTCCAGCATCCGTTACTCCTGGCCCGCGCCCAAGCTCATCTTGCTCTATCCTCGGTCAGATGAATGGGGTGCACCTTCTTGGGCACCAAGCCTAATGCTTGAGCGACGCCGTACAGGATGGCCTCGGGTCGGGGAGGACATCCCGGAATGTAAAAGTTCACGGGAATGACTTTATCCAGCCCGCCGACCACGTTATAGGTATCATACCAAATGCCTCCGTCCGTTGGGCAGGAGCCGACCGCAAAAACAAGTTTGGGAGCCGGGGTCGCCTCATAGACCCGCCTCAGACTATCCACGATGGGCCTGGTTACGGGCCCGGTTACCAAAAGCACATCGGCATGTCGGGGGGACCCCACTAGCTTAATGCCGAATCTTTCAGCATCGTAATAGGGGGTCAGGGTATTAATGACCTCAATGTCACATCCATTACAGGCCCCGGTGTTCAC
>Ga0187770_10002104_pt1 | contig 10999 bp, 9 predicted proteins | sample 0116_SJ02_MP02_2_FD_133154 | JGI IMG/M metagenome (GOLD analysis project Ga0187770, IMG submission 133154) | Tropical peat soil microbial communities from peatlands in Department of Meta, Colombia - 0116_SJ02_MP02_20_MG | ecosystem: Environmental > Terrestrial > Soil > Wetlands > Peat | place...
ATGAAATGCCAGGGTTTGAGTCCCAAGCTGCGAGGATCGGGGTCGGGCTCGATCTTACGGGTCGCGGCCATCTCCTGCAAATGGTCGAAATAGTTGGCGCCCGCACACAAAATGACCGAGGGGTAAAGCACGGGCGCGAGCAATTTGGCTTCCTCTACCGGAATGCCCTTGATTTTGCTTTCTTTCGGCTTGGTTGCTGCCTTATCGAGAAGCACTTGCGCTGCTTCCCAGTCGTTCAGGACGTCGAGCGTCGTTGCATAAGAAAATCTCCCGGTCAGGTCGGCTGCATCAAACACTTCCTCGTCCACCACAACACCTGCACGCGGGCCCTGGGCCGCTTGGTACATCACCAGTTTATGGTTTGCCATTTCCAATTTGCTCCTTGGTACGGCGCTCTGTCCTGTCACGAGAAAATGCCGTAACTACTGAATTGCCTATCTTTCGAATACCTTTCCCAGAGTCTCGCAGAGACACCTACCGGGAATGATAAACACTCGCCTTTGGTTAGGTTGAATATAAGGGAAACAGAGTGGAATGTCAAACAAGAAGGATCACAGGTAGTGACTCATTTTGACCTTTTCCAGCCCTCGATTTTTCTTGACACCGAATGCGATCCTTGACATAATGGGATGCATGAGGCGATCAAGCAAACCACTTCCAAAAGACCCTAATAAGTTAGCTTACGAAATAGCGCGCCTTTCTACTGAAGAATCGGAAGAGAAGCCGAAAGATCCACAAGAGGCAGCCCAGAATGCGATCTCCAAGTATCTTTCCCTTATCGGTAAGAGAGGTGGCTTAAAGGGAGGCCCTGCCAGGGCAAAAAAACTCTCCCCCAAGAAACGGAAGGCCATAGCGCAAAGGGCTGCAAAGGCAAGGTGGAAAAAGGATTAAAATCCTTATTCCTTGGGTTTAGTTCTTTCCTTATAAAGGTCTAATTGTTTCTGAAAAACTTCTACGAATTTAGCTAACACATCGGGTGCAATAATTATACTTGCAATACATTCGGCTGGCATTTCTTTTGGTAATGGTTGCCCCTCAAGAAGGATTTCTGGTTTAACCTCAAAAAATGATATTTTAAACGCACCTTCGAGTGTCTGAATAACTAAATTAGTAGCAAATCGAGCAATTATATTATCAGGCACATGCCATTTGATAGGGATAGGTGGGTTCTGCTCTTCCTGTTTTGTTTCTATGTTCTGTTCTGGTTGTTTCGTCTCCATATGGTGGCCTCCTGATGTATGTAATTCCTACTGCCTCGCTGATCCCGCCAATCGCTTCAACAATAGCTCCTGTTCCTATGTTTGTCAGAATCTCGTCGACATCTTGAATTTGATAGGACCATGTCGCAGTACCAGATTCTGTTGTTGTGGCAACCCCGGATGTAAGAAAAGACCACTGAGCTGTTAACCCAATCGCAGTTGGCATATAGATTCCACAGCTCTCCACAGATCCCACTGCGTCAGCAGCTTCTTGGGTTTCATAACGAGCGATAATGGCCTCTGTTGGCTCAAGTGTGACGCGTAGTCTGGCATCCAAGGCCTCTGCAACACGAAATAAAGTATTGAAGCTCCAGCTCGAATAATCAGCTTGTTCAATCCGAGAAATAGCCGACTGTTTCATTCGAGATGTTTTGGCTAAATCAATCTGCCGCATTTTTCTCTTTTCTCGTAAGGACCTAATGCTCATTGCGATTTCGTCTTGTGCTTGCCCTCGAAAAAAGCGCTTTCGGAAATCTCTATCTTCCTTCAGTTTCTTCGAGATGTTTAATTTGAGTGGTGAGATCAAAGCCATATCGTTTCTCCCTTCCTTCTTCTATAAGATGCCTATTTCTTTTGGCGATTTCTATGTCCTGTCTGTCAATCTTTTGAGTTTTCTTGTAAAAAGTATGCACGAAAATTATTTGTCTATTTTTACCAAAGTAATAAATAAGTCGTGCTTGCAGTGTTTTTGACTTGGCTCGCAGTGCGAACAAGCCATCTTCAATAAATTCCGAAACAGGCATTTTACATAGATTGCCTTTTTCCAATAACGTTCCTAAACGTATCAATAGTCCTTCATGCATCCCTGGCTCAGATAGAGCGCATTCGGTAAGAAATGATTCCACAATATTTCTGTATTGCCAAAGCGTCCACGTGATCATAAAATATCACAATTTTGTATTATTGTCAAATCTTTTTTTGATACTTGACAATATAACAATATTGTTATATTCTTTTAAGTGCTTAAAAGAAAAGGCTTCTCCACTTAGGATGAAGCCTTGAGATTAGGCATGTTATTGCCCCCGTAGTTCAAAGGATAGAACACGCGCCTGCTAAGCGTCCTGTCCCCGGTTCGAATCCGGGCGGGGGCACACTGTTAATTTGGCATGGGTAGGCTATTTTGTCAAGAGGAAACTGCTTGACCGGATCAAGTAAGGGTTTCTTTTCACAAGATTATTAAAATGCTTGACTGGCTCAAGCATAATGATTATAATGAACTCATGAATACACTCGATAAAACCAAACATGCTCAATTAATTTCGGTGCTGGTAGAAGGGAACAGCCTCCGTGCTACAGCCAGGATTTGCGATGTCGCCTTTAACACTGTCCTGAAATTCATCCCGCAGATTGGAAGGGTCTGCGCAGATTATCAGGATCAGGCTTTTCGCAATCTGAAATGTAAGCGGATTCAGTGCGATGAAATTTGGTCCTTTTGCTATGCGAAAGAAAAGAATATTCCCAAAAATAAGAAGGGGATCTTTGGTTATGGCGATATCTGGACATGGGTTGCCATGGATGCAGAATCAAAGCTTGTCCCTTCGTTCATGGTTGGAAATCGTGATACAGTAACCGCTAAGATGTTCATTGATGATCTTGCCTCTCGCCTTGCCAATCGAGTTCAGCTTACGACCGATGGAAACAAGGTCTATCTTGAAGCTGTTGAGGGAGCCTTTGGGTGTGAAATAGATTATGCAATGCTCGTTAAGATGTATGAATCAACCCAAGAAGAAACTCGATACAGCCCTGCAAGATGTACGGGGTGTAAAGGGACTCCGATCACTGGTAGCCCCGACCGAAAACATATCTCAACCAGTTTTATCGAAAGACAGAATTTAACGATGAGAATGGGGATGAGGCGATTTACCAGGTTGACCAATGGTTTCAGCAAGAAGGTTGAGAACCACGCCTGGCATTTAGCCCTTCACTACATGTATTATAATTTCGTTAGAATTCATAAAACGTTGAGGGTTACTCCAGCCATGAAAGCAGAGGTTACGGATCATCTTTGGTCAGTTGAAGAGATTGCGGGGCTTTTAAAATGAAAATGCGTCACTACCGGATCACAAGATATCGGATATTTTCTGAAGCCGTCTGGAGGAGAACTTGACCGACCAGAACCTTCTCGAAGAAACATCTTTTATAAGTTTACTATTCTGGACCTGACTCGGAAGATAAATTAGATTATATAAATAATCACCAAATTCCTACGAAATAGTGCTCACGGCCGGAAATGATTGCCAACACCCAGGTCATACGGGAACATAGAAAAATTTTACAACGATATCAACCTCCTTTTAAGATCAAGTTTGTCTTTGACAAAGAAATAAATCCGTTGCAATAATTTGAAAAGCTGGGTTTATGACATGTTTGGAAAGTTTACCATAGTGAACACCACTCGCAAGATAAGCATGGTTGAGATGCGAGGTTTTGCCCTGAAGCTCAAAGACTTCATAAGTTCGCATAAAGCAGAAATTGTCCCTTAAGAGCCGTGCGCGCCGCCACATTCCTTAAGATTTGATTCGGTTTTTAAAAAATCTGAATAGTTTTCTTTCGAGAGCGGCGTAGATTCACAATATCGCATTCCATTTCAACCCCTATTGAAGCTTTTCTTAAAATGTAACAAAATAAATATATATAGTTTTTGGGGATTTAAAACACGATTATCTTCACACACCATACGGGCGAGCCTCACGGTATATTAGGGCCTCAGGCAGCGGCAACGTTCTTCCAGCAAAAGCTCTCGATTCCCTCAATCGTCGTTGGAATTGAAAGGAACTTTTCAAGTGAACGATTACTTCGTTTTATAGAGGAGTACTATGCAGGAAAGGAAAAAGTGGCGGCCTTTTCACATCTCTGCGGCAGGAAAGATATTATTGGGCTGCTGGAGGGGCTGAAACAAAGAGGTTTTAGGACTGTTCTGGGGGGACCACAGGCTCGTCAGGATTACAATGGCGAACCAGGCATAGACTCTCATCCGCATCGGTTCAGAGGGCTGAAATCGATTGCCGATATCGCCTTCCAGGGCCCGGTCGATGGCCTTAAATCTGAGCATTTAGGCATGAGGAGTGTACTCCTCGAATATCCCTGGACAAACAACATATTCCTGGAAGTTGACTGGTCAAATATCTATACCTTCTCGGACACCCTCAAAAGGCTTGAGGTCCGACTGGGGCAGGTGCTAAGCGCTATTGGCTGCCCATACGCCGCCAAACCCCAGCCAGTAACCCTGCCGCCACCAATCGACCTCCGGGAAAAGAATGTCCCGGAATTGGAAGTTAGGAGCGAAGGATGCATTTTCTGCGATGTCTCGCGAGACAAGGGCTATCACGGTTCTGTAGACCGCGACAGGCTCATGACACAAATTATAGGGCTGCCGGAGATCGATGGAAGGAAGATTCCCTTCGAACTTATAGACGAATACCCTATTGGTTCTCTTAGTAAGTTGCTCGAGGAAACTGAAAAGCACGCTATCAAGCTCTCACAAATCAATCTCGTGTGCCGGGTTGATGATATTAATGCCCACGCCTCTGATCTCGCCGAAATCTTATCTCTTGCACAAAGACAGGATGTAAAAATCATGTTTGCATCGATTGGCTTTGAATCATTCTCCAATCGCTTGCTTCGATATTTCTGCAAGGGGATCACCTTGGCAGATATCGTGAAGTGCGTGGAAACACTGCGCCGTCTGAAAGACCGCTTCGGAAGTCACTTCCTCTACCGGCGAGATGAGGGGGCGAACCACGGTTTTATCCGCCCCACGCCGTGGGATGATAGCGAAACATTGCGGGAAATAGACAGAAATATATTTCTCCACCGCTTCTTTGAAGATATCCTTCCCGAACACAGCACCCCGCTCATCATCCATCATGCATCGTACCTTGGAGAATGGATCCGAGAGATCGAGTCAAAGACAGACATCACGTTTAGCAGGGAGGGAACCTGGATAGAATGGTGGAATCCATCCTCGAGATCGGGAGAGGGCAACGCATCGGAGATACCTCCAGCAATGCTTTAGGAGTTCACTGTTGTGAACATTTCACTCGAAGTGAATTAAAATATCAAACCAATTCTTACAAATTATTACTCATTATTGAAAGTTACTCCCTAATAAATCATTGAGCCCCAAATCGCAAAAACCTGTAGCGATATCACTGGGTTATAAAAATAAAGTTTGTCTTGACAAAGAGATAAACTTCGTTTAATAAAATATATGATACCTTTTGGCTGTTCAGCATTATGAACGCTCCTCGCAACGTGATGGAGATCTGAAACACATCGATCATTCATCTTCCGCTTCAAGAAAGGAGGTTTTTATGGCAAACGGGAAGGAAGGACTTTCAACCGCTGAGAGTCTGCGTAAGACTCGTACTTATGGGCAGGTGAGGTGCCATAATCCCAGTTGTATGGGAAGGCTTGTCCCAAAAGCCGGGGAGCCGACAGTGAAATGCCCTGTCTGCAACATGGAATGGCGTATCGCCTGGGTTAAAGACGGTTTCCCCCGTATCAGGGGCCCGGTGTGGGATGTGAACAAAAGATTGGCGGATGAGGCCTTTGAAAGAAAAATGAAGGAGGAAAAGAAAGATGGCCCTAAATAGAAAGATAGCGTTTATTGATCTCTCCACAGGCAAGATAGAAATCAAGCCTATTCCGCTTGAGATACGGAAAAAGTTCTTGGGAGGCCGAGGACTGGATGCTTATTTGCTTTATAATCATACGAAGAAAGGATGCGATCCCTATGGCCCTGACAACACGATAATGGTGAGTGGCGGAATCCTCACTGCCACCCTGGCTTCGGCAACTGCTAGATGCCATACAATGGCTAAATCCCCGCTGGGAGGCATGTTGGGGAGTTGCAACATGGGAGGTTTCTTTACTCCTGAGTTGGCATGGGCAGGTTTTCACCACCTCGTCATCAAGGGCAAGGCCGAAAAGCCTGTCTACTTATGGATTCATAATGGCAAGATTGAGATCCGTGACGCCAAGAACATCTGGGGGAAAACGGTCACGGAAACCCAGTGGGCGATCCGGGAAGAATTGGGAGATGAGGATGTCAAGAGCCTGGTGATAGGTCCGGCGGGCGAAAATCTCGTCAGGTATGCCAACGTCATGACCGGGATCAAAAATTCCGGTGGAAGAACCGGCATGGGTGGGGTGATGGGCTCGAAGAATTTAAAGGCCATTGCTGCCCGCGGCACGATGGATATAAAGATTGCCCATCCGAAGGAGGCTCTCGAATTTAACAAACGCTTTATTGAGCAGATCACGAGCGCAAAGGTCAACCAGACCCAGGGAACGTTGGGCACTCCTTTTATCTGGGGAGCCACTAACTCTTGGGGTGGTGTCCGAACCAGAAACTTTCAGTACAATCAGATGCTCTACGCCGACGAAATTGAGCCGGAATCGATTGATGAAAACTGTATAGAGACAATAGGCCCCTACCATATGGCCGGCTGCTTTGGTTGTCAGGTCCACTGCCGGGCCAAGTATAAGATTCCGACAGGGCCCTATGCCGGGAAGTATGATGAAGGACCAGAATATACTTCCCAGGGCGGATTATCCTCAGAACCGGATATCCCAGGCCTGGAAAACCTTTTGGTGTGCAACCACCTGGTCGACCAGTGGGGCGTGGATAACCTCGAAATCGGAAGCATCATCTCCTGGGCCATGGAGCTCTATGAGCTGGGAATTCTTACGGACAAGGAGACCGAGGGCCTCGAATTGCGGTTTGGCAACGCTGAGGTCTTCCAGGAAATACTGGAGCGCATCTGCTTTAGAAAGGGTTGGCTGGGCAATGTCCTGGCCGATGGAGGAATTATCGCCTCCGAGAAGATTGGAAAGAATTCTTTTGACTACCTGATTCAAGTGAAAGGGGTCAGCAACCTTCACTCGGATGAGCGGGCGACCCCGGGTCTTGCCCTCAATATTGCTACGGCGTCTCGAGGATCTGACCATTTGAGAAGTCGTCCGGCCATCGACCTTTACCATCTGCCGGTAGACGTGATGAGAAGGATCTACAGCAGCCCGGTGCCTTACAATGGACCGCTGAGTTCCGAACACACGGAATACATCGGCAAACCATGGCAGGTCTTCTGGCATGAAAACTGTTACATGGGGGTGGATTGCCTTGGCATCTGTAAGTATCACACCACCTTCCTGGGTGCGACTCTTCCCAACTTTGAAGACTGGTCGAAAGTCCTTTACTACAACACCGGCCTGGAGCTTAGCCCTCGAGATATTTGGGACATTGCCGAGCGATGCAATATGATGGAACGGTTATTTAACCTCCGTGAAGGCCTGACGAGAGAGGATCTCAAGAAGGGCGATATGCTCAATCACCGCTATTTTGACGAGCCCTGCCGGAGAGGTGCAATCGATACGGTTGGCAAAGTCATCGATCGAGAAAAATTTAAGAAGATGGTTGATGAATTCTACGAATACAAGGGCCTTGACAAGAATGGCGTTCCGAAGCCTGAAACGCTCAAGAGGCTCGGCCTGGATAATGAACCGTCCCATTTGTTGTAATACAAAGTGAATTTAACGAATGATAGCGAAGGGATCGAATTCATCCATTATTGGCAAAATTCGTCCTCATTCGAATCATTCGTCACATTGAAAGGAGAATGTGAATGGAACCCATGGGTAAAGTACTCGCGATAACTCCAGAAAAGTGCACCGGGTGCAGACTTTGCGAGCTTGTCTGCTCGGTTTTCCATGATGGTGTGTCAAATGCAAACCGAAGCCGGATAAAGATTATGAAATGGGAGTCAGAAGGGCTTTATATTCCTATGTCCTGTCAGCAGTGTCAGGATGCCCCATGTATGCTGGTTTGTCCCGTGAAAGCCATTTCCCGGGATGAAAAACTCAGCCGGGTGATGGTGAATCATGATATATGCATTGGCTGCCGTTCCTGTGTGGCGGTCTGTCCCTTCGGCGCAATGAATTTCAGTGTTATCGACCGAAAGAATTTTAAGTGCGATCTCTGTGACGGGGACCCACAGTGCGTTCGTTTCTGTGATATGAAAGCCGTGGACTATGTGGAGGCTGACCGTGTAAGTATCGCCAAAAAGAGGGCTGCTGCCGAAAAGATTACTGCCGCTCAAAGACAAGCTATAGCATTAGAGGCAGAATCACACTAAAACGAATCGGTCTATCAGGGTGGTAAAAAGTCTTTGTTAGCCGTTTCAGTGTTTCAGAACGTACTAAGATGCCGAACCAGGTAATGTCATCCTGAACTCGTTTCAGGATCTCGATGACAGATTAATCATGAAATAGAAAAGGGGCGGGTAATACCTGCCTTTTTTTTTATTACCGAAGGTTATAATCGAAGGGCCTTGGCGCACAAGCACGGGAGCCCATCCTACGGGCGATTCGGTTCGGAATTCTGGCTTCTTGAAAGGAAGAAGAGCAGTTGTTCCACTCGGAAGAAGAGAATCCTCTCGGAAAACACTTGCCCCTGTTGCTCAGTGGCAGAATTGCAGCAAATGATTCTAGACTGTTTGTGAAGCGAGGAGCGAAAACCCAGAGCCCGGATAGAAGGTAGAGTTTCAAAAAGGATTAAACACCCAGATAGGCTGTCTTGACATGTTCATTATTGAGAAGTGATCCTCCGGTTCCAGCGAGGGTGATTTTACCATTTTCCAAAACATAGGCCCTATCCGAGATGACAAGAGTCTGTTTCACATTCTGTTCAACGATGAGTACCGTAGCCCCTTCAGCTTTAATCTTCTTAATCGTATTAAATACCTCTCTGACAAGGATAGGACCTAGTCCGAGGGAGGGTTCATCAAACATCTGAAGTTTGGGTAAAGACATCAATCCCCTTCCTACAGCGAGCATCTGCTGTTCTCCACCACTTAAGGTTCCAGCTAACTGCCTCCTTCGTTCTTTGAGCCTGGGCAATAGCTCGAAGATCATCTCTTTTGTCTTTTCACGTTGAGCTCTTGCCTCTCCTTTGAGGGACCCCATATCTAAATTCTCTTCAACCGTCATCTCCACAAAGAGCCTTCGAGCCTCTGGGACATGAGCGATTCCAAATTCGATCAATCGGAAAGGATCGATTTTATAAATTGGATTCTTTTCAAAAAAGATCTCACCCTTTTTGGGCCTCAAAATACCGGAGATTGTTTTTAATACAGTCGATTTTCCTGCGCCGTTCGCACCGATCAGTGCGACGATCTCGCCTTTGTTCACCTCAAAGGAGACACCCCAGATGACCTGAACATCGCCATAAAAGACATCGATATTTTTAATTTCAAGCACTTTCGGCTTCTCCCAGATAGGCTTCGATCACAAGGGAATTCTTTCCTATCTCAGAAGGTATCCCTTCGGCAATTTTTACACCGTAATTGAGGACCACGATTCTGTCAGAGATAGACATGATCACCCTCATGTGGTGCTCAATGACCATGATGGTAATCCCCTTCTTCCTAATCTGTCTTATGATTTCAATCTGGTCATTAATCTCGGTAGGGTTTAATCCCGCAAAAGACTCATCCATGAGAAGCATCTCAGGTTGTGTGGCAAGGGCTCTTGCGACCTCCAGCCTCTTCCTTTTCCCAAGAGGAAGGCCTTTTGAGATTAAATTCCTATCCTCATAGAGACCTGTAAATTTCAGACCCTCAACCGCAATCTCCTCTGCATGGGCTTTATTCTTAGCTCTTAGAAATGCGGAGGCAATAACATTGTCAAGGACCGTCATTCTTTGTAATGGCTTAACGACTTGAAAGGTCCTTCCAATCCCTAACTTGCATATCTGATAGGGTTTGAGATGAGAGATTTTTTCTTCTTTGAAGAATACCTCCCCCTTTGAAGGTGGATAAAATCCATTCACGACATTGAAAAGGGTTGTCTTCCCAGCACCATTGGGACCGATCAGACCAAGGATTTCTCCTTTGTTAACAGAGAAGGTAATATTGGCGAGCGCCGCCAGTCCACCAAAAGTCTTCGAAACACCATCCACCTGAAGTAAGCTCACTTTAAAGCTCCTCGGGGTTTAAAGAGGTTGATAATTTTTCGAAAATCGCCAACGATCCCATTGGGCAAGAAGATGATGATAAATATTAGAAGTATGCCGAAGAGTGTCTGGTGTGCGGTACCGATATTAGGCATAGATCTGATCACTTCGGCAAGAAAGACCATGATCAAAGCCCCAATCGCCGGTCCCCAATAAGTAGCCACGCCACCGACCATGACCACCATCACAGTGACAATAGATATGTCATAAAGAGGAAAAACGGTTGTTGGATCAATGTATCCCATATAATTCATATAAAAGGCACCCGCCACTCCTGTTAGAACCCCACTGACACAGAGGGCGATGGTTTTGTAAAGGGTTGTGTTTATCCCTAAGGAGTTTGCCGCATCTTGGTCCTCCCGGATGGCTATGAAATAATATCCGAGTTTGGATTCGATCACTTTCTTTATTAAAATAAAGGAGCCTGCAGCAATCAATAAAATGATATAGAAGTACCACGTCTTCTCAACCCATGTCCTCTGTTTGATCATTATGCCAAGATCCCCTTGAGTGAATTTGACAAGATTTTCCGCAGTCACCCTTAGGACCTCTCCCAAAGCGAGTGTGGCGAGAGCAAAATAAGCTCCCCTCAGTCTCAAACAGATAAAACCGATCACGAGTGAGGTGATCGTTAGCACAGGAATGCTGACCAATAGCCCCCACCATGCAGATATTCCAAAATGGTAGTAGAGGAGACCCGCCGAATACGCGCCCATACCAAAGAATG
>Ga0187770_10002105_pt1 | contig 10995 bp, 9 predicted proteins | sample 0116_SJ02_MP02_2_FD_133154 | JGI IMG/M metagenome (GOLD analysis project Ga0187770, IMG submission 133154) | Tropical peat soil microbial communities from peatlands in Department of Meta, Colombia - 0116_SJ02_MP02_20_MG | ecosystem: Environmental > Terrestrial > Soil > Wetlands > Peat | place...
CGCGCGCGGCCGGCGCGGCGATTGGCGCGGCGATCGGCAGGACGATCGGAATGATTGCGATCACCGACAATGAACCCGAGTGGGAAGCGCGCCCCGGAGTTCCCGGGGTCTTCTATTCGCCGATCGATGAGACCGATGAGCGCGCGCGCAACGTGTTTCAGGCGCTGCGCGAGATGCGCACCGCCACCGGCGTGGCAATCGTATCGGCGCACTGGGGACCGAACTGGGGCTACAAGCCGCCGCTCGATCACATTCGCTTCGGCCACGCGCTGGTCGATGCGGGCGCCGATATCGTGTTCGGCCATTCGGGCCACGTATTCCGGGGTATCGAAGTGTATAAGCGGCGTCCGATTATCTACTGCGCAGGGAATTTCATAGATGATTACGCAGTCGATGAGATCGAGCGCAATGATGAATCGTTTGTGTTCGTACTGGATGTAATCGACGGCCGCGTGACCGGCATCCGGCTCCATCCTACTGAGATCATCGAGTCGCAGGCGATGATGGCGCGAGGCGAACGGGCGGAACAGATCGGATACAAGATGGCGGGCCTGTGCTCCGATCTCGGCACGCGCATCCGCTGGCTCCCCGCCGAACAAGCGCTCGAGATATCAGTATTCTGAGAACCGCTTCCGCGCCGCGCGCGGCCGCCGCTCACGATTGCGGCGGCTCGATCGGCACGACCTCGTCGAATCGAGAGTAGTCAATCGCGCGCCCCTGCGGTGTGCGTATTATGATGTCCGCAAACCGCGCGCCCCAGACGATATCCTCGAGCCGGTACATATGCCGCGCATGGATAGTCTGTGAGAAACTCTCGTCAATCCCGGTGAGCGAGACGACAATCTCCGCCGATGACGCGGCGAGCGACTGGCGGGTCTGGCCGAAAAGAACGCTCTGCTCGTCGATGGGATGGATCGCGGACCAGCTCATCAGGAAAATCGGGTTGCGCGTGCGCGAGAGCCGCAGATCGTGGAACCGCCGCATCGTCTCGCCCTCCGCGGTGACTTCATCGCGGGTCAGCGCGACGTGAATCTCGGCCTCGACGATCTGATTGCCGCGCAGATTCGCCATCCTGAACATCAGGCACGGCACGCCGTCGCGCGGCGCGATTATCGCCCGGCGGCTGAAACGAACCCGCGCAGTCGGGCGCGAGAACTTGGCGAACACGAGCCCGGTCACCGTGGCCAGGCCGATGAGCCCGATCAGCGCCTCCGCCGCCACCATCAGGTTGGCGAGATTCGACGCCGGCCACATGCTCCCGTACCCGATCGTCGCCATCGTCTGCACGCTGAAGAAGAACGCGTCCGCAAAGGAGCCCCGCCGCGCGCCGCCGATTCCGCCATCGAGGAAATATAAAAGCGCGAATGCGAGGTTCGCCGTGATGAATAGCGCGGCGACGATCAGCAGCAGCAGCGGCCACGGCGCCGTAAGCAGGCGATGGTAGAGATCGCCGAGCGCGGCGTGGTGCCCGGGGATCGAATCGAGGCTATGTCTTTTATCGGCGCGGATGCGGGCTGGCTTCACGAATCGTCAGGCGGGCGGGTCTTAGCCCGTCCCGCCCGATGTCATAGTCCCACATGCTCTCTGCCGCCGGTAGTGCAGAAAATTGAAGCCGCCGCTGGTCGTAACCGCAGATCACCTGGCCGCGGAGCAGTGCGGGAGACGCACTCAAGCCCGCAAGCGTGCCGCTCGCGGGAATCCCGCTTAACCCTTCGGCGGGGGCGCTGGCTTCCCGCCGGTACCCGGCTGGCGTGCCGGTCCGGCCGGCGGGCCTTCTTCCTCCTCTTCCTCGTGATGATGGCGGCAGCCGCACCCACCATGTTCATGCGCCCAGGGAGCGGCGAAGGGCGGCGGACCGCCGTAGCCCTGAAAGCCGGGTTGCGGCCACATAGGGCCGGGGTGGCCCATCGGGCCGAAGGGAGGCTGCGATTGCCGGGCTACCGACATCGCGAGCATTTCCTGCGACCGCGCGAGCCTGCGGTAAGCGGCGCCGTTATAGAGCGTTGCAAGCGCCAGAAGCACGATAGCTGCGATTAGCCCGCCTCTCCACAATCGCGCTTCTCTTAGCCGCGCCTCTCTCCACGCCGCGCGCTCTTGCCTCTCTGCTGGAACAGAAGCGGGTTCCTCTGCCATTTCCTGCATCTCCTTGCTGCTGGACGTTAATGCTTAAGACGACGGCGCGCACCCAAAGTTTCGATGCGATCCGGCTTGCGGCGAAGTTCCAAACCATATCTTACCAGCGCCGCTTCAAAATCCGGGAAGTCTTTCCCTCGATGACCCTCATCGACCCAGAGCTTTTGCAGCCGCTGCAACGCGCCGCCCGCATCGGCCGACCGGCGGGAAATGAGCCCGAGATCGCGCGCCGCAACCATCACGAGTGATGACAGCCGGGGCTGAGCCTTCGGCCACAACCCTCGCAGTTCTCTCAGGAAGATGCCGGCAGTGACATCGCCGATACCTTTTGCGAGACCTTCCAACCTCCGTTCGAGGTCCCTCGGATCGCTGGCTGCCTCGCGGAGGTTGTTGAGATCGCCTTGATAGCCATCGAGAAGCGCCTTGCTCAGTTCGAGCAATTTGGTCGCGGTCTTGAAGTCGTAGCGGACATAACCGCCCCTATCCAGCACCTCGACCAGCCCGTCCCATCCGCGCCGCAGGAGCGCTTGCGGGCTCAGCAACGCGTCGTCCGACAGTTCCGCGTATGTGCGCGCCGCGATTCCTTGCGGGATTGGAGCGCCGAAAAGCACCGCGGCGATGAACCACTTGAACAGTTCGCGTTTATCAAGCGAGCCGAGGTCGATACCCATCGCGACGGAGAACCGGCCGCCGAGCCTCTCCACCAGTCGTGCAGCTTTCCCGCCGCGCCGGGATGGAGATCTGTCGGTGGCAGTCATCCGCTCGCCTCGGTCGATAGCGCAGAGTCGAATGGTCGATCCCCACCAGCCTGCACGCGCGCCGCTGGCTCAGCCCGTGCCCTTCCATCAGCCGGGCCACCGCCGTCCGCCGTGCCGCAGGCTTCAGCCGAATTTCCGAGCAGGTCCTTCAGCGCCGCGTTGTCGAGCACGGCCTCGGCAAGCAGTTTTTTGAGTCGGCGGTTCTCATCCTCCAGCCCCTTGAGCCGCTTCGCATCCGAAACCTCCATGCCGCCGTACTTGGCTTTCCACTTGTAGAAGGTCGCGTCCGAGATCCCGTGCCGGCGACACGACTCCGATGTCGCCGCTCCCACCTCGTGCTCGCGCAAAATGCCGATGATCTGCTCCTCGCTGAACCTGCTCCGCCGCATCTGTCCGTCTCCTTCGCGTGACGGACTCTACCTCAAAACGCAGGGGTTTTCGGGGTGCAGGCTACGGTCTCGGGCCTGACAATCCGGGTGGCGCTCAGGCCGGAAGGAAAAAGCCGGTACGGCCAAACCAGGAGGAGCCGGTCCGAGTTCTTCAGCTGCACTCGCTTCGGCAGCTTGCGGATGAGGACGTTCAGTTGCTGACGGAGGACCAGATTCTCGGCTGCGAGCCTGGCGCGAGATTTGAACCGCGAGCCCAGCGCATGCGCCAACCCTCTCAGCCACGCAACCATCGGGCGGCAAAGTACTCGATTCTGCGAGGCCTGTCACTCGGATCGAATTTTCGGTAACGACAACCTTGTTAAGTGCGAGCGCCGCGCTCGCGCGAATAGCGAATTTCTTGGCTTCATTTCCCGGTTCCCATTACTGGCACATTCACCACGCCCGCGGTCGGCGGATCAGTGCTGATGCTGAGCGTCTGCGGTGTTGTCGCGCCTTTACCCTGAGGCTGGAAGGTGATCGTTATCGTGGCCGCAGCCTTTGGCTTAAGCGGCCCGAATGATCCTCCGCCTGCGGTCACGGTGAACGGCGGCGCGAGGCTGCCGACGCTCCCGCTCAACATTCCCTTGCCGGTGTTCTTGAGCATCAGCTTCTTCGATGCCGACGAACCGACGGTGGTGTTTGGGAACGAGATGCTTTTGGGCGCACTCAAGTGGCCGCCCGCCCCGGTGCCGGAAACGGTCACGATGGCGCTTGGATTTTCGGCGTCGCTGCTTTGAATTACCAGCTGCTGCGATGCAAGTCCGGTGGTGATGGGCCGGAAGAAAATGACATCTTTCATCTCGGAATGGGGAGCAAGGTCAAACCAGCCGGGCGAACCGACCTGGAACGGGGGAGAAAGAGTGCCAACCATCCCAGCAAGGTGCTGGCTCCCGCTAGAATTCTTGATGGTAAGAACTTGGCTATCGCTACGAAGCCCGATTCCTGTCTCGGGGAATCTGATCTGATCGGGCATCAGCTTCATCCTGCCGCTCGGCGTGGGAGTGGGCGTCGGCGTTGGCGTGCCGTTGCCGATTGCGTAAAGATGGCCTGTTGGGCTGTCCCAGGGACCATAAATGTAGATGGTTCCGTCTGCACCGATCGCAGGCGAGGACGCTACAAACAACCCGCCGCCGGGGTTGAACTTCCACTTAATCGAGCCGTCCGCGTTAAATGCGTAGATATTGCCGTCATTCGCGCCAACGTAAACCGAGCCGTCCGCTCCAATCGCCGGCGAGGAAACCACCGGTTCGTCATCGGTATAGACTTGCCATTTCAGCATGCCGTTGGGGTTTAGCGCGGATATGCTCCTTCCGTCTCCAAAATAAATAGTGCCATCGGCCCCAATCGCCGGGGAGGATGTTACCCAGTAATTCGGTGTTGTATATCGCCACTTCAGCGTGCCATCGGGATTGAGCGCATAGAGGTAACCGATACTATGAGGATAGCCCCCACTATCCTCGGAACCGACATAGATGGTGCCATCTGCGCCAACCGCCGGAGAGGACTCCACGTCGCCAGGCGTCTGAAACGCCCAATTCAACGTGCCTTCTGGATTTACCGCGTAGAGGTTGCCGTTAGCGGAACCAAAGTAGATCGTTCCGTCGGCACCGATCGCCGGAGAGGACATCTCATTGGTTCCATTAAATCCTTCCGGCAGCACCCACTTCGCCGTGCCATCGGCGTTGATCGCGTACAGGTTGCCGTCGTCGCAGTACACGTAGATGGTGCCATCGGAAGCGATGGCGGGCGAGGTTTCCAATTCAAAGCCGGTGTGGAAAGTCCATCTCAGCGTACCATCTGGATTTACGGCATACAGGTATCCGTCTCGAGCATCGCCCGTCGAAGGAGCGTAGATCGTTCCATCGGCGCCGATCGCGGGCGAAGGGTACAGCGGCCAGGCGGCTGTAAAAGTCCATTTAAGAGTCCCGTCCGGATTAAATGCGTAGAGGTTGTCGTCTCCGGTGGTTGAATAGATCGTTCCATCTGCGCCAAGCACGGGCGACGCTCCCCCATTCGATTTTGGGAAAGAGTAGACCCATTTCAGGACGCCGCTATTGGCGCTTGTATCGAACTGACTTTGGCCGGTGTGCGCTGAATCGTGATGGAACATCGGCCATGGCGAAGCTGCTGGTTGCGCATGAGTCGCATCCCTAAACGAGACTGCTATTACTGCCGACGCCAGTATGCTCAAAGCCAAGAGGGCAGAAACTCGCACGCGTCCCCGTGTCGGAATCGTTGGTCTTCCTCGCCTGATTGCGCAGCTCACTCCAGCGAGCATATTTTATTCCGCAGTTCCCCCACGTTTTCGATTTGTTACCATTTGGGCTATATCGTTGCGCATAATCGCGGCCCGGATAGCGGTCGCACTTTTACACAAGATCTCCCCGGCTTTCCACATCGAGTTAAGTTCTTACTTTTCGTTTCCAGTTAACATTAGAGCCGCTACGGCCGAGCGTATGTCTGCCGCTCTATTTCTTCTTCGCGGCCTTTCCGGTTCCGGACAGCGGCACGCTCTGTGGCGAGCCGATCACGTTGTCATGAATCAGCAGGCGTGCACGCTGCTCCATCGTGTTCGGCGGCGTGAAAGTCACCGATACCTTGCAACTCTGTCCGGGCATCAGCATTTCTACGCATCCCGAGAACACCGCGAACACCGACGACGACGCGCTCTCGCTCTCGATATTCACCGCCAGGCCTGTTTTTTTGCTGCCCACGTTCTTGATCGTGACCCTCTTGGCCTTGCTGGTAGTTCCGACTGTCACCGTATTTCCGAATCCCAGCGAAGGGGGACTGAATGTGAGTTTCTCCGAGATCGGAGTCGGCGTAGCAGTCGGGGTCTGAGTTGCCGTGGGGGTTGCGGTCGCGGTAGCTGTCGCAGTTGGGGTCGCAGCGCCGGTTGCGGTTGCCGTCGGAGTCGCCGTTGCAATGACGGTCGGAGCGGCCATCACCAGGTTATACACGTTGACCGTCCCGATTCCTGTCGCAAAGTCCCAGCCAGCCCCTGCCGCATATGCCGGCTGGTACGCGCTGGCGGACGTGGACAGCACGCCCACGCCAGAAAGGGTTTTAGGCAATCCGCCGTCGAAACAGTTAGGGTATCTCGCAACGCAGGGTTGGTCCATATCTCCCGCTGTTACATCATAAAAGATGCACGAACTGTCCGCGCCGTTGCCAAGGTTTGAGTTGCAATTAGCGTTGCCGCTCGCGCCATACTCGGTCCGTGCGAGCGAATAGAAAAAGGGATTCGGATTGCCTTGAAGGCCCCCGGCCTTCTGGTCCGCCAGCGCCTGAATCCCGGCCATTATCGGCGAGGCATAGGAGGTCCCGCCGGCGCAGACCCATGATGCAGGTTCATTCGCGACGCATGCGGAGTTGCTCGAATCGCAAGTTACGTAGCAGTGACCCCATATCCCGTCGGCGGCGAACAGCGAGACGTCGGGAAGGTCGCGCACGCCGTCGCTCGGATTGCCCAAGACCGACTGGTAAGTGGGCTTGGGCCATCCCGCGCAGCTTCCGCTTACGACGCCCCTAGTTGACGGCGTTCCCGTGGCGCAGCTGCTGGCGCCGCCACCGCCGCCAACGACTTCCAGTAAATACTGGGGCTGGGGGCAAATGCCGGCGCCGGGGGCGGAGCAGCATGCGTAGGGAATGCCATAGCCTGTACAAACGCCGGCGCCCCAAAAAGCTAGTTCACACAGGCCGCTTGGGCCGTAAGTCGAGACCGTACCGAAGAGGTTGGACAAGAGCTCGCTCGCGCAGGAGTCATTCCATGGGATCTCCGGAATATAAGACAGCGCCGAGCCGTAGGTGCTCCCGTTGCTGCTGCTCCAATAAGTGCTGTTGGTGCCGGAGTAAGTGTCGCTGAAATCAGTTCCGCCCACAGATACGTTGTACTGGGTGGAGCCGAATCCGTTGACGCTAATTCCGTACTCAGCTGCCGTTGGAGCGGGCCCCCTGTCCGCGTCGTTGGCGTCCGCGCCCGCGTCGCCCGCAGAAACAAAAACGGAAACGCCCTCCGCTGCAGCCGTCTGATACAGGGTGTTGATTGCCGCGTTGGACGCCGCGCCGTTAACGGCCTCAGATTCGCCGTAGCTTACGCTCACAACGTCCGGCAGCGGGCTCAGAGCGCCGCTGATTACATTCTGCACGGCAATAAAGACCCCGGAAGCGAGCGTCGTTCCAAAGGTCCCGGTGGTGGCGTCTCTGCACGAGGCCATTACGATGGCCGCGCTGGGTGCCGCGGCGCTGGCCCACTCCGCATCGATGATCGCTTCGGTTTCAACACCAGCGATACCACCCGGATCGGTACAGGGAGTTGCGCCGGCGGGCGGCGGCGGCTGGAACTGACGGAAGCGTCCGCTCGGGTAGGCGCTGGAAAGGCCGAATGTGCTGCGAAAGGTGTCCCAGTCTCCAGAGCAGGTCCCCGTTGCCAAGCCGGTGCAACAGGCATTCGGAGTGCCGCTGCCCGTACAGACCGCATTGCCGGGCTTATAGACGTCGCTGTCTTCGGCCACCACGATCGTCTGGCCTTGGCCCGAATAACCGGCCGAAAAAACCGGGTTCAGGTTGTAGATGGTAGCCAAGTCGGCCGGTACGACGAAGTTACAGGGGGCGCCCAGCGGACCGTAAGTGCAGCCGCTGGGGCTGTAATTCGCGTGCGGGTGGCGGATAGGGCGGGGCCTGAAGTCATGCAGGGCGACGACCCCGACCACCGCCGGCGCCAGAGCCGCGGGAATCTGCGGATCGCTCATGTTGGCGATGTGCTTCTCGCCGTTCACATCGAGCCAGTGAATCTCGGTGTGGAACGCCTCGCGCACCTGCCGCGCGGTGCCCGAAAAGTCGATCACCATCCCGTTGGGATAGACCGCGTCGACCGTGAAGCCGTGCGATCGGAGCCAGCCGCTAATCGCGTCCATGTCTTGCTGCGCCAAACCGTAGCGCTCCCCGATCTCCTGCGCGGTCAGCCAGTGATGATAGTTCGGCGACTTGGGGTCGGTAAGTTGATCTATGAACTGTTCCAGCGCCGCTTCCCGCTCGGGCGGTCGCCGCAACTCGAGCCACATGTGCTCCATCGCAAAATCGTCTGCAACCGGCCCGCGATCGTTCCGAGCGTTTGCTTCCGGCCGCGTATTGCCCCCGAACGTGACCAGCGCCTTCTCGTCGACTGCGGTGGTGATCAGAACGGGGGACTGCGATACCGCCCCCACAATCTGCGGGTAACCTGCGATCGCTGCGAAGAGAATCGCGCAGCATGAGAACACACGAATGTGATTCATGGAACGGAGTTCCGGTGATTTCATTCGGCGTTCCCTGAAAGCTCCTGAGAGCGGGATCGCTCCTCGCGCGCGGTTTCAGCAGTAAACGGGAATTTCCGCTTTTATCTTCTGCGGTAGGCCGTTTATAGGCGCGATGCGGCCCCTAGCGCAAAGGGTTGTGAGCCTCTATCCGAGCGCAGGCCACCTAAAACCGCTCATTACTCGGCGCTCGAACTGCGATGATTTCGCTTTTCTCAACAACCTGTTAGCAGGCTGGTGATTGAATCACAGCCTGCTCCCTCGGTACGAACCGGCAAGATAGGTAACAGAATAGACCGGCAACATGGGTAACAGATTAGATGCTGCGGCAGGAGGTGGAAGATGCCGTGGCGGGAGGTCTGTCCCATGGACGAGAGGGTGCAGTTTGTGGCGGCGGTGTTGGCCGAGGAACAGAGCATGAGGGAGTTGTGCGAGAGCTACGGGGTTAGCCGCAAGACCGGCTACAAGTGGCTGCTGCGCTATGAGCAGTGCGGGCCGCAGGGGCTGTACGATCTTTCGCGCGCGCCGCATCGGGTGCCGTGGGCGATCTCGCAGGCGCAGGCCGAGGCGATCCTGAGGCTGCGCCGCGCCCATCCAAGCTGGGGGCCCAAGAAGCTGCGGGCCAAGCTTGTGGACCGCGCTCCGGAGCAGGCCTGGCCCGCCATCAGTACCATGGGCGAGCTGCTGCGGCGCAAGGGGATGACTCAAGCGCGCAGGCATCGCCGGCACGCGGTGCCTAATTGCGGCCCGCTGACGGTGGCGGCGAGCCCCAACGATGTATGGCCCATCGACTTCAAAGGGTACTTCCTGACCGCCGACGGTGCGCGCTGTGATGCGCTTACGGTGAGCGACGCCTTCAGCCGTTATCTGCTGTGCGCCCAGGCCCTTGCGCGGCCCGACCATGCGAGCTGCCGCGCGCAACTGGAGCGGGTGTTCCGCGAGTACGGGTTGCCGCGGGTGATACGCTCGGACAATGGTGCCCCGTTTGCTTCCACCGCAGCCGGGGGACTCAGCAGGCTTGGGGTGTGGTGGGTCAAGCTGGGAATCTGGCCGGAGCGGATCGCGCCGGGCAAGCCCGCGCAGAACGGAGCCCACGAGCGCATGCACCGCACGCTGAAGGCCGAAACCGCCAGACCGCCGGCCGCCAACCTGGCCCAGCAGCAACAGCGCTTCGACCGCTTCCGCCGCCAGTTCAACCACCAGCGCCCACACGAAGCGCTGGGGCAGACCACCCCCGACCAACACTACTCGCCCTCGGCGCGCCGCTACCCCGGCAAGCTCGAGGACCCGCACTACCCGGCCGATTACCAGGTGCGCCGGGTGCGCAGCAACGGCGAGATCAAATGGGCGGGCGAGCTCCTCTTCCTCTGCACGCCGTTAATCGGCGAAGCGGTAGGGATTAAGCAAACCGACAACGGTGATGCCGAGCTTTACTTCGGGCCGGTCCCGCTCGCCATCATCGACCGAATCACGCTCAAGCTCAAAAGGAGTTCACATGGGCGGCGAGGAGGGCAGCCCTCCTCGCGCTCCACCCCGCAAAAGTGCGAAAAAGTGTTACCCATGTTGCCGGATTAAAGTGTTACCCATGTCTCCGGCCGTACACCTCTCTCTTATCTCCCCCGGAAAAGACCTGGGGAGAAGATAGAGGAAAGAAGCAGTCTTTTACGCAGGACGTTGAGACGGCGGCGCGGCCAAACTTCGAGGATCTCGCTCTTCAACGTCCTGCTAGCGGCGCCAGGGGCCGCGTTTCGGCGGCGGACCGGGGACGAACTCCATTTCGCCTGCTTCCGGCGCAAAACCGATCTGGTCGAAAACGTGCCCTCGCGGCTGGCTGATTGCTCCCAGGGTCTGCGAGATATCGCCGTTGGTGATACCTGCGATTTCCTCTTTGCGGCGTTGTTGCGCGGCGAGCGCCAGATCATTGATCGAGACTATTCCAACCAGTTTCCCGTCCAAATCGATAACCGGCACACGGTGGACCTGGTTCTGCCGCATCAGCTCCTGGACCGTCTGTAAGTCATCGCCCGGCGAGCATGCGATTACATTGCGCGTCATCGCACTCTCGACGCGAATGGCGTGCAGCGCCGTGCCCTGCGTGTAGGCGGCCATGGTGATATCGCGATCGGTTATGATTCCGGCGACTTTTCCCTCCGCATCGATTACGGGCAGGCAGCCGCAATCATTGTCCCACATCATCTTGGCCGCTTTGTTCAGAAAATCACGTCCGTGACAGCTCTTGACGTCCAACTTCATCATCTCTGCGATTTTCATTGCCTATTAGCCCTCTCTTGCACCGCCCGCACCGCCCGCTCGATAAGGCCACAGCCAGGCTATGCGGCCTGAGCCGGGACGATTCGGTGACGTGGAGCGCATATCGATGCC
>Ga0187770_10002106_pt1 | contig 10994 bp, 8 predicted proteins | sample 0116_SJ02_MP02_2_FD_133154 | JGI IMG/M metagenome (GOLD analysis project Ga0187770, IMG submission 133154) | Tropical peat soil microbial communities from peatlands in Department of Meta, Colombia - 0116_SJ02_MP02_20_MG | ecosystem: Environmental > Terrestrial > Soil > Wetlands > Peat | place...
CAACGTGCTGAGGCCATATCAGGGTGTGGGGCAGATCAATTCCATCCAGAACGTGGGAAACTCAATCTACAATTCCCTGCAGGTTACGCTGCGCCACCATCGCGGCCCGCTGGAGGTGGCGGCGTCATATACGTATGGGCATTCGCTGGATACGGCTTCGGATCGCTACACGTCAACTTTTGTTGATTCGTTCGATCTGCACGCCAACAGGGCCAGTTCTGATTTTGACCAGCGGCATATGCTCAACCTCGTTTACATGTACAAGCTTCCACTGGTCGAGGCTGCTAAGCACATCAACTCATTTCTCGGCGGGGATGACTCGTGGGATGGGGGGCAGGCACGGCACGCGGGATCTACGTCGCCGTTGAGCGCTGTGTTCGGCAACTGGGCGCTTTCGGGGATCACCGTCTATCAAACCGGGAATCCCTTCAGCGTTGTCAATGGCGCCAGCGCCTCAGGCATCTCGGTGTTGGATAACGCCGGCTTGGCCCTCGGTTTAGGTGCAGATTCCTACCCTGACCTCGCACCGCCCGGTACTCACTGCTTCACCCCGAATAATGCCGCGGGTACCTTCGGTCCGGTGCTGGGCGATCGGTGCAGATTCGTGGCTCCCCGGGGATTGACCCAAGGCAGTGCCGGGCGCAACTCGATGTACAACCCGTCTCGCATCAATTTCGACTGGTCCTTCCTCAGGGACTTCAAGATTTCGGGCGAGCGCGATCTGCAGTTTCGTTTTGAAACTTTCAATCTGTTCAATACCACCCAATTTCGCATCTTCGATCCCGTCAAGGGGAACACCGCGAGCAATACCATCAGTTGCTATGGAGCGTGGGACTCACTCTACACCATCGGAACCTCCTTTAGTGCCGGCGCGCCGAGTTGTGCAGCCGGCAACGGGCTCCTGCGCCCCGTTGACGCCCATCGGGCACGTACGTTGCAGTTCGGGTTGAAGTTTACCTTTTGATCAACCGGCAGCACTATCACCAACCAGGATGGGTAGGGCAAGGCACCGCGAGAATTCGTACCGCTATCTGAGTCTTTCACCTCGGCCTTTTTCCGGTGTCGCCGGTGTCGTCAGATACTCAAGACCCTTTCGAAAGGGGAGATATGAGAAACCTTTGGAGTGCTTCGCTGATTGTGCTTTTGTGGGCTGCGCCAGGATGGGCGGTACTTGGCGAATATGAGTCGTCGATAAACCTCGACCAACAGGTCTTGCGTGTTGAGCGGCGCGCGTTAGCTCGCCAAGGATATAAGGTCCACGAACTCTCCTCGCCGAATGGTTTGGTGGTGAGAGAATTCGTTTCGCCAACGGGCTTGGTTTTCGGCGTTGCCTGGCGAGCGCCACAGATGCCGAATCTGCAGCAATTGCTGGGCGAACATAATATGTCAGAGCTCCAGCAGGCGCTCGCCGCGCGGATGCGCTGCCACAGTGGCGCCCCCTTGATCGTACGCACGGCCAAGCTCGTGTTCGTTAGCGGGGGTCACATGAGGTCGTTCCACGGCTACGCATTCGTGCCGAGCCTGGTGCCGGCCAACGTCAAGGTGGAGGTGATGCATGACAATCACAACTAGGGTGGCCGGCCATAGGCCCCAAATTCTTGTTGCGATCGCGCTGGGATCGATAGTATTGGCCAGTTGTGGCGGGGGCAATCCCGTTGTCCAACCTAACCTCGACACGCCGGTTTCCCCTAATGTCCAGAATACCGTGCCGGTCACGGTCGGCCCGAATCTGGCTGGATTCCCCAACGGAATTTTTACCTCGGTTACGGTTTGCGATCCGGAGGTTTATCCGGTGGGACAGAACCCTCTGGGCGGCCCCCCTCTCACCCAGCCCTGTCAAACTATCGACAATATCCTTGTCGATACCGGCTCCGTGGGCCTGCGTTTGCTAGAGAGCGAGGCAGTGGACAGCCTGGCGCTGCCCGTGGTCGCCGACAGTAACAATAACACTCTGTACGAGTGCGTTCAGTTTGCCGACATGTCCTACGTCTGGGGGACAGTCGCGAGGGCCACCATTCAGATGGCCGGAGAAACGGCTTCACAAGTTCCGGTCATATATAATCCTGCCAATCCAGGGCAGTCAAATACTGAAATTGCCAACACGGGGATTCCAATTCAGATTATCGTCTCACCTGTCACTACACCCACAGCCGTGCCTGCGGATTGCCTTTCTTCCCCTGCGACAGGAGGTGCGCCGTTTGCCGCCGACTCGCTACAAACCTTAGGCGCTAATGGCATTCTCGGTGTCGGGAGTTTCCTGCAGGACTGCGGCTCCGCGTGCGCCTCTACTTCACCACCCAATCAGTACTACTATTGCCCATCCAATCTCTGCTCGGTTGCCTCAGTCGCTCAGGATGTGCAACTCTGGAACCCCGTGGCGGCATTTACCTCTGACAACAACGGACTATTGTTGACTCTGCCGTTGCCGGCCAGTGGCGCTTCGGGCCCCGTTACCGGCTCACTGATATTTGGCAACGGGACACAATCCGACAATGCTTTGGGCCAGGCGGAGATTTTCGGTATTGATGCATACGGTAATTTTCCCGAAGTTACTTTTAGCCTAACTTATCCCGGTTCCCCCCCTTCTCTTCTCGTCAACTACCTCTCCCCGCAAAACGGCAGCTACCTCGACACCGGCTCACCCGCCTTTTACTTTTCCGACGCGCAAAGCCTCGGGATTCCTGAGTGTCTGAATGCAAGCGGCGAACCCCTCCGCTTATATTGCCCACCGTACTTGACGAGCGGCTTCGCCGCGCAAGTGTTTGGCACAAACAAGACGCAGACCAACTTTGCCTGGAATATCGACAATGGCACCTCTTTGCTGAGCAGCGGGAACTTAGTTCTCACCACGTTGGGCGGGGACAGCGGGATTGACGCCTCGTCGGATTACGTGGATCTGGGTTTGCCCTTCTTCCTAGGCAACACGGTTTTCGTTGGTTTCGCAGGGAGTGCCGCATATGATCCGCAGGGTCAACTGATAACTTACCCCAACGGATACTGGGCCTTTTGAAGTACAAGCAGTTCCTCGTGAAATTCGGCTTCTAGCGTCGAACTTCACGTTGATGACGAATATCCAGACGGGTTCGCTACAGCAATATTCTCCCGTATAGGAGCACACTTCGTGTTGTCCGCATCTCGGAGCCACCGCTTTTGTGAGCGGAGAGCCAGCCTGCGAATGCTCGGTTACACCTTGGGATTCGTAATTCTCCAGTGCGCAGCGGCTTTCGGCAATGGCCCCCAGGGTTCCATCTCTCGACGTCGGGGGTCCGTTTACGTGCCAATGGATAGCTGGGTCTACTCGGCTTTCGACAGGCTGGCAGGCTTGGGAGCAATCAACACACAGTTTGCGGGCTTACGGCCATGGACAAGAATAGAGTGTGCCGAATTGGTGTTGGAAGCGGAGAAGAATCTGATCGAGGCAGAAGTCAAAAGCTCGGAGGCCGCGGCAATTGACGATATTCTCAAGCAAGAGTTCAGTGAAGAGATTCACGTTTCCGAGGGCGGTCCAGCGGCGCAAGCCGAGGTGGAATCCACTTATACGAGAGCCACAGAGATCTCCGGCAGGCCTTTGCGCGATGCCTTTCACTTTGGCCAGACTGTCACGAACGATTTTGGCCGGCCGTTCAACACGGGTTTCAACAGTGTGGCGGGGTTTTCAACCGAGGCCTCCGGGGGACGTTTCTTTGCTTACCTTCGAGGTGAGTACCAACACTCACCGGCCTACGCCGGTCTGACGGCCACACAACAAGCCTTCTTGAAGTTGCAAAACGGAGTGGTGTCCCCTTATTCCCAGGCCATGGGTACGATTAACGACTTCGAGTTGCTGGACACCTATGTGGGCGTGCGCTTGTCGGTCTTTGATGTGTCTTTCGGCAAACAGAGTCTATGGTGGGGACCTGGAACCATGGGCGGCATGCTTTACAGCGACAATGTCGACCCTGTGCCTATGCTCCAGGTCAATCAGGTAAAGCCGATCATTCTGCCGTGGCTTCTGAAGTATTTAGGGCTGGTGCGAGTGGAAGCTTTTTTCGGCAGGCTCGAGAACTACCATTATCCCCGTGCTCCCTATATTCACGGAGAGAAAACAACGGTCAAGCCGAGCCCGAACTTGGAGGTAGGGGTCGCCCGCACAGCAATCGATTTCGGTCAGGGTATTCCCTTCACCTTTCGTAATTTGGTGTCGACTTACTTCAGTGTGACTGACATTGCCTGTTGTCCAAACCCTCGGGATTTTCCTGGCAAGCGTTTTGCTGGCCTCGATTTCTCATACCGCGTCCCCTATCTGCGCAAGTGGCTGACACTTTACACAGATAATATCACCTCAGACGATGTCGATCCCTTGGCGAATCCTTCACGGGCTTCATACAATCCGGGGCTGTATCTATCACACATTCCTTATCTCTCGAAATTCGATCTTCGCTTTGAACTTGCAAACACGCGAACAAATGGGTCGCCGTATTCGAGTTTCTTTTACCATGAGGGGTACACGAACAAAGGCTTTCTGATCGGCAATACAGTCGGCAGGCACGGGGCTGCCTTCGATGTGAGCAGTACTTATTGGTTTTCGCCCCAAAAACGCGTGCAGGTTGAATGGCGCGGGCAAACCGTGAGCAAGTCGCTTGTCCCTTCAGGCGGTACGCGAGATTCGGCCTGTGTCAAGGCAGACTGGTTCGTCCAAAAAAAGGTTGAAATCTCGGCGTTCTTCCAGCACGAGCGCTGGTTATTCCCGTTTCTCGCTACCGGAGCGCAGAACAACAACGTTGCCGCTCTCGAGATCATCTTATATCCCAAAAAACACCGGTCGCGTACCGCTTTGAGGACCTCTGACTGAGCTTGGACATTTGTGGGGGCAGACTGGTTCGGGGCCACCCCTGCAGTCACGGCAGGCGTTCCGCGCTGTCGCCGACCACCCAGATCATGAACACCGGATAGGTATCGCCGATGATGCTGTAAGGAGCGCCATAGTAGTAATGCTGATCTTTGAACGCTGCGGTGGGTGGAGAGTCGTCATAGGCCAGGTTGATCAGACTTTGCATAAGGCTTGCCAGGTTGGGATTGGCAAAGGCGAGTTGCCCCCAACCTTGTAGGGCTCCCCCCGTCAGGCAGTTGTTGGGAGACTTCGCCGAATCACAATACTGTTCCGGGGGATAGCCATTCGGAATGGAAGCATATCGAACTTCAAACCAACCGTTCCATCCCTCCAGGAAGTTCTTGAAAGCCGGCAAGCGCGAATTGCCAGTAAAAGCTAGGTGAAAACAGCTGTTCCCCAGGGCCACCAAGTCGTTGAGCGTGGGAAAATTGGCGCCGGCGGCGTTACGGGTCTCGTAGAGCGAACGAAACACAATGGGGAAGCGGTAGGAATGGCTGATGTCCCAGCTCAAGCCGTACTTGGGGTTAGGTACGCTAGGCTGGTCGGGGCCGGTGTCGCCGGCGTAAGCATAGTCCGGATGATCGTCATAGTCGCCAGCAAAAAGCGAAAGCACATCCGCGCCGTCGGGCGACACCAGATGAGGGCAGCGGGCATGCATTAGGCTGACTCCCGCCAACACCGCTCGCCGAAGCTGCCTTCTGTCAGTATTGTCGAGAATCGCCAAGTCTGGGGCCGCTGCATCAGCCCCCAGCACTTCTGCCGAATCTGCAACCAACCACAGCATCGTATCCGTCATTGCCGCTTGATAGGCATAGGGGTGGGGTGGCCGGTAGCCGGTTTCAGCCAGATATGTCCAGCCTGCCACCACGGGGAGGGGGATTTTGGGGTTGGCATAGAACCAGGGGACCGCCATGCCGTAGAGAATGCGCAGGAGTTGCTCCGAGACCAGGAAACCGTTGTAGTCTTTAACGAACTGGAGCAGATGGGCAGTGCGCATGGCCGCTGGCATTTGGGCGATGGCGCGCAGTAGTTGGGCGGCAGTGGACAGATACTGGGCGTCGGATTGAATGTCCTCGCGAATGCGGATGGTTCCTTCATAGGGTTCATACCAGGGGAAGGTGCGGGCGGTGGCCGGCCCATCGATTTCGATAATGGGATTGCTTCCCCCGTTTTGCAGCATGGTGCCGACGGTGGTGGTGCGCCACTGCAGAAGGGCTAGGTGAAACCCCGCCAACTCCTCCATGAGCGCTACATCGCCTTTAGCGATGGCCAGGCGGGTGAGGGGGCGGAGGAACTGTTCCTTATAATAATTGAGGGGGCCGGTGCCGGTGCTGGGCGCGGTCCAGTCGGGCTGGGGACTCCAAGTGCGGGTGTCGCTGTCCCACTCGAGTCCGGAGCTGTTTACGACTCCGGGCATGAGTTGAGCCTCCCAACTAGCGACCTCATCCGCATACGTCGCGCCCGTTAGCTCTGGTACGGGTGGGTTAACGATGGTTACCATCGCAGCGCCTTCAATTTGCGGGCTCGTGCTGTTCACGGCGGATACGGTCACGGGCATACCAGGGTCAATTGCCGGAGCGGTGTAAACTCCATGTTGAGTGATCGTCCCCCAGGAGGGCCCTCCTCCAGTCCGTCCGTTCACCATCCACACCACGCTGAGTCTGACGAATCCGCTGATCGTCGCGATGAATGTCTGTTTCGCTCCCGCTGCCACGCTGACCCTACTGGGGAAAAGCCGGAGGGCGGCGCCGGTCTTGGCGAATTGTTGAGCGAGACCTGACTGTGCTGAGAGCGCTCCCCAAAAAAACCATATTGCGAACGCTAGAGCCTGAAGCAGCTTCCGCCCGACCTGGCGATCCGGACAACGTTGCTGTTTCCATTCCGCTGAAAGCATCCCGAGTAGCGAGAATGAGCGATGCGTCGGTTTCTTGGCCGTGCTGACTTGGCTTGCAGCTGAAGTTCGCACTATCGACCTCCAAAACCGTCAGAGCTGATACGACCTGCTTCTTGACAGTCCATTGGTCGTAGTTGCGTGCAAGGGAGGTGCGTACATCATTGTTTGTGTATGCACCACCGCCAGTTCGAAAGTGGCACAAGCTCTAGAGCGGGGTGAAAAATCGCGGCAGGCATTAGATTTGTCGCCAGCGCCTTGCAGTGGACTGTGGGCACGCTCAGGTGGCCGCCCAACTTGCCTAATCGGCAATTGTGGGGTGAGCTTAATCCCCCCGTTTGACTTGGTCCCTCCAACTCCTGTGCGGGATGGACGACGCCATCGACCAGTACAAACGTGTATGCGGCGGAAGAATTTGTAATTGACCTCGGGTCCGCCACGCAGCGGTGTTCCTGTTCCCAGCGTCTCCAAGTCGGGCGGATAACCGAATGACCTTATAACCGGGAGCAAGGATTGGGGGCCAATCTCCCACCGTGCGCGCCTCCGGCACCTCTTCCAAGCCTAACCTACCTAGTACTTCCCGCTCCGCCCACAGTTCCCGCAAATCCCCCAGCCGCCCTCCCGCGTGCGGCATCCACACCAGCGCCTGCACAGACTCCCGCGGCTTATACCGTCGTCCAGACTTCGTCCCTCTAGTCTGAGCCCTTTCTCCTCCCACAATCCCACCGCTCGCGTCAGTTCCTCCACGACTACCAGTCCGATTAAGCTCGTCAGCCCCCCCGAGCTCCTTTCCAGCTTGATATGCAGAATTAACTGCGGTAGGCTAGGTTCCATCGTTCACCTCCCGGGTGTGGGTTTAAAATTCTCGCAAAGTTTCTGAAGCACGTATTCCGTGAAGGCGGGCGTCTTTTCTACAGTTTCTCCCTCCTTCAATCGCGATTGTTGGGAGGGCCCAGGAGCGAGTTCCACCTCGGCGTCGACTACAGGAATCCGGGAGATCACTGGCCTCCGGGGAGACTCTTGCCAAGACGTTCCCTCTGGGCTATGAGGAACCCGACGTCCTCGTATGTTCCCAACTCTCCATGCGGCGCAGGCCGACCCCGCCAGGACACTATTCGCGAATGAACATGATCAAGCGTTGTGAAAACTCAGGCCTGCCGTTCGATGCGGAGACAAGCCTCCTCCAATTCCGTTTCTGTTTTCGCGTAACAGAATCGAAGGAGATTGTTCCCGTCGCATGGGCGGTGAAAGAAGGCTTCGCCGGGCACCGTAGCTACACCAGTTCTGGAAAGGAAAGCCATGGCTTTGTCCTTGCTGGTTTCGCCAGGGAGATTTGAGGCGGCGGCCAGGATGTAGTAAGAGCCTTGCGGCACGTAAGGTGCGAGTCCTGCTTTTTGCAGCGCAGTGCACAGGCGGTCGCGCTTCTTCGCGTAGGCGGCTGAAAGCTGCCGATAGAAGGCGGGTGTCAGCTCGTTCAGCCCAGCAGCGACTCCGTACTGGAGTGGGGCAGGTGCGCAAACATAAACCAAATCGTTGATGTAGCCAATGGCTTCCGCCCAACGCGCCCGAGAGACGCTGTACCCAATCCGCCACCCGGTGATACTGAAGGTCTTGGACAGTCCAGAAATCGTTATGGTCCGGTCGGCCATTCCTGGCAAAGAGCCGAAGCTGACATGGCGGCAGCCATCATAAAGGAAGTACTCATAAATCTCGTCGGTAAAGACAAAAAGATCATGGCGGGTGGCAAATTCCGCCACCCACGCCAATTCAGTAGGAGTGAAAACCTTGCCCGAGGGATTTGCCGGAGTGCACACCATCACCCCTTTTGTTTTGGAGCTGACCGCTCTCTCCAAATCCTCCGGCGAAAACGTCCAATCCGGCGGACGCAAGGTCACGTAGGAGGGAATGACCCCTACAGCCAACAAGGTATTAAGGTGGTAACCATAATACGGCTCAAACAGCACGACCCCGTCACCTGGGTTCAACAACGCCATGCATACGCAATAAAGTGCTCCTGTCGATCCGGCGCTGACCGTGATCTCGGTCTCCGGATCCGCGGTGATGCCGTTGTACTCCCTCATCTTGCGAGCGATCGCACTCCGTAACTCAGCCACTCCATCATAACGGGTGTAGCTGTTCATGCCCCCCTCGATGGCTTGACACGCCCCTTGGCGCACGGCAAAAGGGGCCTCGGTGTCGCAAACCCCCTGCGCAAGATTGATCCCCTTCACCTTCTCGCACTCAATTGTCATCGCCCGAATCTCGGATTGAAGGATGGGGGCAGTCCTTTGGCTCAAGAAAAGGGGCATTGCACGAGTCTCCTTACCCAGCCTGGGCTTTCGGGCACTTGCAGCTTCACTCGCGAAAAATCTCGTACCGCGCCCGCTGCGATGTCCTTAAGTGGAGAAGTCCGTCTCTGGCAGAAAACCCCTCCTTGGACACTGAAATGTCTTGGCTCGACGTAATCAGCTTGCAACAATCTGTAGTGGAAATGCGTCGGCCGAAGTTACCGGTATTTTCAGGTCGAACACGAAATACTGTTCGGTCAGCACGGTGGAGGTAAGCATTGGCCATAGAAGAATGTAGCACTGTCCGGCTTGGTCGAGCAATCTTGGGAGCAAGATAGAGTCTGCGGTCTAAGCAGGAAGATGCAGACTCGCAGAGTTGGGGGGCAGAACGTTTTTGACGCCTATTCCAAGAGCGAAAAAAGCTCTGGATGGGACACCCTATGTAGACTGGTAGCCCCGCCACACCCGCGCCGAGGAATTAGTTCAAGGCCAAGGGGCTCGGACTGGCGAGGATGCCAGCCCGAGCCGATGGCAAGTCCTAGTTTTGATTGGTCTTGGGTCGTGGGTTGAAATCGCTGGGAACCGGATTTGTGATCCCTTGTTGGCGATCGGTGGTCGTGATTCCCAGAAATGCACACCCTCCAAAGCCCCATGCCGCGGGCAGGGTGGTGATCATCGCGTCAGAAACGGTCACGTAGTACGGCGGCAGTGGGTCAGCCTTGTCGGTTAATCGGGCAGGACTAAAAGCGTCGACCAGGTCCGAGATACCGGGTGTAATCGCATCATCCGGCCCCAAGTTTTCTTGTCCGAACTCCTTCTCGCCCAATTTGCGCGCGCCTAATTCGTCGGGCAGCATTGCGAGGGGCGGCAGATTAAACACGGTGTCAACGAATTTAACCACGGAGGACTGGCTGCCCTGCTGGTGAGAAATATGGTGCGTGCGGGCGTAGGGGGAGATCAGGATAAAGGGAACACGCGGCCCATAGGTGATCAGAGAGTTGTCTGGACCAAAGGTGCGCACAGGGGGTTGAACGTGGTCGTAATCGCCTTCCGAGTCGTCCCAAGTGATGATGATGGCGCAGTCATGCCAGTAGCGGCTGTTGGCGATCTTGTTGATCGCTTTGGCCACCATTGCTTCGCTGATTTGCGCGTCTGAATAAGCAGGATGGTCGTCATCGCCGAGAAAGGCGCCTTGAACCTTTGAATCTGGATCCGCAGGCGTCAGGCCAAAAAGGTTCGTATAGCCGCCCTTGACGAAAAACACGCCGCCCTCCCTGGGGAGGGTTTGGTTGTCCAGCGCGTCGAAGAAATCACCGAGTCCATGAAGCTGCTTGCGCATGGTTGGGTTGTTGGAAATATAACCGAAATACTGGGGACCATTGTGATGCGTGATGTAGGAAGCATGCGTCCCACTGGCATCCTCCGGACCTTCATTGTCCGTTACCTCTTTATCGAAACCTTCCTCGTACCAGCCGAAAGGCACGGTGGCTTGGTGCAGTTCGGAAATGAACGCAACGTCATCTTGTACGTCTGCCAAATCGTCAGCGGCGTCGTTATCCGCCTTCACCGCGTTGTGAATGTTTCCGCCCTCCAGGGTCAACGGCAGAGTCGCAAAGGTCAGGTTGATTTGGGTGCCATAACCGGGGAAGTCGCCGGGGTTTACAGGCATCTTATCCTTTGAAGTGTCGGAAGGGGATCCCCAGAAGGGGTCATCGTCATTCAAGACAGGGACGCCCGGCACGGCCGAGCCGTTGTCCGTATAGCCCTCATGCGGGTGAAGCCCCCACTGCGTCTGGCCGGCCTGGGCGCCGATGATGGCAAGATTCCCAGGCGTGGACGGTCCCGTCATCGATTGGAAAATATTGTCGAACAAAACGAATTTGTCAGCGTATCCCCAAAGCAGAGGAACGGTGTCGCAGTCCTCATAGGCCATGGTGAGTTCACC
>Ga0187770_10002108_pt1 | contig 10981 bp, 12 predicted proteins | sample 0116_SJ02_MP02_2_FD_133154 | JGI IMG/M metagenome (GOLD analysis project Ga0187770, IMG submission 133154) | Tropical peat soil microbial communities from peatlands in Department of Meta, Colombia - 0116_SJ02_MP02_20_MG | ecosystem: Environmental > Terrestrial > Soil > Wetlands > Peat | place...
ACACCGACCGGCTAGACGACACTTATGGAAAGATGGTCAAGCTTCGGGATGACGTCGCTAGGAACGCGGGATATGACAACTACGCGGATTACGTTTTCGTGAAGAAGTACAGGTTCGATTACACCCCGCAGGATTGCGTTGCCTTCCACCGAGCGGTGGAAGAAAGCCTCGTACCCCTCAGCCGTGACATCGACAGGCGAAGGCTCGAGACGCTTGGAGTCGACACTCTCAGGCCATGGGACATGGTCGTCGACCCAGAAGGGCGACCCCCACTCGCTCCGTTCGAGGACGTCCAGGGCCTGGTTGGCGGCGCATCGAAGGTCATCAGCCGCGTGGATCCTCAGCTGTCTGAATACTTCGACCGCATGGCACAGCTTGAGCTGCTCGACTTGGACAGCCGCAGGGGGAAGGCACCGGGGGGATACCAGGACGAGCTCACCGAAGCAAGGCTTCCCTTCATATTCATGAACGCAGCAAGGAGAGACAACGATGTCAGGACTCTCCTTCACGAGGCTGGGCACAGCTTTCACACGTTCCTGATGCGGGAGAAGGGCCACCCATTCTTCAACGGAAATGCAAACGTCCCCCTCGAGTTTGCCGAAGTGGCTTCCATGTCGATGGAGATTATCTCAGGGGAGCACTACGAAGGGACATACTACAACCGGGAAGATGCCCGCAGATCCAACTTTGTGGAGGCCGTTGACAACGTCAAACTGTTCACATGGGTCGCGACCATCGACGCCTTCCAGCACTGGGTCTACTCGAACCCAGATCACTCGCGCGAAGAACGGGCCGATGCCTGGGTGGAGACTTTCAACCGGTTCTGCGGGTTGGAAAGCTACGAGGGCCTGGAGGCAAGCAGGATGTACCGCTGGCAGAGGCAGCTGCACCTGTTCGAGGTCCCGTTCTACTACATCGAATACGGAATCGCATTGACAGGGGGTCTGGGTATGTGGTCCAAGTACAGGGACGACCCCAAAGAGGCAATGGAATCGTACAAGAGCGCACTGTCCTTGGGCGCGACGAGATCTCTCCCTGACCTGTTCAGCGAGGCGGGCCTGGAATGGGGGTTCGGGGCAAGCTCCATGAGGCGATATGCCTCCGAGCTGTCGGCTGCCGTCCGTGAGTATGGCTGAGCTGGCGTATACGTGAGAAGCGTTGATAAGGTCTAGCCGAGGGGATTGGGCCATTTGCTGCTTGACCCCGGTATCCTGCTCGCTGCCCTGGGAATCACAATGCTCGAGCTGGCGGAGGCAGCGGCGGTCGGGCTGGCGCTCTTCGCGGAGTCAGGCAGGGCCGTGGCGTTCATGTACGTCGCCGCTGGATCCGCAGTGGTGTTCGTCCCGACATTCTTGATTGCCGGACTGGTCTCTCTGCTGCCCGTCCTGTACATTCGATTGGTCGGGGGCGTGCTCCTCCTCTACTTTGGCCTGAGGCTAGCCGGGAGCGCCCGCAGGTCCGTGGTCAAGGGTAAGACCACTGGTTTTCATGGTGAAACGTTTGAGAAAGGACTGATGTACACTGGATTCTCCGTAGGTGCTGTCGAAGCCTTCGAGGCTTCCATTGTACTGGTCGGCCTCCTCCCGGCCAACCTCGAGTCAGCCAGCATTGGGTTCATTGCAGGCATATTAGCTGTGGTCTTCGCGACCTACATTCTGAGAACCCAGGTAAGGAGAGTAAAGCAGGCGAACATGAAGGTCGTAGTCTCAGGCCTCCTGCTCACCTTCTCAGCGTTCTGGTTCGGAGAGACCTTTGCCGAACTGAACGACCTGCTCCTGATACCCATCTTTCTTGCGCTCTCTCTTGTTGTGTACCGGTTCGCCAACAGAAGCGTGAATGGGGACGTCAGGGGACGGGAATCTGGGGCCCCTGCATGAGTATCCCCAGAATCATTGGGCAAGTGTGAACAGCTTGGAAGGAATCCTACTAGGTGTGTTTGGCACAGACCCAGAAGCGAAGTCGGCATTCGAATCGTCGGTCGCGAAGAAGAGCGAGGCCGAGGGGATAGCGGTGTACACTCGAACCGAGGGCGGAAGAAGGTACTCGTTCCTCGACACTTCGGACTACCCGGACCGTATCCAGGGGTACGCTCGGATCGCGTCCTTGGTTGACCACGCCCTGTACTTCTTCCCGAAGTCTGGCAGACTGACTGCACCCGACGGCGAGCTGGCCGTCATGCTGGGTGCATGCAGCGTCCCAGGGACCCTAGAGCTCATCGACGGAGTTCCAACTCCTGATGCCGCTGCCTCTACGTTGAAGGGCACGGCAGTGGCGCAGTACAGGCGCGAAGAGCGCCAGGCGAAGTCCGCTGCCATTGAATTGGCCTACACGCTCCCCAGGCCCGACTTCTCCGGCTCGAAGACCCTGATCTACGTCGACCGGGTCTTCACAGTAAAGGGGGTAGGTACGGTTGCCCTTGGGTTCGTGCTATCCGGAAGTGTTTCCCTGCACGATCAGCTGCGCCCAATCCCAGGCCCTCCCGACCTCAGGGCAGACGTCAAGGGAATCCAGGTCAGCGACGTGGACTTCGATACAGCAGGCCGTGGCATCCGGGTCGGGCTGTCGTTAAGGGGAGTGGAACCCAAGGACCTCGAGAGGAGCCACTGGCTCGTCGACGGTTCCTTCGCTGTTTCCGATTCGCTCCCCCTCGAATTCTCGAAGTCGCCCTTCTACAAACAAGAGGTGGATTCGAGGGACCTTCACGTGCAGATGGCTGGTGAAATGGTGCCCGCGAGGATTTCGGCTACGGCGACAAAGCTGACGGCGAAACTTCCCTGGCAGGTCCCCCTTTGGGACGGAATGAAGGGATGCGTGGTCGACCTCAACGGAGGCAGCCTAAGAGTGGCCGGCGGCGTTACGTGTAGGTTTTAATGCAGGCGAAGGAATCACCACAACGATGTCGAATCTAGAAATCGCTACGTTGGGGAGCGGGTGCTTCTGGTGCTCCGAGGCCGTCTTCTCGGAGCTGCAGGGGGTCGTGAAGGTGGAGCCGGGGTATGCAGGGGGGACCGTGGCGAACCCGACCTACGAGGAGGTCTGCACCGGCACGACGGGGCACGCCGAAGTCGCCCAGGTGACTTTCGACCCGTCGGCGATAGCCTACAGGGAGCTGCTGGAGGTTCTCTTCTCGACCCACGACCCCACGACCCTGAACAGGCAGGGAGCCGACGAAGGAACGCAGTATAGGTCAGTCATATTCTACAAAGACGAAGGACAGAGGAGGGAGGCTGAAGGCATCATTGGTGAGCTGACGAAGGACAAGGTCTTCCGCAACCCTATCGTCACCCAGGTCGTTCCTCTGGACGCCTTCTATCCAGCCGAAGACTACCACAGGGACTACTACAGGAGGAACTCCTCGAAGCCCTACTGCCAGGCAGTCATTGCACCAAAGCTGGCGAAGTTCCGAGCCCACTGGAAGTCCAAGCTGAAGAACGCCGCCGAGGCCCCGCGGACCTGATCCTGGACTGGTAGTTCCGCTTTGGCCGATGTGATAGGGGTCACCGGGACCCCCGGAACGGGAAAGAAGTCCGTCGCCCCTCTCGTTGCCCGGAAGCTCGGACTAGAATGCATTGGAATCAACGAATTCACCCGATCTGCAGGCCTTGACGATGCCCTAAGTGCGGGGGGAGATGTTGATACCCGGGAGCTACGACGAAGGTTCGAGCAGGAAGTATCAGGGAAGGTGTTGGCCTACGGCCATCTTCTTCCATACGTTCTCAGAAGGGGTTCGGTCAGAAGGGTCGCGGTCCTCAGGTGCGAGCCGGGGGTGCTCAAGGACAGGCTGAGGGCGAGGAGGTATCCGCCCCAGAAGGTGCAGCAGAACGTCGAGGCGGAGCTGATTGGGCTCGTATCGTCGGACGCCTACGACAGATTCGGCGGCATGACCTTCGAAGTTGATACGACACTCACATCCCCCGAGGAAGCTGCCTCAGTGGTCTTAGCTTACCTAGGTGGTTCGGGGCCAGACAGCCCAAGGATAGACTGGACCACCCACTACGATTCTGGTGCGAAGCTCAGGCTCCTGCTTTCCGGCACCTGATAGTCCGCCTTCACCTGGACAAGCACCGGACGCTGAATCCGCCCCAACCCAAGGACGGCCTCCCCAACTTTCAGTCTTGTGACATACTCCCTCTGCTTCTGACTCAACCCAAGAGAGTCCCCAACGAGCGCAACGTCGTCTGGCCACGCCAGGCGGTGCACAATCTTCGTCCCTGAATTCTTCATTATTTCCGAAGCAATTTGTGTTGGGAACTGTGCGACGAACATCATGGCCTCGCCAAATTTCCGGAGCTCCGAAATCATGCGCTCCCCTACGGAGGGAGGATCCTCTGGCCGGCGCGCGGGGGCGATATTCCTGGCCTCTTCCACGACCGTGAGGTGGTCCATGCTCGCCTTCCGCTTGACCTTCTCCTCGTAAATCATCTTGAGGAGGACGTCACAGAACACCCCCCTGGACTGGATGTCTCGCATGTGGCCCAGTTCGATGCACACCATGGACCCTAGGATTTCGTCGACCTTCAGCTTCCCCGCAACACCCAGGGCCTTGCCCGACTGCCCCTGTGTCAGTGGCACTAGCCTCCGGAGGAGTGCGACCTTGGTCTCATTGTCGTATGCGGACCTTAGAGGGTAGGCTTCTATTGTCTTTACGAGGGCCGGAATTGTGGGAACCTCGTCAGCTGAGCTTTCGCCAAGTCTTTTCTGCAACGCGTTCCTAAACATGTACGCTTGGGGATGGGTGAAATGATAGATATCGGAAAATATGTCCGATACCATGGCGATGTGCTCCGCCGGGTCCGACCCGGGCCCTACCTCGAGGGGGTTTAGCGAGAATTCGTCACTGCCGGGCACGAGCACCCTCCCTCCGACTCCGGCCACGGTGGAGCCATACTCGTTGTGCCAATCCAGCACCAAAGTGGGAAGACCTTGTTCTGCGACCTGCTTCACAATAGTCCCGGCCGTGGTCGACTTCCCTGAACCCGTCATCCCCAGTACACTCACATGCCTTCTTAGATCGTCCGTTTGCAGCTTGAATTCGTGGTACTCCCTGCCTGCTGATCTTATGGCCCCTAGCAGAATGCCATCGCTTCCTGACTGCGTTGCGTTGGGAATATAGAACTCGGGTGCCTGGGCGGCACTGAGAGCTATCGGAGACATCTCGTTGAACGTGCAGAGCGCGCCCGCGATTTCCGGGGAGGCCGCCTGGGGAAGACTCCGCGTTCCCGGAAGGAGGGCGGACTTGACGAATTCCGAGAGCTCCCTTCTGACCAGCCTTACGACCGTGGCTGTCGGAAGGGCGACGCTGAGGGTGGCTGACAGAACGCTGGCCCTCTGCTCAAGGGCAGGTATGCCATCTTCCTTCTTCTTGATGTCTACCCAGGTTCCAATGACCAGGTCGAACTCGAGGAGAGGTCTTTCCTCCGCTTCACCCTGCACTTCGTTCATAAGCATCAGATAGATGAAGGGGACCGCTGACCTCCGCAGGCCTTCGAAGAGCCCATGCATCCTCTGCTGCTGCAGAGTCGTTTTCAGGGCCGCCGAGTAGTCAACCCTTGAGTCGTCAGCGAGGTCGGGGACCCCGACTCGGTAAAGCGCCATGCACCGGACCTTGGCCCCATTCGAGGCCACGACGTACTTCCCATCGGCTATTCGCAGGTCCTCGAGTCCGATGCCCGTCTGCGGCAACAGGCGCCAGGCTGCCCTTGAGACGAGGTCTCGCGCGAGATGCAACCAGCTCACCAGTGGAAGAGCGAGCCGAAGATGCCGTTAAGTGAACTCGTGATGGAGTTCCACACGTTGTTCGTATATTGTGCGCTCTGGTTGAGGATAGATTCAATTCCCCCTACAAGAAGAGAGAGTGCCACCAGTGCAACTGACAAGAGGAGGGCCTCCTCGATAAGTTGGGCCCCTCTTCGACTCACTCCGATCCTTCGACCGAACAGCATCAATCTTAGAATGGACCCAGCTATTTAATGCCCCATAAGCCAATCGAGGGAACATTGGCAAGAGGGGTCGCTAGATAGCTCACCGCTGCGAAGGCCAGGAGGGACACTGCTGCATTTGCATAGAATCGCCTCCCTGACATGAAAAGACCGAGCATTGCGGAGCCGATGGCGGCGAATCCAGCGGCCCCATAAAGAAGCGCCGTCGAACTCGGATGGGTGACACCAGTGAGGTCGAGATCTCCCACGAGCGGCCCCAGGGAGGCGATCATAGCCGTTACGGCTCCTAGGACGACGGAAGTAATCATGCTCCTGAACCTATGCACCTTCTGTTCCAGTTTGCCATTCTCTCTAGCCCTCACCCATCCCTCGAGTGTCCTGGCGAAAGCTTCTCCATTCTTTCCAATGGACGCAGTGCTGCTGCTGGGGGCGGAAACTATCAAAGACGCCAGCATCGAAACTTCCTCCGATTCGCACTCTGTCAACGGTCGAAGCGAAATGTTCAACGGGTGCCCCAGCAAGAGCAGACGTGCCGTCTCGCATCCCGACGGGTGCAAGTTTCTGAGCTCCTTCACAAGAGAGTGGGCCATCCCCATTCCCTCTCCTGCAGACTCGAGCACGCGGCGCAGAGAATAGATTGTCGTGAGCTCGGAGTTCAACGGGGGCCTCTGTCTGCCGCACTGAGGTAGAATGCCAGGTCTATGGCGACGAACTCGAATGCTGCCAACTCCGCCAGGGTGGTAGGGTCGTAGGAACGAGTGAAGACAGCGTACAGGACGAGCATTATTGGGGTGAAGAAGCATATGGTCATGAACATGGGCAGCTTCGTCTCCCTGCTGAGTTCAGATGAAAGCGTCAGACCTCGGGCCTCCTCATCTCTCGTTCCGAATTCTCTTGGACTCATGGAGGCGATGCTGATGAGGGCTGTAGACGCTGAATACGAGGCCAAATTGTCTGAAGACCTCGCAACGGCGCTCTCGACCCTTTCACCAAGCAGCACCATTCGTCCAGCTTCGGAAGCGGTCTCTACGAGGGTTGGATCCCTGGGTCGAAGCAGAATAAGGGTCTTGGCCCTTGAACCGGTCACGCTGAGGCAGGCTGTCGCAGACGCAGATAGCATCAAGGACTCTCGAGCCTGAGCAACTCGCTGACTGTCGAGGATACGCCTAGGAGTGGAGAGCACGATATAGAAGACGAGGATTGCGACCACGACAAGTGTGGCAGCCTTTGCCTGCCCGAGCGAGCCGCCTACGGCGAATCCAACGAGCATTGCAGAAACTATTGCGCAGGCCGACCCTATTCCAATCATCCTCCAGACTCCCAGGCCAAAATGGTCCAGTGAGGCGAATCTCAACCTGGGAGACTCACCTGACAGGCTATTCTCTGAGCCGCAAGGTCAGCAACGCGACGCAACCTGTCTGCCTCTACCCCCTCGGGAGGCAGAGGCCAAGCCATCCCGGCAACATTGCGTAGTCTGTGATCCCTGTCGCGAACGTAGAGTTCCTTCAGCCTTGGCACCCCACTTTCCTGCGTCACTTGACAGATTCTTTGAACGAGCCTTCTCTGCTTGAGCCGGTCGGGTCTGGCCATCTGCACCATCAGCCCCAGGTCGAGCAAACTCTGTTCCGCGATGTGATGCATGCCTGTCCACCTCCTGATTGCCTGTTCTATGGTGGAGGCGTGGAAAGTCTGTATCCCCCTTGCCCCAGACGCGAGAGCTTGAAAGAAAGCCCGACTGTGTTCCTCTGACTGGATTTCACTGAGGATGACGATGTCTGGGGACCGGTGAAGAGCCTTCACAATCTCTGATTCCTTGGTCCTTCCCGAGTTCTCTCCCCTTTCGAATGGATCCACCTTCACTTTCATCTGATGAAACCCGCGGCTGAGCATGTCCCTTGTCTCGACTGCGTCTTCTATGTAGAGCCGCCGCAGTCTTCTCTCCACCAGTTCATCCAGGGCATTCAGCAAGGTCGTTTTCCCTGTTCCAGTCTCCCCCACTATGGTGACGTTTCCACCGACTTCGAGCCACCCCACCAGGGTCCCGGCTGCGTCCAGAGAAAGCACATCGAGTCTGATCAATTGGCTGAGTGGGAGTGAGGAAACATTCAACCTCCTCACGTCGAGAGAGAAGCGGTTTACGGAGACGGGCTCGAGATCCAAGGAGACTCTCAGAATGGCGCCGGCGATCACCATGTCGTTCTTGAGCGATGGCGTCTTGAAATCTAGAGTGTACCCGCTGAAGGTGTCGAGGTGGGTCTCAAGCGACGCCCTCTCCCTTTCTGTCAGAACCATGCTTGACTCACAACGTCCAGCGGTCGCATGATCCAGGTAGAGTGGGGTGAATTCAGAATCTACAAAGAACTCGGTGACCTTGTCGTCCTTCGCCAGTGCTAGGATCCTCGAAAGGCCCACGGCTTCATAGGCCGCCAATTCGGAAAGCTCCCTGATTCTGTGGCTGGTCCCTCGAGAGGCAAGGCATTCGGCGGAGTGTTGGGACAGGACCTGGATTAGCCGCGGGAAGGTCAGCGGCTCGACCTCCCTGGGGTCCAGACCTGTCGAGATTTCGCCTACGGTGTTCCTCAGTGTCATTACTAGCTCAGTTGGGATACTGCAACCCACAACGTAATGGGGGATCGTGTTTTGAGTGTCGATCCTGTAGAAGAAGGGATAGTGCTCATCGTTCCACCCCTCTCTTCCTCCAGACCGCGAGAACAGCTCGATCAGCAAGGGGGGAGCCTCAGGGGGACGGGGTCGTTTCGCGGCCAGTCTGAGGATGACGGGCTCTAGTCCTATTTTCATGGCGACATTCCACAAAAGGAATGAGCGCGATAAAAGAACCAACGTGGGCGCTTAAATCTACCATGGCTCTATTGATACGATGGCCGAGCTAGTGGAGTACAGCCTCGTCGTACTGGTCTCGACTCTCTTCATTGCAGGGTCCGTCGTAGTCTACAACTCCTACTCATCGTTCGAATCAGACCTCGAGCTCCGGGCGACCTTCGCGGCGGTCTCCAGCCTGGCGTCCCAGGCAGCAGAGAACGGGAGCAGCATGGCAGAGCTATCGATGCCAGCTACCACCATTGGATGTGAAGGTAACTCCTTGATTGTCACGCTTGGGTCAAAGACTCTCGGACAGAATCTAACGACAAAATGTGATTTCATGCTGAACATTCCCTCAGGGGTTCACAAGTTGCTGTTCAAGATGGGAGGGACGGGACTCGCTCTATCGGTGACCTAGTGTGCCGACCTCTTCCGTCTCTACGTTGAATTCATGGGGGCTCTACCTAATCGCGGCCGGGGCGCTCGTTGGGCTGATGAGCCCGCAACTCATAGGAGTCGCCGCGGACTCTCGCGAAGGCACCGACTTGAGGTACGCCGACGGGATCCGGGCGGCTCTCGATTCTCTCAGTCCGGGAATGACGATCGTATTGACGTATGGGTCTTGGCCGGGAGCGGATCCCATTCACCTAAGCGGCCGACTGATATCTGTGGCATACGGAAATGGCACCATCAGCCTCTCTAGCAGATGGGATTTACCAAGCATGACGATGTCCCCTTTTGTAAGCTATCGGGCCTGGATCGCCGGAACCGAGGTCCAGGTGACCACTATTGGCTGAAGTCGAGGGCTACGTCGATGTGGGGATCATGTACTTCATCATCATTACCCTAGCAGCCATCGCCTTGGCTATTCTCCTGCCGGAGCTCTTTCCGAAATGAGGTATGTCGATCTGGCCCTAGCCGCATTGATCGGATCCTCATGCATCACTGGAATCTTCGCATGGAATCCGCGCGCCTGGGACTCCGATTCGAACAGCCTAGAGTTGCAAACCCATCTCAGAGACGGGCTCCTCGGAATCCTCCAGAACAGGGGGATCGTTTGGCTGATTTCAACTCCGCCTATGGAAGTGTGCGCGGCTCTCCAATCGGTTTCGAACTCTTCGGTCACGTACAGTGCTGTCCTCGGGGACTACAGCTGTCGTTCTTCCCCGACGCCTTCGCTTCCGTCCGCTAACCTCACGCTGAACCTGATTCCCTTCAAGGTTGTCTTGGAATCTTGGTCATCCATCGAGGAATAGGCGCAACCTCGGCGTCCGCCGTCATCTTCACGGTCATCCTTCTGTCTAATCTTGCCGTCTATCTTGCTTCTCAAGACAGAGCTCAATTGTACTCACAGTCCAACGCAGAAGATTCGTTCGGTGATCTGGCTACCGCCCTGTCGGGTGCGGGAGCCATTAACATCCTGCTCGAGGTTCAGTCCTTCCTTGCCGCGAATGCCTTTGACTGCAAAAACGCGATGGAAGCTGTATCGGGCAGCGTTGGAACAATGTCAGATGTTCAGGACGCTGGGACCCTCACAGTGCACACATCGGCTCAACTGACACCTACCGGGCCCCATCAAGACAACATGTCGATGCTTGCCCCCTTCGATGGATTTGTTCAGGGGGATCTCGACCTTTCCCTGAGTACGATAGCCTCGGGCGCGGACCAGGCCATGGGCGTCTCATACTCCAAGGCCGAAGTTCATTTCGCACACCTACCCGTCCGCCTTAGGGCAGAACAAGCGGATTGCACTGAAGCTGTGGAGGGTATTTCCAATGCCATAGCTGAGGAATCAGAGCCCAACTGCACGTACTCAGAGACTTCAACTTTGTTGCAGGCCGCCTCTCGAATCCCTGCCGCCTTGGCCTTCCGCGACGGCTTCACCTTCGGCCTGACCTTTAGCGTGACTCGCACGAGTCCGTGTACCGTCGGCTTCGTCGTCTCGATTGCCCAGGTTGACATCCGAGGCCCAGGGGGCCGGTTCGGCGTTGGAATGTTTGGTCCGGGCACTGCGTCCTTCGGGAAGCATGCCCAATCAGGTTCTATCTGAACCATTTCCATACACCCTGGAATGAGCTCTATTGGTCAAACGGAGTTCATTGCGAGCTCATTGGACGCGGGCCCGGCGGGGCTCGTAACGTAACCGTGGTCAGAAATGGGACCGAATCTGGGCTGAAGTGCTTTTCACTTGCCTAGACTTTCGCAAGTTGTTCGAGGAGTTC
>Ga0187770_10002109_pt1 | contig 10980 bp, 6 predicted proteins | sample 0116_SJ02_MP02_2_FD_133154 | JGI IMG/M metagenome (GOLD analysis project Ga0187770, IMG submission 133154) | Tropical peat soil microbial communities from peatlands in Department of Meta, Colombia - 0116_SJ02_MP02_20_MG | ecosystem: Environmental > Terrestrial > Soil > Wetlands > Peat | place...
GACACTTGTACCATCGGGGGCAAGGGAAAAATGCGCGATCCTGTGCCCGTGCACGATGATTTGAGTCTTTCCGTTAGCTACATCAACCAAGGCTAAATCGCGCAACAACGCGTCAAGATTCCAGGGAGGTGATGTTGGAGGTTCTTTGCTCACATTTCCGCTCGATTGATACAGCATCACGGTTGATCCTGAAGCCCTATCGACAACGGTCTTCAGACTCGGCTCGCCAGACAGAACTCTTTTCACATAATTCTCGACAGAGAGTCCGTCCGGAACGACGGTCACAAGGAGCTGTTGGCCATTGAATGCCCACTCGATCTGGTCCGTCCTCACGTTTACATCGGAGACTTTTCTCGCGTTGTTGTTGAGCAGATCGCAAATCCAAAGCTTCGCCTGACCGCTGCCATCCCGATCTGAAAGGAAAGCGATGCGTTGACCGTCTGGAGACCAACTCGGGAGCCAGTTCGAGCCCTTGCCATTCGTCAGATTTCTCGTTTGACCCGTTTCAACGTTTGAGATGTAGATATCGGTTCCCGTCAACCCGGGTGGAACGCCAGCACGGATCCCCGATTCGGGGTCCGCGGATGTTGCATTCCCCTCTTCTTTCGCGAGGTATGCCAGCCATTTTCCATCGGACGAAAAGTTCATCCATTGCAAGGCGATAAAGGATCGCACATTGAGCGCGTCCGCCACTGGTAGTGCCTGTAGCTGTTGCGCGGTAGCTGCACTGTTTGTGGCCAAGCCGCAACAGAGCAGTGCGGTGATGCGGAACAACACCATCTTTTTTTGATTTCGGCTCACGTGTTTCTCCAGTTCAAGAAAATGAGTAGCACTTTACTTACCTGAAAAGAGGTTTTGTGCCCACAATGTTGCTTCGGCCTTGAGTTCGAGATCTCAGCGTGTTGACTGTCGACTGCGCACCTGACGACCTGTCGCTCCCCGGAAGCACCTAGAAAATGAAGGCACCAAAGATGCGCTTACCCGTGTCTGTTCAATCAAAGCCGCGCCGAGTTGCAATTTTACTGACGGCGTTGTTAACGGTAGTCCTCACCGGTAATTTATGGTCGGCCTTCGGGCAACAGCCCGCGATCACGCGCAAAGTGAAAACCAAGGTGGCCCCCGCTTATCCCGCTACTGCGCAACGGATGAGACTGGGCGGAACGGTCAAGCTCATTGTGGTAGTCGGCACAAATGGATCAGTGAAGAGCACTACAGTGCTGGGGGGGCACCCCCTGCTTGTGGCTGCCGCTCAAGATGCGGTTAGGAATTGGAAGTTCGAGCCTGGTCCGGAAGAAAGCAGTGGGGTCATCGAGTTCAATTTCAAACCGGAAAACTAGAGTTACCTAAACAGCGCCCCCAGAACTGAAGTTTCTTTTCTGCCTTTTGGTTGCTGCGCCGCGTTGTTTCACAGAAGAAACCTCACATTCTCGTGCCTAGACACGGATCGCATCCTTAGTCTCGGCTGTTGCTGGACTGCCGAGCGCGTAGGGCTGTACCTAGTTAACCGCTCTTGGTCTGCACACCCAGCGTGAAACGCTGCCGCGCGCGCTTCTAGCTCGGAGACGCGAATGGCGGCACGGGGAGCGCGGTGCCATTCCACTGAGACTGCCGATTTGTACCACCCGCAGAAAGAACAATCGAGCGCACGGATTACTTCGATTTCCCGACTTAATTTGTTGACTCTTCATTCGCGTCAAAGGTATAAACGGGCCATTCGGGGAAATTCGGGATAGCCGCCAGTGGATGAACAGGTTGCCAGATGGATGGAAGTTGCCGCCGACGATAGCGCAGAGCTGTCGCACCCGAAAGCTGATGACCTTAGCAGTCTTTCCGACGCCGAACTGATGGCCCGCCTCCAAAACGGCAAACAGGAAGCCCTGTCTCATCTGTTCGATCGCTATCACCGGCTGGTCTTGAACATCGCGACAAGGATTGTCCGAGACCGTGGCGAGGCAGAAGACTTAATGCAGGAAGTTTTCTTTGACGTCTATCGGGTCGCGGATCGTTTTGATCCTGCCAAAGGAACCGCCAAGAGTTGGATCGTGCAGTTCACCTATCATAAGGGCCTGAATCGCCGGAAGTACCTGGCGTTGCGCGGCGCCTTTGAAGACCTGCGGATCGGAGAGTGCGATCCTCCCGAGGAGGGGTACGATCCTCGCCGGGACAACGGCCACTCTTCCGACGACATCCTCGCCACCGTGCGGAAAGGCTTGGCGACGCTCAGCGTCAAGCAGCGCGAGACGGTGGAACTGGCTTGCTTCGAAGGGTTCTTGTTGCGCGAGATCGCCGACCGGACGAAAGAACCGCTCGGTAATGTCCGCCATCATTATTATCGGGGCATCGCGAAACTCAGGGAATTTGTGAAGCGGAACCAGCGTGCGGAGAAGCGAGGGCCGGCCACCGTTCTAGGAGGTGGAAAATGAGCAGCGGCATCTTGAAACACACGCATTTTGAGGAGCTGTGTGCCCTGGCAGCAATCGGCGAAATTTCGCCCTCGGAGCACCGGGAATTGTCAGAGCACCTGCATGACTGTGCGTCTTGCCGGGATTTCTCCGTCGATCTTCTCGATCTCACGCATAGGCAATTGCCCCTCGCGGCCGCAGAAAAGTTGCCCGCACCGCCGCCCGTCGGCTTTTTGGAGCAGGTTCTGGGCACGGACTACAAAGCACGTTTCGCTGCGCGAGCCCGGGAACGCGGAATCGAAATCTCTGCTGATCACGGGCCAAGGTGGCGGTTCTCGACAGCATGGCGGGCTCTCTCCCCGCCAAAACTGTCCCTCCACTATGCATCGCTTGTCGTGATTCTCGCCTTGCTTGTGTCCATCGGCGTACTGTCCCGCCGCTGGAAGAATGTGGATACTCGAAGTGGTACGCTATCGGGCGAGGTTTTGCAGCTCTCTGAGCAAAACGCGGCACTGCAGAAGCGGGTCGAGACGCTTTCCGAAGAAAAACGAATGATCGAAACCGAACTGCTGCAGACGCGCAGCGACACTTCCGGCATGGCCACACGCATGCGCGAGCTGGAAGAACACATAAAGAGCAAGAGCCTAGCGCTCGAAGATTCCAAGGAACGACTGGATGCCGCAGACGCTCATCGTGTCCAGACCGAGCAGGAGCTGAGGCAGGCACAGCAGACACTACTCGCATTGAAACAGGAAATCATGAAGTTGCAGGCATCTCGCGCCGAAGGCGACGCCACGTTTGCCGCCCAGCAAGTGCAGATCGCCGAGCTTTCGCGCCGCGCCCGGGGACAAGAAGAAGTGATTCAGAAGCAACAGAAGCTTCTGGGCGTTGACCAGGATGTGCGCAATCTCATGGCCGCACGCAGCCTCCACATCACCGACGTGTTCGACGTCGACGGGAAAGGGAAGAAAAGGAGCGCCTTTGGCCGCGTCTTCTACACCGAGGGCAGGTCGCTTATCTTCTACGCCTTCGATCTGGAAGCCCCGAGGGCGGTCAGTGGCAAGGATTCCTTTCAGGCGTGGGGACAGCTTGCGGACTCCTCAACGTCAGCCGTAAACCTCGGGGTCTTTTACGTGGACGATGCGGCACAGAAGCGCTGGATGCTTAGGTTCGATAACCCGGAGGTCCTGAAGCAGATCAATGCCGTTTTCGTGACGGCGGAGGCTCACGGAGGAGCGGAGCGTCCGACCGGGCAGAAGCTGATGTACGCCTACCTGGGCCACGAACCGAACCATCCGTGAGTCCTTGAGCGCCAGCCGGGCCAAGCCATCGGAATGACCTGCGATCGCAAGAAATTCTTCGACCTCGAATTGCACCTTTCAAATCCAGTTTGGTACACACGAACAGCCTCAGGTGAATAGGCCAGTAGGGAGGCCGTCTTTCATGAAGATCCTGCGGGCTAGACACGTTCCACCTGTCTTCGTTCTGTCACTGTGCCTTGTTGCGTCGCTTTTCGCCCAGACGGAGGCGGCCAGCCTTTCAGGTCGTGTGACCGACCCGTCTGGGGCGGTTGTTGTCCGTGCAATTATTGAAGCGATCGAGAACAACACAAATATCAAGACCACGACCGAAACCAACAGTGACGGCCTCTACTACTTGCCTTCTCTTCACCCAGGCAATTATCGCGTTGTCGTGAGCAAAGATGGCTTCAAACAGATCATCCAGGCAGATGTTGTGCTGCACGTTCAGGATGTGCTGACGCTGAACTTTGGCCTGCAGATTGGATCAGTTAGCGAAACCATGACTGTCGCCACCGGCGCACCGCTGGTAAACACAGAATCCGCTTCCGTAAGCACAGTGATTGATCGGAACTTTGTGGAGAGCCTGCCGCTCAACGGGCGGAGTTTCAACACCCTGCTCCAGTTGACACCGGGAGTTGTTATTGCCGGTTCAGCGTCAGACTCACGTTCCCCTGGCCAGTTCAGCATAGCGGGCCAAAGGGCAGATGCGAACAACTTCACCGTAGACGGCGTCTCAGCGAACTTTGGCGTCTCGCCATATTCCGACACGGGAAGCTCCGGAGTCGGAGGCGCTCAGGCATTTAGCGTCTTGGGTGGAACCAGCAGTCTAGTCTCTGTCGATGCACTGCAAGAGTTTCGCATCGAGACTTCCTCGTTTGCGCCAGAGTTCGGCCGCAATCCAGGTGGCCAGGTGATGCTCACCACGCGTTCCGGCACGAATCAGTTCCATGGCGGCGTGTTCGACTACTTTCGCAACACTGCGATGGATGCGAATGACTGGTTCGCAAGCAGCGCCGGACTTCCGCGCGCGCCGGAACATCACAACGACTTCGGCGGTTTCCTCGGAGGGCCCATCTGGCACGATAGAAGTTTCTTCTTCTTTTCCTACGAGGGCGCGCAACTGGATCTTCCCCAGACCGGCGTGATCCAGGTTCCATCTGCCTATGCCCGCAGTCAAGCAAGTCCGTCCGTCGCTCCGTTCCTGGCGGCGTATCCCAAGCCGAACGGACAGCCCACATCTCCGACCGCTGATATCGCCCCATTCACCGGCAGCTTCTCGAATCGTGGGACCCTTAACGTGGCCAGTCTTCGCCTCGATCACACAATCAATCACGCTTACTCAATCTTCGCCCGGTACAATTACGCGCCGTCGCATTTGTTGGAACGGTCGGGCAGCCTCAGCGAACTCGACACAGTGAAGGCCAACACTCAGACCTTCACAGTCGGAGTGAATATGATGCTGAGCAACACTCTAGCCAATGCTGTGCGCGCAAACTATTCGCAACAGAGCGCTCAACTCACATCAGTTCTGGACCCTTTTGGTGGAGCTGTTCCTCCCGCTTCTAGTTTGCTAGATGGTTCTCTTTCGACGAATGACACTCTTGTCTTGTTCTTTCCCTTCAACTCCGCGCACTTCGACATCGGTCCTCTAGCAAGGAACCGGACTAAACAGTTGAACTTCGTAGATGACCTTTCCTTATTAATGGGTCGGCACAGTTTGAAGTTCGGCGCCGACTATCGCGCCATCTTTCTCAATACCGATCCAGCTCGACATAACCTCTCCTATGAGACCTCGACCGTCCAGGCCCTGGTGTCTACTGGACAGGTCAACCTTGGCGCCGGCACTAATCAGTCGGCTCAGATGCTCACGCAAGCCTTTTCCTTCTATGCGCAGGACACTTGGCAACTCGGGCGAAGACTCACTCTAACGTACGGTCTGCGATGGGAAGTGGACCCCGCACCCTCGGCCCGCGGCTCAACTGAGCTGGCGGCATGGCGCAACGTGAACACACTGGCAGACATTGTCCTTGCGCCTCCCGGCACCTCGTTATGGAGCACAACATACGGCAACATCGCACCGCGCTTTGGGCTGGCCTATGATCTGACCGGGAAGGGCGATCTGGTGTTACGGGCTAGTGCGGGCGTGTTCTACGATACCGGCGCGGGATCGGCCGGAAGCCTTGCGACTTGGTTCCCGAACAATTTCTTCCAGAGTTACATTGGAGTCCCACTTCCTCCGGCGGATATCTCAGGCTATCTCCCGACTGTAACGCTGCAACCCCCCTATGGCTTTGCTGAGGGGTTCACTCCCGACCTCAAGCTTCCTCGTTCCTATCAATGGAACTTCGCTCTGGAAAAGTCGTTCGCTGGCAAACAAGCACTTAGTCTGACCTATCTGGGGCAGGCAGGGCGGAAGCTCTTGCGCCAGGAGGCTCTCTTTCAGCCGAATCCCAATTTTTCCGGAGAGTTCCTGGTAACGCTAAATGAGGCCGAATCCAATTACCATGCGCTGCAAGTGCAGTACCGGCGACCCTTGTCCTCGCGGTTGCAGGCGTTGGCGAGCTATAGCTTCTCCCATTCTCTGGACAATTCTTCGAACGACGTGATCGCTGGCCTCTCGAATACGGTAATCTCAGCTGCAACTGACTACGGGAACTCGGACTTCGATGTGCGGCATAGTTTCTCTGGTGCCCTTACGTATGAGATTCCGCCTGCGGCAAAAGAGCACATCCTGTCGTTGGTGACGCGGGATTGGTCGATCGATGCGGCCATTGTTACCCGCACGGGCTTCCCCTTCAACGGCATCCTCTTTTCCACGTCGCCGGACCCGGGAGGATTCGCGACCAGCCGGCCCGACATTGTGCTTGGCCAGCCGACTTGGCTGTACGGAAATCAATGTATCGCTGTCGACGGACCGCCTTGCGCTGGCGGGAAGGCCCTGAATCCTGCCGCATTTTCGATCCCGCCAACAGTCCGACAAGGCACCGAAGGTCGAAACGATATTGCGGGATTCGGGCTGACGGAAGTTGATACATCTCTAAGTCGAGTTTTCCCGATTCGAGAGAGGCTGAAACTCGCATTCCGCGCGGATGCCTTCAATCTTTTTAACCATCCCAACTTCGGGAATCCGCCGGGCAATATCGAGTTTGGAACCGCGTTCCTTCAGTCGCGGGAGATGCTCAATGGCACACTGGGAGGCTTGAATCCGCTATTCCAGCAAGGCGGGCCACGATCGCTCCAGCTGTCATTGAAGCTTTCGTTCTAACCTCCAGCCATTCTAAGGGGATTCCGTTGACAAAACTTGGACGCACATGCCCTGCTGGATACCTTCTCGCCTTACTGGCCAGTTCCGTAGCTTTGGCATCTGGCCTCGACCAGAAGGTCGAGCCTTTGCCGGTGCAAGACCTCCTCAAAGCGCGCAGCTTTGTTGCATATTCACTGATCGAATTCTCTCCTAACGGAGAAAACTTGTCATATACCGTTCAGGATCCAGCGAAAGCAAAACCGCTGCCAAACGATAAGGATGCGCTCCGGAATGGTGTTCCCCGAAGCGCTCAAGGAGCAAACATTCTTGTACTCCATTTGGCAGGCAAGGAAGTTGTAGAAGTCACCAATGGAGGTGACAATTGGCTGCCGACGTGGTCGCCTGACGGTCGCTCTCTTGCTTTTCTCTCCAGTCGCGATGGTCAACAGGCTCACCTGTGGGTGTGGAATACGGAGACTCAAAAGGCTCGGATGGTCTCGAATGTTGACGTGTGGACCAACCAGCTCCAATGGCTGCCTGACAGTAATACGGTTCTATTGGGCGTTGTGCCGAAGAAGGAGCGTGCAGACAAATTCGCGGTGGGTGGCAACACCAACGCTGTCGAACAAGGCGGGTCCGCAGCTACCAGTTCATCCGTGTTGGTCTATCGCTCCCAACCGGCCAACCAGACAAACACGAAACCATCTCCTCCCTGGTCTCTGGACAACGACCTGCGGGACTTGGCTCTCATGAATGTACGCTCCGGTGCGGTAAGGCGGATCGACGAAGGTCACCGGATCTCATCCTTCTTCTTATCGCCCGATGGCTCACACGTCGCCTACACAAGCCCGCAAGAATTCGCCAAGGCCGGCTCACAGCAAATCTTGTTCAGCATTTCTGAAGTCTCGATCTCGACCGGTGATTCTCGCGTTCTTGCGGATCATGCAGCTCTAGAGATTGGAGGCAGTGTTCTCAGTTGGTCGCCTGATAGTGCGCAAATTGCCTACCGGACTGGAGGAATGCAGGGCCAAGGAGATTGTTTTGTGCTGGATACCAGGACACTCAGGTCCCGAAACCTGACTGCATTCAAAGAACAACACGCAGGCTACGCATCGCAGGCCCCTTTGTGGGACCCCCTAGGTAAGAATCTTTACTTCACCGACGGGTACACCTTGTGGCGGGTGTCGCTGACAGAATCGAGCGCGACCAAGGTGACCGAGATTCCCGGCCATCGCATTGTTCGGGTGCTCAAGAAAGATGTGGCGACGCTCTGGACACCAGAGCCAGGCGCTCGTTGTGTCGTTCTAGCCTTCGACGAGCGTACAAAGGAGATGGGCTTTTATGAAGTTGACTTGGTCAGCTTCCGCACGCGACTGCTGAAAACAATTGGCCAGAATCTCATGTCGGTTGCTCAAGACTTTGTCGGGGCGGTTTCAAAGGATGGCACTCAGTTTGCCTTCTTCTCGCAAGATGCCCAGCATGAGATGAATATCTGGCTGACCAAACCGGATTTTCAGAATCCAATTCAGTTGACCCACCTTAACCCTCAATTCGACGAGTATGAAATGGGCACGGCCCGATTGATCGAATGGATGGGGCTCGATGGTGACCCGCTGCAGGGTGCACTGCTCTTGCCTCCCGGTTATCAAGCTGGCAAGCGCTATCCGCTCATTGTGTGGGTATATGGTGGCGAGCGTGGATCAGATTCCATTTATCAATTTGGCTTTCTGCCGGGACCCTTCAATCTCCAACTCTTCGCCACGCGAGGGTTTGCCGTGTTCTTTCCGGACTCCCCGCAGCATCCAGGAACGCCGATGGTCGACCTCGCGAAAACGGTCCTGCCCGGCGTCAACAGAATCGTGGAGATGGGAATCGCCGATCCAGACCGTATTGGTGTAGCCGGGCACAGCAACGGAGGCTACAGTGTTCTTTGCCTGATCGTACAGACTAGCCGCTTTAAGGCAGCGCTGGATATCGATGGAATGGGTGACCTCATCGGCATGTACGGAGAAATGGATGCTGAGGGCGGTGCGTTTGGGACCTCGTTGGAACAGGGGTTTGATCCACTGGAGGGAACACCCTGGAATGTTCGCGAACGATACATCGAAAATTCTCCGGTCTTCTATCTAGACCGCGTTACCACACCTCTACTCATCGTCCAAGGGAGTCGAGACGAGACTGTCTCGCCGTTTCTCGCCGATGAAGTGTTTGTCGACCTACGACGACTCGGGAAGGAAGTCGAATACATAAAATACGTTGACGAAGGACATTCTCCCCCACTTTGGAATCTCCTAGACCAGATGGATTTGTGCAACAGGATTACCGCATGGTTTCAGCGGCACCTCAGCACCGATCATTGATCTGACGCTGGAGCGCTCGGTATCAGAAACGCTCCGTCCTAGAGTTTCCTCATCCGGCTCGTTGGAGGCTTCATTTCTGATCGAGGTAAAGATACGGCATCATCGCTGGAACCTTACGAGCTTCAAGATGCTGCGGGCAAAGGCGGGCCAAGCGAGAAAAACGAGCGCGATGATGGCGGCGAGAATGCGAACAGCTTTGTACACCTCCCCTTGCAAAAAACACAAACCGAAGCGCTTCGAATGGCCCACGCCAGAAACCAAACCGACACAAACCCGGCGGCCAACTCTTCAGCGTAGGAAACCAGCTCCGTCATATTGGCTTTACTCTTTCGGATACGTAACCGCGGTGATACCGAATATTTTGACTTTACCGTCCTGAAACCGATCGAACCAAACCTCCCCTGTTCCGATCGTAAAGCCCTTGGCCCCGACACGACTGATACATCTGGTTTCCTGTCGGAGCAGGAGATCCCTCAGCTGAGGAGGAAGAATCCGATTGTAGTTCTTGACGAATTCCTGCTCGGAGCGAATCGTGACCTGAGCATCCGCAGTCGCGACCGGCAAAGGGTAGTGTACGAATCGGGCCACTCGCTGCCTCTCACCGCTTGCCACAGCGGCTTTCAGGCTATTTAAGAAATGGCCCATTTCCTCGACCGTCGCGGCGTCGCTCTCGAAGAGGTTGCCAGGCTTGCATCCGGCCGTTCGTCGCTGTTCTTGTGGCGACCGGGCATAGCAGACAGTGCATACGAGGACCGCGACTAGGCTGATGAGGATCTCACGCTTCATTGCGTTCCCCGCGTGTATAGACTACATTCCCCAGGTCCGCAGAAAAGACGGTTGGTCTCGTGCGAACAAGGGCCTCCGCTTCGAGCAATAAACCAACAGTATCCAGCCAAACCTGCGAATTCGTCCCACATTCCACAAAAAATTTATTGCTGTTCGTTCCGGGCGATTCGGGGGTAATCTACCGCAGTTGGGCTTGAAACCCAAGTCAGGTTCCGAGTCAATGTCCGCGCCAAGGGTAGATTCCGGCTCTCGCATGCTTTCCTGGAACGAACTCCAAGAACTTGGTGACACCGAACTAGTTCGGGAGTTGATCTCGGGCACCGATGATGCCTTTGCGGTCATCGTCGATCGCTATCAGCGCCTGGTGTTCAGTATCGCGCTGCGGATCGTCAAAGACGAGGGCGAGGCTGAGGACTTGGTGCAAACTGTGTTTGCCGATGTTTTCAGGAAATTGGAACAATTCGACCCGGCGCGCGGCACACTGAAAGTATGGCTCCTGCAGTACGCCTACAGCCGGAGTATTAACCGGCGCCATTATTTGGAACAGCGGCAATTCTACTCGCAGACGGAGGTGGACGAGGTCATCGCTCTGGGCTACTCGATCGCGGCGAACCGCAGCGCCGGACTGTCGACCGCGGAAGTCAGCCGGCTGGTGGCGCAAGCGCTCAGTTCGCTCAACTCAAATCAGCAGAGGGCAATCAGCCTGGTTTATTTTCAGGGGCTCACGCTGGAGGAAGCAGCAGAGAAAACCGGGGAGACGCTCCCTACGATTCGCCACCATTACTATCGGGGCCTGATGAAATTGCGCGAGTTTATCGGTTGTGGCAAAGCGCGGAAGTCTGCCGAGATTACGGACGCAGAGAAAACGTCAATGGAGGTGGCTCATC
>Ga0187770_10002110_pt1 | contig 10978 bp, 10 predicted proteins | sample 0116_SJ02_MP02_2_FD_133154 | JGI IMG/M metagenome (GOLD analysis project Ga0187770, IMG submission 133154) | Tropical peat soil microbial communities from peatlands in Department of Meta, Colombia - 0116_SJ02_MP02_20_MG | ecosystem: Environmental > Terrestrial > Soil > Wetlands > Peat | place...
AATTGAAGAAACTGGAAATCTCGATGGAAAAACGCGCCTCTGTTCCAACATCTTAGGAAGGGCCAATGATGCCTAAGTTGCTTTGTATTTGAGTTGTCGAGAACATCGAACTTTTGTGAGTAGGCGTGAGAACAAAAAAAGAGGGGAAGGTTAATGGACGATGCTGGCGTTCTTGTAGCGTTTCGTTTTGAGTATAAATCTGCCTGCTACCGCAGCTACGAGTGTCAAGGAAAGCATTGCCATCAATGGGTACTGAAACTCTGGAATCGCGTTTGCAGCTCCTGTAACGGTGCCTGTGATGGTTCCATAGTTTTGTTTTGGCTGTGCAGTCATTTGGATGTTGATGTTGGGTGTTGTCTGGCCGACCGTAACTGTGACGAGGGTTGGATAATACGATTCATAATAGCCTGATGCTGTCGCACTGACGTTATAGTCTGTTCCGGTTCCCAATCCACTGGAGATTTCATAGTTGCCGTTGCTGTTGGTAAAGTTTGAACCGAAGCCGCCACTCCCACTAGCGCTGACCGATGCGTCTACAACCGGGTTGCCGCTTTGGTCCGTTATGCGTCCAGTTATCGTTCCTGAAGGTGTCGAGGTTACCGTGACAGGGGTTAATTCCATGTTTATGTCGCTCGTCTCTTGGCCAGCAGTAACATTAACCAGAGTGGGTATGACGTAACCGAAAGTGAGGGTGCCGTACGTTGAAGAGTTTCCATCTCCGCTGGCTTCTACCGTGTAGGAGTCTGTCCCTAGTCCTGTGGCTATTCTGTAGTTGCCCGATGAATCTGTTGTGGCGTACCCTAAGTATCCTGTGCCCGTGGTCGAGAAGGCCGTGACATCAATGCCGAAGAGCCCTGTGCCGTTTGGTGCCGCTACATTTCCCGAGATGATTCCCGATCTTGCCAGAGCAAAGTTTACGTTCGGGGTCACAACTCCCGCAACGACGTTTGCGGTCGTCGGTTGCGACGGCGCGATATATCCGTCTGGTGCCAGTAAAATCGAGACGTTGTACATTCCAGTCGGCAGGTTTGTGTTTAACTGATACGATCCATCAGATCCTGTTGTGGCAAAATATCCGAAGGTTTCTGTTCCATTTGAAAGATACGCGTACATATCCGTGCCGTTGATTCCCGCTGAGCTCACGGCGTCGGTAACTGTGCCTGAGATTCCGCCTGAAAGCTGTAAATCAAAGTTTATGTTTGGTGTGGTTTGGCCAGCTGTTACGCTTATGAAGTCTATTTCACCATTAACGTACCCTGTTGTATATTCTGTTGTTACGTTGTAGGTTCCAGTTGCTAGGCCCGTAGTCATAGTGTACTGTCCGGAACTGTCGGTTATGGCGTAACTTGAGCCGTTATCCCCTTCTGCTGAGACGATGACGTCTTTGAGTGGACCGTCGGCGCCGTAGACTATTCCTAGGGCATTCTGTTTCATCGTGGCGTTGAAGACGCATATTTGAGCTGCGAAGCTCAACGCTATTGCAAACATTAGGACATCTGCTAATAACCAACGCTTAAACAATTTGCTTTTTCCTCCTTGAGAAACAGTTTCTCCATCTTCGTATTTAAAGGCTTGTGACATGGCCTATGCAGCTTCCACACCAATTTAGCTGGGCGTGGACTTGCTCAACCAGGCTCAGATATTCTGACTTTGTACTGTTCTGCTAAAATCTTGTTCAGGAATCTCTGAGCTTGCCTTGCCGATAATCGTCCTTGTTGGAGATCATCCAGTTCTTTTCTCTGTTTCCATTTTGAGTCTCGTGTAACTGATTGAATGGTCTCTTTTATTTCCCATGGGAAAACTATCCAGCATGACGTCTTTTTTCCTTGGTAGTCTGGTTCAATGATGCTCCACGGTTTCGTGTACATAACTGCCGTTCTCACTTTCTTTGCTCCTTCTTTGATGACCTGCTTCTTAGCCAGCTTCAGGCTCTCTCCAGTGTCCGCAACCTCGTCGACGAGAAGCACCTTCTTGCCAGACACCGAGGCTGACAGCGGCTGCGTGAGTCTCGGTCGGCGCCCAGGCTTGCCGATGTCATTGTAGAATTCAACTCCGATATTCGCCAGCACAGGAGCACTCAACATATCACAAAGCACGCGAGCAGGAATCCAGCCTCCCCTCGAAACTCCGACTATCACATCCGGCACAAACCCACTTCTGAGAATCTTCCCAGCCAGACTCAAGAGTACGTTGTACATTCGGTTCCAAGTTAACACTTCAAATTCAGTCATTCGGGTCGTCGTGCTGGGCCACCGTCTGCTACATTCTACCAGTCACCAAATTAAGAATTATGCATACATCAAAGCTGGGACTTCTTCGCGTATTGAATCCTGGTCCCTTCTCCCATTTGGTTGTCCCAGAACCTATGACGACGAAGGAGCGCGCGTTGCCACAAATACTTTTATACAGGGTTCAGAAGTTGTTTGTAGATACAAAGAGAGAAAATTCTGGGAAAACAATGTCAATCCCTCCTGAAATCGCTTGGATAGTGCCGATTGTACTGCCATTCATCATAGGTGTGCTGGTAGGTGCTGTGATCAAGAAAGCCTTGAAGCTTCTGGTACTCGTTGTCGCCCTTGTCATAGTTCTAGTCGCCACTGGCATCTTGAGCGTGACCTTCAGCGGCCTTTTCGCCGAAGCAATGAAGATTCTACCCAAGTTGTACGACCTTGGGCACGGCTGGCTCAACGTCCTGCCCTATTCCTCCGTGGCATTCCTCATCGGGGTCGCCCTGGGTCTTGTGTTTGCCAAGTAGCGCCTAATTATCGTTTTTCAGTGTGCCTTCTTCAAAGTAATTGTTAATAAGATGGAAACTAACTACAACGTGCTCAATCTTATTTCATACTGCTATTTTGGAGACGCGCTAAGAATGAACGGTGAAATAAGTTCAAACAACGTGAGAACGGAGACTAGCGGTTCTCTGTTCTTGGGTAGGACTAGAGCAGATGGGTCTCGGGTGGAGCTGCCTGTTAACGCTTTCAAACGTCACTTCATGGCCCTAGGGGGTAGCGGTTCCGGCAAAACGGTGTTGTGCAAGTGTGTCATCGAAGAGGCTGTGCGAAACAACATCCCGATCATAATTGTCGACCCTCAAGGAGACATTTCCTCCTTGGCCATTAAGGGTAATCCTGAAGAGCTCACAGAACACGGAACGCCCTTGGAGGTTCAGGAGGAATTCTTCTCAAAGGCAAGGATAGCCATCTTCACTCCTGCCAGCAACAAAGCCATTCCAATAAGCGTCAACCCGTTCAAGTCTCCTTCCCAAGACATTCCGCACGAGGAGGCCGTCCAAACAATCGATCTCACAGCCGCTTCCCTCGCAAGCTTTCTCGGCTACGACGTGAACGCAGACGCTGGAAAAAGTGCCAAGGCCTATTTGTTCACCATACTCGAACACGTGTGGCAACAAGGGCAGAGAATCAGCGACATGAATCACTTGGCTCACACAGTCCTAAACCCGCCGGCCAAAATAGCCGCGTCCCTCAACAGTCTAGTGGCCAAGAAAGAGCCGGAAGAGATTGCTCGGAAGCTACGCTTTCTGACAGTTGGGACTTCTTCACTGATGTTTCAGCTGGGACTTCAGATAGACATCAGCCTTTTCGTGGACACCAGCGACGGAAAAGTACCCGTGAACATAATCTATTTGAACACCTTAAGCTCCGAAAACGACAAGCAATTTTTCCTTGCCACGCTCTTCAAAGAACTCTATTGTTGGATGCTGAAAAACCCCTCGAACGATTTGAGAATGCTGTTCTACGTTGACGAAATCTCGCCCTACGTTCCACCTTACCCCCGGAACCCTCCTCCAAAAAACGCGTACACCCTTCTCTTCAAACAGGCAAGAAAATACGGAATAGGACTCGTGGCGGCCACGCAGAACACAACAGACATAGACTATAAAGCCCTGGCACAGGTCAACACGTGGTGTCTCGGCCGCATGATGACAACCCAAGACATTGCCAGAGTCCAAAAAATCATCCAGTCAATAGACCCCTCACGCGCAGACATCGTTCTGCAGAAGCTGCCAAGCTTGCGAACAGGCGAATTTCTCCTGCTGTCCCCCGACTTTTACGATGACGTTGTCGACTTCAATGTTCGCTGGCTGGCCACTAAACACCTGACGCTTGATGAAAAGGATCTCTCCCAATACATACCGCGGGAATCAAGAGCCTTCTTCGAAAAACACCTGGAAAAAAGAATCACAAAAAAGTGGACAGCAGCCGCCCACATTACTCCCTCCGCGAATCTGGAGGAGAAAACCAGGCGATTCCTTCATTCAGAAAGAAAAGCAGTGTCCGCGGAATCTGTAGCGAAGAGCCTGAAGATCAGTTCAACGGACGCTGAAAAAATCCTCCGCAAGCTTATCAACGCTGGCGCCGCAAAAAAGGGCAGATCCAGAAGCCGCAGTGAATACTTGTACTGGCTCTCAGAATTCAACCTCGATCCCTCCAAAAGCATCGACGGAGAGGTGCTGACAATTCCGGCAAGGATTACTCAAGTCGAAGCTTCCAAGAGAGCCAAATCCATGCTTGAAGGTGGCATGCTACGCAAAGAGGAAGAAATCTACGACGCGGAATTCTGGCACATTCCCATCTGGAGAGTCACCGCCACACGTGAGGCAACCAAAATGCTGCTCCTCAAAAAAGAAGAAACACGCACATACTACGTGAGCGCGCAAACTGGGGCCATAATATCTCTGGAGAAGAAAGAAATAGTCTTTCACAAACTCATGGCAAGCGCTGCGGAGAAACTCAGAAACTTGGACGAAGACGAACGCATCGCGTTCGTGCCCAAACTGCCCAACGAAATCGGAAAATTCCCACAAATAAAACTTGGCATAGACAGCGCGTACCACACGTTAGAATTGAAGATAGGCGTCCACCCCGTTTCAGCAGGAATGATTTTACTTCCCGTCTGGAGCATAAAAGTGCAGCACAAGACAAAGAAGGCCAAACGCACCATCAACATGGACGCCGCCACAGGAAGATTGCTATCTGGAAATTTTCAAGAGTCCATGCGCTAAAGGCTAACAAGCAGTTTTGTTATGTTGTCTCAAAAATGTTACAAAGGCTCAAGCACGCTTCAGGTCCAAGATATGAACTACAAGAGTATGTAAGAAACATGAGACGTTCATGAAAACGAGAGAAAAATTAACGGTGACAGTTTATGCCCATCTTGTTCACGGGACTTGGAGCGCATGTGTACGCATTCGCAACCAAGAATATCTCTGTGTTCAGAGATATCAACGCCACAATTGCGAATGAAATTCTGGAAAATGTTGCATTCGGCACTATCTTGGATGTGGGAACGGGCCCAGGATATCTCTCCACCTTTATCGCTGTCAAAAATCCTTCCTTGCAAGTTGTTGGACTCGATGTTTCACAGGATATGGCAAAGATAGCCCGAGCAAATGCAAAGAGAGCACGTATGGAAAATCTACAAGTCCTCATAGGAGATGCCGCAGAATTAGGCATGCCAAACGAATGCGTAGACATTGCAGTGACAACTCTGACCTTTCATCATTTGTCAAACCCATCCAAAACGTTTGAAGAGCTCTACAGAGTCCTAAAAATTGGAGGACAGGTTTGGATATACGAAGTGAACAGTGACTTAACACCACGAAGCGAAACGTGGATGAAATGCAGGTACAACATCGTCACAAGAAAAGTCGCGCGTTCACTCATGAAAATGCTGAATAAACACACGATGACGGCCGAGCAAGCCACGGCAATACTCTCAGACCACAAGAACAGGTTCGCCGATGTAAAGGTTGAGCAACTTGAACCTCTCCTGATCAAGGTCACACTAGTCAAGAAATGAGCGCGCGCTGCTTGCGTCTTTACAACTTGCTTTCATTTAATGTGGGTGCTGAACTGTGCTTCATTGCAATAGGTCAGAAGCTGCTCAGCATCGTTTGGAGGATAGCCTGAATAATACTTGCTAAAATACCCAAAAACCTCCAGGTGTTGATCCAGCAAGTTCTTCACGCCGACCGCGACTTTTGCGATGTCCTCTTTCCTATCAACTTCCACCTTGCCCAAAGTTCCATTCACTTTGCTCCTGTCTCCTTCCCATCTCATATAGGCAAATTCAGCTGTCACCTCAAGAACAGGCTGACCTACAGAAACCTGGGCCGCGCCGTTTTCTCTCAGTAGGGAGCCAAGTTTCTCTCCTGCCCAGTCTTTGTTTCTCACTTCAACGGCGTAACGATAGCCCTTTGGCAAGGCTGATAAAAACTGCTGCAGATCTTGAAAGTGTTTGGTTCCGAATGAGCTGGGAAACTGGAGCAGAAGAGCGCCGAGTTTGTTTTGTAATTGGGACATTCTTGAAAGGAACGTGTCCACCTCTCTTTCGCAGTCTCGCAACATTTTGATGTGGGTTATGATCCTGGGAAACTTGGCTGAGAACAAGAATCTCTCAGGAGTCTGTTCTCTCCAAGCCTTCACCGTGTTCGTCGACGGAATCCTATAGAAAGTATTGTCCAATTCAACCGTGTCAAAATGCTTCGCATACTCAGCCAGAAACGCCTTGGGCTTCAGCTTTTCTGGGTAGAAGCTGCCGACCCAGAACCCATAGCTCCAGCCCATTGTGCCGATGTGCAGCTTTTCTATTCTGCCTCTCTTGCCTTCAGAAGCAGCCACTGTTTCTCCCCAGCCTTTTTGAAGCGTGCCAGCACATACCTGCCCTGCAGTGTCTTGCCGTCAAGAATGACTTCCACCATGTTTTCATTCCAAACCTTCGTTTCATACGTCCCTCTGTCGAATATTTTCACTGTGCCAGCTCCGTAATGCCCTCCCGGTATGGTTCCCTCGAAACTTTGGTATTCTAATGGATGATCTTCAGTTTCCACGGCGAGCCTTTTATCTCCTGGCTGTTGGGGTATTCCCTTCGGAACAGCCCAGCTTTTCAGAACGCCGTCCTTCTCCAACCTCAGATCGTAGTGGAGTCTTCTCGCATGATGCTCTTGAACGACAAATGTACTTCCTTCCTTCTTGAGACTGACAGTCCCGGAGGGTTCAGGTGTGACGCTGAAATCTCTCCTCGAAACATACTGTACGAGCTTGCCTTGGCTTATCTGATCCAACGTGCACTCAGAAGGAAGTTTATCATTCCTAAGGCCGAGAAATCGGGGCATGCGGAGTCTGCCATCATTGGTGACGTTTTGATAAGCAACCTCGCAAACGGCTTCAGGCTTTAACCAAACTATCTCCTCTACAGCATCAACCCCTTCAAGAGTTTTGTCCTTAACTTGCAGAGGCTCAAACATTTTCAACATTGAATCCAGGGCTTCTCGGTTGAAGCCTGTTCCCACTTTCCCGACATAGATGGGTCCTTTTTCGCCAAGCAGTCCCAGAATCAGTGCTCCAAAGGTCGGTTTTCTCGCGCCCTTGCCGACAGTGTAGCCAAAGATTACGCAGTCGCATGTTAGGATGGGTTTAATCTTCAACCAGTTTGCGCTTCTGGCTCCGGGCTCGTATTGGCTGTCTTTTTTCTTAGCCATTATGCCCTCCATGCTCTTTGCCAAGGCAGCCTTGTAGTAGGCTTCCCCATCTGTTTCCACAAATGCCGATAGCACGACATAACTTCCTTCGCGTACGTACTCTTTCAAGAGCTTCTTTCTCTCAGTCAGCGGAAGCTGCAAGAGAGGGTTTCCATCTTTCTCCAGTATGTCGAACACCACGTAGTTTGCGGGTGACTCTCGTGATAGATACTTGACGTTTTCGGCTGAAGTGGTTTTGCTTCTCTCCGCAAGCGCCTGAAAATCGGCTTTGCCAGCTTTGATGACGATTATTTCACCGTCAACTACCGCGTTTTCCGTCAGTTTCTTCAGTTCTTCAAGTTCGGGAAAATTGTATTTCAGTTCTTTGTCGTTTCGGCTTCTAATGCTAAGTCCGCCGTCAATGTAGCTTATGGCCCTTATTCCATCCCATTTGACCTCGAATATCCATTCTTCTGAATTGAAAGGCTTTTCAGCGTGCTGTGCAAGCATCGGCTTGTATTGCTGTCTCATTGTTTCTTCAACTGACTGAGCGTCTCTTGCAAGGCGGTCATGAGCTCCTTGGCCTCCTCTTTCACGGGTTTTTCAGCGATGATCGTTTCACCCTTGAGCTTCTTTGCAATCAGTTTTCGAATGTTCTCCTCGTAGGTGTCCTCGTACTCCTTTATGTCGAACTCGCCTGAGAGATCGTTTATTATCTTCACAGCAAGGTCCAGCTCTTTTTTCTCCGGTTCCTTGAGTCTTTTCAGTTCTTCGAAATTGTCCGGGTCTGAAATCTCGTCTGCATATCGAAGCGTGGTCAGTACCAAGCCTCCCTTGTAAGCGTGCAACAAGAGGGGGTATTCCTTCGTTCTCATGGTGATTCTTCCCACTCCCGCCTTGTGTGTCTTCAGCAGGGACGTCAAGAGTAAGCTGTAGGCTTCATTGCTCTTGTCAGGGGTGAGGACATAGGATCTTTCAAAGTATATCGGATCGATAGAGAGATAGTCCACAAACTTGTCGATGCGGATTTTCTCGCTGGACGGTGGTCTTGCAGCGTCAAGTTCCTTCTTCTCGAAAACTATGAAGCGGTTCTTGCTGACCTCATAACCTTTCACCGTGTCTTCCCAAGGAACGACCGCATTATCTTTGGTGCAAACCCTCTGATATTTTAGCGGTTGTCCATCCTGTTTGTGGAGAAACCTGAAAGAAAAAGCCTTATCATACGTCATCGTGTAAAGCTTGACCGGCACGTTGACCAGCCCTATTGTGACAGTCCCACTCCAAAACGGTCTCTTAGGAATTCTTGTATTTGGTTCTTCGATCGGTTCTTCTTCCATCAATCCACACTCTTCTCGAGTTTCTGTTTGTCGTCAAGCATTCCCTTCCAAGGATTGCTCTCAGACTTGGCAACAGATGACAAAGTGAATTCCTCTGGCTTTAACCCTTTCTTAACGTCTCTCCAGTCAAGGGGATAGGAAACAGTTGCCCGTGGCGTGGCCCTCAGACTGTAGGGGCACACCATGGTTCTCCCATGAGAATTCTGCAGATAATCGATGTAAACGGTGCCGGGTTTTTTTATCCTTGAAAACTCTGAGACAACGATGGGAGATTCTCGGGCCAAATACGTTCCGATCTGGTGTACGTATTCTCTCGTTTGACTGAACGTGTATTTGCGGACTAAGGGAACAAGAATGTGCAAGCCTCTTTTTCCAGAGGTCTTTGCGTAGGATCTGAGGTCTAATCCATCAAGCTTCTCCTTCAGCATCAACGCCACGTCGACCACGTCGTCAGTACTTGCTGGCGGCTCAGGATCGACATCGAAAACGAGGAGATCAGGCTTCTCAAATTCGTCTATCTTTGAAAGTGTCATGTGTAACTCTAACGCTGCGAGGTTGGCAAGCCAGACCAGCGTGTCCAAGTCGTTGCACACAACATAGTTTATCGTGCGTTCTGCGGTTTCAGAGTATTTTCTAAAGGTCTTCACCCATGGTGGTGTGCCCATGGGCATGTCCTTCTCGTAGAAACCTTCTTTGTCGATGCCGTTCGGAAACCTCGTTAAGACTGTTGGTCTATCCTTCAAGATGCTCAACATCTTGGGAGCCATTCTGACATAGTGTTGAATCACCTGCGCTTTCGTAATCTTCTCCTCAGGATACAACACTTTGTCTAAGTTGGTGAAGTCGACCTTGGTCAGCTTTTCCAGCCACACCTTCCTCCTAGTCAATCTTTATTTCAGCTTCCCCATATTTGTATTGTCAACAGGTTCCTGGGCTGCCGGGCGCTAAGGCTTCCAGAACGGACTTCAAGACTCAATCAGAAACCTAGCGCTCGCGCTAAAGTTAAATAGCAATGAAGTAATTACGACGAGTATGTGGTGAAATCGATGTTACGGTCTTCAGAATCGGTCGTGTCAATCACCGAGGAAACCGATTTCGGTGGCCAATCGAACGCGCCTGGACCGGGCCCATCGTTCCCGCCCGCGAGGGGCAATACAAGAATTTTCGCTACTTTGGGAATCGTCTGCGCTGTACTCAGCCTTATTATCGTTCCTGAGATATTCGGAGCGATAGCAATAATCCTTGGAGCATACACTTGGAGAAAGGAGGAAGGAAACGGCGGACTCTACGTTGTTATTATCGGAATCATATGCATGCTCGTGGGCCTCTATTTCACATCCCTTTTTGAATTGGGAGACCTCCTACCCTCAACTTCCTCTAGTACCACGTCCGCTATGAACGCCGCCTTGGGAATGTTCCTATAATTCAGTAGGCTGCGAGTCGAGGTTGAGACCACACGCAACTATAAGATTCCTGGCGCGTTCTAAATCAATCGCCCCGCCTTGAAGCCGAGTCGGGAAAAATCGCAGTCTAAGTGCCCTTAAGACTCGAAACACTCGAGTATCTGTTCCTTCTTTCAAATGTCTACAGGCGGCAAAAAGAGATTGAGTTTTCGTCTGTGAAACATCGGAATCGTGGTGCTTATTAGTCCGCAGGGTAATGTCCTTGGTTGGTAAGAATGACTTAAATGAGCAAAATCGGTAAAATCTTAAGTGGCAAGGCAACTCTTGAAGGTGCAGGCGTGAAGCTTAAGCGGGCCTTTGGCCCTCAGGAGGTTCCTCAGCTGGACCCATTTTTGCTTCTTGACGATTTCCATTCTGACAACCCTGAAGACTATGTGGCTGGATTCCCTTGGCATCCTCATCGAGGCATCGAAACAGTAACCTATGTGCTTGAGGGCATGGTTGAGCACGGAGACAGCATGGGAAACAAGGGCGTTACCCGTTCGGGCGATGTTCAATGGATGACTGCTGGCAACGGAATCATTCATCAGGAAATGCCGAGGGGTTCTAACGGGCTGATGTGGGGATTCCAACTCTGGGTGAACCTGCCCTCCAAACACAAGATGGACGATCCCAGGTACAGAGGGATAACAGGAGCAGAAATCCCGGAGGTTGAGGCGAAACCAGGTGTAAGAATCAAGGTGATATGCGGGGACGTG
>Ga0187770_10002111_pt1 | contig 10975 bp, 11 predicted proteins | sample 0116_SJ02_MP02_2_FD_133154 | JGI IMG/M metagenome (GOLD analysis project Ga0187770, IMG submission 133154) | Tropical peat soil microbial communities from peatlands in Department of Meta, Colombia - 0116_SJ02_MP02_20_MG | ecosystem: Environmental > Terrestrial > Soil > Wetlands > Peat | place...
CTGCGCATGCGCTCGGCGACCCTGTTGAGATCAAGGCGTTCTATGACGACCTCATTGCCACGGGGCATGATCTGGGCGTCTCGATGCCCGTGATGGAAAGTCTTGCGGAAGATGTCAGGCGTTTTGCGAATTAACTGGAACAGGCGGTCGTGATTATTGCCCAGATCAAGCGGCATTGGAGAAAGACAGATGAGGTACCTCGTGGCAACGCTATTGTTGATGTTTAGCTTGAACACACGGGCACAGCAGCCGAAGGCACCGTCCAGCACAGAGCCTTGCGCGCAGATGCGGCAGCAATTCCTTAGGGCGTACAACGCGAAAGACGCGGACGCAGTTGTGGCACTTTACGCCGAAGACGCCACGCTGGTGAGTGATGGTGGCGCTTTCAAAGGACGGAACGAGATTCGAAATTGGGTCAAGTCAGGACTAGACCAAGGAAGCAGGCTGGAAGCAATCGAACCGAGCGTGGAAAAGAGTTCTGGAGTACTCGCCTATGGAACAGGGCGGACGAGGAGGCTGGTCGGCTCCATGGTTCATCTTGGACAATACCTGATTGTGATGGAAAAGATCAGCGGAGAGTGGAAGATTGTGCAGCACTTTTCCTTGAACGCGGGAGAAACCCCAGCGTTATGAACTCCAGCTATTCTGAGCACTTTGGGCCATTCGACGGCAGGATTTGGCTCAACTGTGCCCACCAAGGACCGTTGCCCTGTGTCGCAGTTTCCGCCGCACAGGAAGCGATCCGAAAGAAAACAGACCCGCATCTGATCCACGACGATGATTTTACTTCCGTTCCCAATGCGCTTAAGTCTTCAGTGGCTCTCCTGACAGGAGGAGCGCCAGAAGACATCATTTTGGGGAACAGCGCCTCCTACGGCTTGCACATATTAAGAAACGGCATGGACTGGCGCAGCGGGGACGAGATTCTCTTAATCAATGGTGATTTCCCCGCGACGATCTACCCGTGGTTGGGCTTGCAAAATGACGGTGTTCGAGTGCGGTTTCTCACCCCGCACGGGTTGTCACTGGCAGCCGATGAACTCGCTCCCGAAATCACGCCATCAACTCGATTGCTGTGCGCAAGCTGGGTGAACTCATTCAATGGCTCTGTGCTCGACCTGACTGCGGTGGGTCAAATTTGCCGCAAGCGCGGCGTCATTTTTGTGGTGAACGGGTCGCAAGGGGTCGGCGGACTCCAGATCAACATTGCTTCAGAGCCAATCGACGCACTGGTTTCGTGCGGCTACAAATGGCTATGCGGCCCCTATGGCACGGGATTCTGCTGGATCAAGCCTGAGTTGCGGGATCGACTTAAGCCGAGTCAAACGTACTGGCTACCACAGGTATGGGGACAGGAGAATCTGACGGACTATAAGCTGAAGAACGACATCGGTTCCGCCATTTTCGATGTTTTCGGCACCGCTAACTTCCTGAACTACGCGCCTTGGCGTGCGTCCCTCGACCTCCTACTGCACGTCGGCGTTGCTGCAATCGAAAGTCACAACCGTAAGCTGGTTGAGGCGCTGGTGAACGGAATAGACCAGAGCAAGTACCAGCTAATCAGCCCGAGCGCGGCTGTCTGCCCCTCAGCCATTGTAGTTGTTTCCCGTCGTGAGAGGGAGCGCAACGCGGAGGCTCACGCACTATTGGCGAACGCAGGCATTGACATCGCCGTCCGAAACGGAAATCTCCGCTTTTCCCCGCATCTCTACAACAGTCTCGATGAAGTGCGTAGTGCAGTGTCGATACTTAACTGTATGAGTTGACCGTAGCAGACGGCGCGGACCCGGCGGCGTCTGCTTTCGAACTAACCCTGCTTCCGGATCACGCCGATACCAATCCCCTTGCGCTCATGTTCCGGATACCTCAGACGTTCTTTCTCTGCTCGTTCCTTCGTCTTGAGGAGCTTGGACAGGGGTGTGAACTCGCGACCGACATATCTGAAGAGGAGCCATCGCTCAGTCATTTTGGGCATGAGAAATTTATGGCACGCACCGAATTGCGCAGCGTGATGTTTGTACCCGGCACCCCGTTGCTACCCAGCCCGCTCGCGCTGGCGAAGTATCCCCAGACTAATGAACTTGAGCTTCCTCAGCAACTTCGTCTGAATGGTCTGTCCAGAGAACCCGACCTTTCGGCGGATGCCGGGCTTATGTCGCACATAGAACTTGCCAAACCTGTTCAGCTTCAGCGTGAACCCGTCTCTATCCAGATGGTTGAGTAGAGTGGTTTCCAAGCTCAAGATGACTGTGGTTACCACGCGCTCAGCCTCTTTTTTGGTCCCCAAGGACAAAGCACGCTGGACCATCTCCAACAACTCGTCTAGGCCTTCTGGGCTCGCTCGCATGAGATTCGGTTCCTCTCGAAGCCACTGAGGAGGATCGGGCAAAATCCAACGGGCGAGAGCCTCGAATCCCGGTATCGCTACCAAATAATCACGTATCAGTATTACGCTCAATCGATCCGACTTTTACGACAATTCGTCCATGTAGACGAATCGGAGCGTCAAAAGGGTCACTTCAGCGGAAAGCGCGCCCTGCGCGTCCAAGAAGCTGGTGAGAAGGATACCTCCAGCAGCCTGGATTCATAGTGATGGTGAGGGTGAAGCTGAAGTGAACTGGCGCCCGGAGCCACAAGCGCTTTGAGACTACTCAACAAGCTGGAGATTCAAAGCGATGCGCACACCGTTTACCAGCACTTGGCTCTTGTCGATGAGCTCCTGGTTTGTAATCTGGTTATTGGCGAATTTCTGCGCCAAGTTCTTCGGAAGGAGGAACTCAATCGCCTCAGAGCGTTCCTTACCTAACGACGTGGGAACGAGTGGATTCACAACAGAGAAATCGTAGTAGTCCACGGGTACGTCGCTGGGAATCCGATCTAAGGCGTCCTTCATTTTGGGAGCAACGAATAGGTCAAAAGTCTGCGCGGCGCGCTTGTATATGTTGGTCTTTTCCGGATCAAAACGATTGGAGTTCTTCAGTGTCATCTGTAGAACCATCTGTTTGCTGACCACTACGAACGAAGGCGGATCGTATTCGACAAAGCCGAAGTGCGCTTGTCCTTCCTTGGAAAGGGCATCAAGCTGTGCCTGGTACTGCGTCTGCAACCTTTCCGCATCCGCGGGTGTCGCGGCCGGCTTAGCCTGGGATAGGTCAACCTTCGGTGCAGTCCTCGCGGAAATGTCCACGGTGTTCCCCGCAGCGGAAGATGGCGCGAGGTTGGGATTGCTACGAAGCAGCCGGCTTGCTGAGGAGGAACCGGCGGAGGCGGCATCACCCTGGGGAGATTTTGTCCGCGCCTGCTTATCCACCATGGTGGGATCGCGCTCCAGCAGAGACAAACCGTATTCCTCGCCCCCGAGATACACCAGCGACCGGTCTAAGATTTCCTGGCGTGCGTTGTCGTTATTTTCCAGCACCATCTGAAAAGTGTCCTTGCGGTCGAGCACGACCACGAGTATGTCCTGACCCTCGTAGTCGTAGCTTTTCTGACGGTCGCGCACGTGGAAAGCCACTTCGATGCCGATCGCGTCACAATCTACGTCAGGCGGGATGTTTTGCGTAATCACCTGCAAGATGGGCAGGAACACATCGTGAAAGGTCCGCGCTGCCCGTTCGTTCCGCGTCAACTGCTTCGAATCGTAGGCCGCGTTGTAATTGCCCGTGGCTTTCAGGATCACACGGTCTTTGAAGCGCCGGAATTCCAGTCCACGCGTGTCCGCTTCCACCTGCTCGGATGGGTCCAGACCGACTGCCCGGCTTAGATAAAAAGGAAAGGGGAACTGGGTCCTGGCAATCTGCTGGTTGATGGCTTTTAGCTGCGGAAAATACTGCGACTCCAAGGCCTTGAGCTGTGGATTCAGGATTTCATTGGGGCTGACCTGAGCCGACCCCGCGCATGCACAAGCCAAACTCAGCGCCGCGACCAAAACGTAACGAACCACCTTATACACTGCGTGCAGCTGTTTCATTTGCATCGCGAAATTTTAGCATTTACTGCTTGCCGGTGTATTGTGACCCCGGCCGTCCGGGCTTCTGGTACGCTGGTTGCGCGATAGCCCGCGTGAACGCAATAACTGCGCTGATTTCGTCGGGACTTAGCGTCTTCCCGTAAGGAGGCATCATCGCGGACTTCCCCAGCGCGCTCCCGCCAAGCGTTACGATGTTCTGTATATACTCGTCGCTCTCGCCGTTCAGCTTTGCGCCGTCATTCATCAATGGCGGCATCGGACTCACGTTGCTGCGATTCGAAGGTCCAGCTGGCGTCGCGTCTGCATGACACCACACGCAGTATTCATAAAACACACGCTTGCCCTGTGACTCCTGGTAGCCGAGGTTGACCAGTTTAGTGCTGTCGTTCCAATCTGCCTCGGTGTCGTAAGCGCCAAATGCCACGTCCGGATTGACTGCCCCGGCGCTCTTCTTACATCCGGAAATCTCTAGTACACAGAATACGTTGCCCACGAGCAGCGCAATCATCAGCACTTTGGATTTCATCGGCCTACTCCCTGTCCCGAAACGTGCGCACGCACTCGACTCGCGGTAGTCTGCGCCTTGATCCCGGTTCTCAAGGTCATTAGATAAGCCGTGAGCGCCCGAATCTCTTCCTCGGTGAAATTCCGTCGTGGCTCGATGGTGTCTGGTTGAAGTGCCTGCGGGTTCTGCAGCCACGCCTCGATCCAGGCAGGAGTCAGCCAATTGCCTGCGTTGTTGAGATTGGGCCCGACATAGCCGCCGCTCGCGCCGATGGTGTGGCAGGACTGACATTGGTATTTGACGTCGTAGAGCTGCTTGCCCAGGGATACCATGGCCTGCGTAAACTGCCGTGCGTCGACGCTCTCGGGGTCGACATCCGCCTTTTGCACCGCCATAGACAAGTACTCGGCAACGATGCCGGCGTCTCGATCCGACATGTTGAATTGCGGCATGCGCAGAATCAACGTGGGCCGAATGGTTTGCGGATTCTTCAGAAAATCCGCAATCCACTTTTTCTGAGCCCGGCTGCCTTCGTAAGAAAGATCCGGAGCCAGCGTTCCGCCATACCCATCAAAACGATGACAGGCGTAACACTTATAGCGCTCGTAGATTTGCGCGAATGCTCCCACGGGTTGGAATGGCGCGTACTTCTTGGGCACCACAAGGTGTTGCAAGGCGCTCGTAGCCGCCGGACCTGTCTGACTCAACAATGCGGCTGTTACCGCGTCAAGATCGCTCTGCTCCCAGTTGTATTGCGGCATGCGGGCCGCTGGATTCACCGATACCGGGTCCTGCAACTTCGCCTGAATGTAAGAGACCAGGTTGTGCTCAATCTTCGCCTTGCTGAATTCCAGTTCCGAAGCGTACTTCGCACCCAGCGCAGTCAAGTCCGGACCGAAATCCCTCTGCGGGGCAATGCCATTGAGGGCATGGCAACTCGCGCAGCCCTTTTCCACAAACAGACGCTTGCCCGTTTTTATTTCGTCCTCCGTCGCCGCTCCGAGTTGCGGAACATTCGTCAGCAAGTCCGAGTCCGTCAACTTGTTCAGCACGTATTGCGAGACCTTGTACAGGTCCTCATCGCTCCAGCTATACCTCGGCATATTGCTGTGTTCGAGGTAGCTCTTCGGATTCCAGAGCCAAGCGACTAGCCATTCTTCGTTGACTTTGCTGCCGACCTTAGTGAGTTCCGGCCCAATGTCGCCACCGATCATCTTGGTTTCACCGGCACGGGTCACCGCCAAGGAGTGGCAGGTCGTGCACATCATCTGGCGGAAGCGCACTTCTCCTTGCGCAATGAGATCCGGTCTCTTGCTCCAGGCCGCAACTACTGCAGGGTTGATCTTGTATTTCTCCGGTAGCCTGGCTTTCTGAACGCTCAGGAACCCAGAGAGCGCACGAATCTCATCTTCCTTGAGGCGCAATTTCGGCATTCGAGACGTGGTTTCATTCTCATAGCCATTCACCGTGACGTTGCCGTCCTTATCGAGAACCGTACGCGGTTCCTTCAGCCATTTGTAAATCCACTCTCTCGTCACTTTGTATCCAACGCCGGAAAGGTCTGGCCCCAGGGTTGCCTGATCGAGATTGTTCAGTTTGTGGCAGCCTTGGCAATTCAGGCGCCTCAGCAGCTCCCGGCCGCGCGTCAATAGAGGAGTCTCCTTCAAGTCCGCCTGATGGCAACTTCCGCAGGAAGCCTGCAGAAAGTGAGCGGGAAGTATAGGCTGTTCCCAGGCAAGCGTTGTTTCGTGTGCCTCGGCCACCTCCGTTGCAGGGCCCTGACCGCGATGGCAAATGCTGCAGCCCCACTGCCGGACGTTGTGAGGAACCGGTGGATGCGCACGAAAAGGCTGCGGCACGGAAGCATCTGCAAGTGTGGGTTGGGTTATACCCTGATGGCAGGTGGTGCAGCGATCTGTTACGTTCATTCCTCGTAGCCAAACCTGGTCAATACTCGGACTGTAGTCGGCGAGGAGTTTCTTTGTGTCCGGACGGCCCTGTGCGTACTTCACAAACGAGCGCTTATAAAGCTTCCACTCCGCGCGAAAATCCTTCATCGGCGAAATCGCCAAGACCAAAACGCAAACTACGGTGGAGAGCGCGAAGGTCAGCCGCAGCTTATCCGACCGCTTGCCCTTACCTTCAGCTGGCATGGGACCCCCAGGGCCACACCCAGGACCACCCTGGGCCGCGGAAAAATGTACCGACTACCGTCAGGCAAACTGCCGTGGCTATGAACCAAGTCATCACCCACCAGGAGAGCGGCTTACCGCGAAGTGCGCCCAGCCACCCGGCGGTAGTTTTCGAAAGATACGACGCCACCAGCAGTCCCGCGACCAGCACCGTTGGCACAATGATTGTCCAAGCGTCCACCAGTGCCAGCAGGATCAGCAGTGCAATGACTACCCCAATGACGATGCCGAATCGCTTGGAAGCCTGCTCACCCCAAAGCGGCTTCCCTGCCACGTTGACGTTAGAGTAAGGAATCACGATCAAAGCAATCACCACCAGTGTCGGTATCAAGATGCCGGCCACAAAAGGTGGGAAGAAGTGCAGCAGTTCCTGCAGGCCCAGGAAATACCAGGGTGCCTTGGCTGGATTGGGCGTCAGAAGAGGATTGGCGAGTTGCTCGAGAGGCGCATCCCAAAACAGCGCCACCAGCACCATGGCGATGATCAGCACTTCGAAGACGATCGCCTCGCGCACCAGCAGGTGCGGATAAGTCATCACTTTGGGCTCACGTTCGTCTTTCACCTTTGCGGAAGTGTTACGCGTGATGAAGACAATCCGGCGGGAATCCTTCTTGGCGTCGGAACTGAATCCCGATTCAATTTTAGTTTTTTCCATCATCGTCTTTTGACCTTACCGTGAGTCCGCCGTCCTTCTGCACGCGCCAAAAATGCACGCCGATGAAAAGGAATGCCAGCAACGGAAGAATGACCACGTGCAACACGTAAAAACGCAGTAGGGCATTTTCACCTACGATGTTGCCGCCCAGCGCCACAAACCTGACTTTTTGTCCGATCACCGGCATGGCGGAGATGATGTTGGTGCCGACGGTGACGGCCCAGAAGGCCAGCTGATCCCATGGCAGGAGGTAACCCGTATAACTCAGGAACAACGTGAGAAGCAGAAGAACGACGCCGACCACCCAGTTGAATTCATGAGGCGGCTTGTACCCTCCGCGATAAAACACATGGAACATATGCCAGAACACCAGCAAGACCATCACGTGCGCGCCAACCCGGTGCATATTGCGCAGAAATACCCCGTTGGATACGACGAAGCGCAAATCCTTCATGTCGCGGTAGGCGTTGGGCGCCGCGGGGTGGTAGTAGAACATCAAGAGTACCCCGGTCACTACCAGAATTAGGAAGAGCAAAAACGAGAGCGACCCCAGATAGTAGGCGGCCCGCACGCGCAAAGACTTTTCCCGCACCTTCACCGGCAGCCAATGCAGGAACAGGTTGCCAAACACCGCCAGACTTCGTGTGCGGTTCGTGATGGCCGGGCCGCTCCGAAAGATGGACTTCCAAACTCGATTGGCCCGTAGGCTTTCAAAAGCAGCGTGGAACGAAGTCGCCATGGTTTTCCTCAGACCTTCAAGACCTGATCGCTTTTGATGATTTGCAGCTTGTCCACCTGCAATTCACCATCAGCAGTCAGGTTGATGGAGTAATGCGGAAGTGGGCGCGGCGCCGGACCTTCGATTTTCCTGCCGTTGGGCTGAAACTTACTGCCGTGGCAGGGACAGGCAATCATGTTGGCTTCCGGTTTCCACTGTGTGATGCAACCGAGATGCGTGCACACCGCCGAGACCGCATAAAATCCCGCGTCAGTGCGCACGATATACACTTGCTGGTCTTGCAGGAAGGTGACCGAGTCCAGCGGATACAGATCGGGATTGCCGGCGCGAAAGGTCGTCGAAGGCTCGAAGAGCACGTTGGGCGAGAAGTACTGGTAAGTGAGCGCAGCGCTTCCCAACCCAGCCACTCCGAGTGCGCCCAAGGTTATTTCATTTAGAAAATCTCTGCGAGAAACAGCGGGCTTGCCGCCCGACAGCTCGGCCGCCTCATTTTGGTTTGTTTCGCTCATGATTACAGGACAATCTCCTCGCGAATGATCAAATCGGGGTCCTGGTCGAACACTTCAAAAGCCTCCATGGAGATCGTGTTGACGGGGCAGCGCTCCGCGCACAATCCGCAGCGGATACAGATAGTTTCGTCTTTGACCATCACGGAACCTTCTCCCTGGTTCAGTTCTTCTGGCGAGATGTGCTGTAAGTCTACGCCCCGAAGTTCCTTTTCCCTGTTGAGTCGTTCCTTGTCGTCCTCCGTAAACGCAAAATGCCTCAACGGGAGTAGCGACAGGCAGTTCTCGGGGCACACATCCACGCAACCGCCACAGAGGATACACTCGGTTCCGTTGGCTTCATTGCCTTCAAAAATGGTATTGATCCAGCACTGCAAGCACCGGCTGGCTTCCCTGCGAGCCTGCTCTTCCGTGTAGCCGGTTTCGACTTCAGCCACTCCCGTACGCCGTTCGATCGGCAAAGCAGGAATCTCTAAGCGGGAGTATTCATCGTAGTTCGCGGCCATCTCAAGGTGGTTGAGCACTGTGATCTGGACGAATCTTCCTTGGGGCTTCCATTCTGGCCCGCGCAGAAATTTGTCAATTTCGACGGCGACTTTCTTGCCGTCTGCCACCGCATTGATAATCAACCGCGGCCCAAAGGCGATGTCGCCCGCGGCGAAGATTCCCGGTGCCGTCGTCATCAACGTGTCCGGGTCGAATTTTAAGGTGCCTTGGCGCGTTGTTTCGATGCCGTCTTCGGGTTTCAGGAAGGAAAGATCTGAGGCTTGTCCGATCGCCAGAATCACCGTGTCGCAGGGTATTACGAATTCTGTTCCTGCCTCGAATTTCGGATTGAATCGCTTGTTCTCATCAAAAACGGTAAGGCACTTCACCACTTCGAGGCCGGTCAGTTTACCGCCCTTTCCCACGAACTGCTTCGGGCCTAAGGACGGGCGCAGCTTCATTCCTTCCAGCAGCCCTTCGTGAATCTCTTCCTCCGAGGCGGGCATTTCTTCGCGCGATTCGAGACAAACTAGTTGTACTTCCCGAGCGCCCATGCGCAGCGCGGCCCTGGATACATCCATGAACTCCTTCATGGCGACGTCCGCTTCGCTGGACGTCAATTCGTTTGGCAGCACTATGCCTGCCATGTCCGTTACGAGCTTTTGTTGCTGCTCGCGCATCGCCGATCGCGCCACGTCAATGGCTACATTTCCCCCACCGATCACGACGACTCGTTTGCCCACTTCGAAGCGGTAGCCCAGATTGACGTTCAAGAGAAAGTCGATTCCCTTGATCACTCCATCCAGGCCATTGCCCGGAAGATTCAGCTCGCGGCTGCGGTGCAGTCCGAAGGCCATCAGCACGGCCTTGTAGCCTTGCCGTCGCAGGTCCGCGAGCGCAAAATCCCGCCCAAGCCTCATGTTCAGTTTCAACTCTGGTCCCAGGTCCAGAATTTCCCTGATCTGCGCTTGCAAAACGTCACGCGGCAGACGGTACTCCGGGATGCCGAGATGCATCATGCCCCCAGGCACCGCAGCCGCCTCAAAGATCGTCACCGGATAGCCGAGCAATGCGAGGTCGTGGGCCGCGGACATACCGGCAGGTCCAGATCCAATGACCGCCACTTTCTCAGAACGCTTCGCGACACATCGGCCAACAAACACGTCGAGGGGATTCCTCGACTCTGGACCGTGCCGTTCTGTAACAAACCGCTTCAGTGCTCGGATCGAAATGGGCAGGTCAAACTGCCCGCGACGGCATGCCGGCTCGCAGGGATGCCCGCACACACGGCCGCAGATCGATGCGAAAGGGTTAGGGGTCCGTGCGTAACGGTAGGCTTCCTCGTACCTTCCCTGCGCGATCAGCGAGACGTAGCGCCCCGCCTGCGTGTGCACGGGGCACGCCTGCATGCAAGGAAAGTTAGACTCCAGCCATTCCAGATCAACGAGCTTGCTGCGCGTTGCCATCCGTTTCGCCTTGGACCCCGATGTTGTGTTGCTTACTTCTTGACGGTAAGGTCGGCAGTGACTCCCCCAGCGCCGACTTCCACCGCCTGCGTAGTGACTTTGCCTTCTTCACTCCAAGTCTTGAGCGTGTACTTGCCGGGAGGCACGTTTTTGATTTCGTAGTTGCCACTCTTGTCGGTTAGTGCGAAGTACGGAGTGGGGGACACGACGATGTATCCATTCATCTCCGGATGGACGTTGCAGAGCAAGCTAGCCACTCCGACATCATTGAATTGGAAACTCTTCTTTTCTCCCTTGGGCCAAGTGCCGAGGTTGTGAGCCAGCTTCTTGTTTCCGCTGATGCTGGGCCAATACACGTTGTGACCAACAGGATCGCTGTTCAAAAATTCCACCGTGGTTCCCACTTGCACGACCATCACATGCGGCGAAAACGTCATTTTCGTCTGATCCATCACC
>Ga0187770_10002112_pt1 | contig 10974 bp, 8 predicted proteins | sample 0116_SJ02_MP02_2_FD_133154 | JGI IMG/M metagenome (GOLD analysis project Ga0187770, IMG submission 133154) | Tropical peat soil microbial communities from peatlands in Department of Meta, Colombia - 0116_SJ02_MP02_20_MG | ecosystem: Environmental > Terrestrial > Soil > Wetlands > Peat | place...
CAAGACGACGGCGACGAGCTTCGCCCTGCGCGCCACCGGGCTCGATATCACGGTCTTCGACCAGGACGGCTTCGCCGTCGTCGTCACCGGACCCAGTGGCATCCGCGAGACGGCCATCCACACCCGCACCCAGCTGGTGCTCTCGGGCCAGGCGTCGGTGTCGGGCAGGGTGCGCGACCCCTCCCTCGGCCGGGACCTGCTCGTCGAAGCCCGGCCCGTGGGGATCCGCGCCGACGCGGCGCGCAGCGGGAACCCGGCTGCGGCCAACGCCCGCGGCGTCATCGTGGTCGCCACCACCACCGCCCGCCTCGACGGCCGGATCGCGGCCATCCACCTGGCCCTGGTCGGCGTCGGGCTGGCCGTCCTGGGCGCGGCGGTCGTCATCGCCCTGTTCATGTCGCGCTCGCTCAGTCGACCGGTCGTCGAGATCACCGACGCCGTGGGACGGATCGCCACCGGCGACCTCTCCGCCCGCGCCCCCGTGGAGCACGGGCCGCCCGAGCTGCGGGCGCTGGCCAGGCGGGTCAACGGCATGGCGGCCCGGATCGACCACCTCCTCGGCGCCCAGCGGGCGTTCGTGGCCGATGCGTCGCACCAGCTGCGCACCCCGCTTGCCGCCATGCGCCTCCGGCTCGAGAACCTGCGAGCGCGCGTCGACGTCCCCACGCGGGCGGACGTCGACGCCTGCGCATCGGAGGTGGCCCGCCTCAGCCGGCTCGTCGACGGGCTGCTCACGCTGGCCCGGGCCGAGCAGGCCCATGGGGAGCGCGAGGCCGTCGACGTGGCGGCCGTCGCACTCGAGCGCCGGCAGACCTGGGCCCCGCTGGCCGACGAGCGAGGCGTGGTCCTCGGCCTGGAGGTCGCCGGTCACCCGACGCGTGTCATGGCCGTACCCGGCCACCTCGAACAGGTGCTCGACAACCTGCTCGACAACGCAGTCGACGTGACGCCGCCGGGCTGCCGGGTCCAGATGGTGATCCTCAACGGAGGCCCCACCGTCACCGTGCACGTCGTCGACGAGGGGCCCGGCATGTCGCCCGAGGAGCGCCGACGTGCCTTCGACCGCTTCTGGCGCGGCACCGACACCGACGCCGGGTCCGGCCTCGGCCTCGCGATCGTCCGTCAGCTGGTGGAGGCGTGCGGCGGAACCGTGGAGCTGCAGGGGGCGGACGGCGGCGGCATCGACGCCACCGTCACGCTCGAGCGCGCCTAGGGCGGATCGGATCGGTCAGGTCGACGACCTCGTGAGCGTCACCGAGGACCACGCCGCCCGCTGGTCGGGCCGTGCTGGCTGCCCTCGAGCGCGGCGGTCACGGCCCGTACCAGGTGGCCCGGGCTCATGGCCTGCGAGTACGGCGACCACCGGCACAAGGTGTTCTCGAGCGGCCACAGGACCTCGCGCTGGATCGCCGGCAGCCCGCCGGGATGGGCGCTCGCGGCGCGCAGGACCTCGTCGGCGAGGAACGACACCGCCTCCTCCCACGTGCGCGTCGATTCCGACAGGTAGCGGTGCGGCCGTGCCCCGGCCGCAAGTGCGGCGAGGTGGTCGGGCGAGCCGTGGGCCAGGATGTTCGCCCACGCCCACTCGGGCGTGGGCGAACCGCGGTCGTCGAGGTAGGCGGCGTAGCGGCCGCCGAGATAGGCCTCGCAGGCGCGTACGAACTCCTTCTCGACCGCTCGCCAGGTCCTGTCCACCCCCTCGCCCCGTCGCCACATGCCGTACCACGTCCCTTCGCCCGACGCCTCTCGGGCCATGGTCATCCGGCGCGGCGCCGCGAAGAAGTGCCGAAGGGCCCCATCGCGGCGGGGCTTCAGGCCGGCACGGCGGGGGCGGCGACGACGACCGGCGGTGGCGGGGGTCAGACCCCGGCGGCGACGCCGGCGCGCTCGGGCACCGGGCTCGAGAACTCCATGACGCCGTCGTCGACGCACCTGCGGCGCAGGGCCCGGTAGTCGCGCAGGTAGCTCTGATGGACCCGCCACGGGAACTTCGACCCCTGCTTGGGGATCCGGTCCGCGGCGCGCCGCACGTAGCCGGAGTCGAGGCCCAGGACCGGCAGGCGCTCGACCGTCGCGTCCCGGTTCACCGGCGCACACCGACGCACCCCGGCGGCGCGCATGTGGTTGAGCAGCCGGCAGACGTACGCGCAGGTCAGCTCGCACTTGAGGGTCCAGCTGGCGTTCGTGTACCCGATGGCGACGGCCAGGTTCGGCACGCCCTCGAGCATCATCCCCTTGTAGACGAGGAGGCTCGGCGCGTCGACGGGCGCTCCGTCCACGGTGACCTCCATGCCCCCGAGGAACAGGAGCTCCAGACCGGTGGCGGTGACGACGAGGTCGGCCTCGAGCTGGCGGCCCGATCGCAGGCGGATCCCGGTGTCGGTGAAGGTGTCGACGTGGTCGGTCACCACGGACACGGACCCCTGCCGGATGGCGGCGAAGAGGTCCCCGTCGGGGGCGAAGCACATCCGCTGGTCCCAGGGCTCGTAGCTCGGCTTGCAGTGCGTGTCGACGTCGAAGCCCGCCGGCAGCTGGCGGCGGGCCTGGGTCCGCAGGAAGCGCTTCACGAGCTCGGGTCGTCGCTTGCTCGTCACGTAGACGGCCTGCGCGATCAGGGCCATCCCCCAGCGCGCCGCCGACGCCGACACGCGCCGCGGCAGCAGCCGGCGCACCCGCTCGGTGAACGGGTTCGTCGCCGGCACCGAGGCGATGTACGTGGGCGATCGCTGGAGCATGGTCACGTGGGCGGCGCGCTCGGCGAGGGCGGGGACGAGGGTGACGGCGGTGGCACCGCTGCCGACGACGACGACGCGCCTGCCCTCGTGGTCGAGGTCCGCGGGCCAGTGCTGGGGATGGACGATGGTGCCGGTGTAGCGGTCCATGCCGGCGAAGTCGGGCAGGTACCCGTGGTCGTAGCGGTAGTAGCCCGTGCACGAGAAGAGGAACCCGCACGTGAGCCGGACCCGCTCGCCGGAATCCGGCCGCTCGGCCTCCACGTGCCAGCGGTCCTCGTCGCCGTGCCAGTCGGCGCGCACCACGCGGTGGCTGAGCCGGATATGGCCGCCGAGGCCCGTCTCCGGGCGGCGTCCTCTATGTAGCGGCGGATCGACGCGCCGTCGGCGAACGTGCGCCGATCTTCCCAGGGCCGGAACGAGTACCCGAGGGTGTACATGTCGGAGTCCGACCGCACACCCGGGTACCGGAAGAGGTCCCAGGTGCCTCCGACGGCGTCGCGGCCCTCGAGGACGGCGAAGCTGGCCCACGGGCACTCGGCTTGCAGGTAGCGGCCCGCGCCGACTCCGGAGAGGCCGGCGCCGACGACGAGCACGTCGAGGTGCTCGATCTCGCCCCCGCTCCCTCGCCCCGCCACGGTCGCCGCGCCGTGCCGGCCGTCGCCCGTCATGCCGCGCCGGCCCGGGCCATCTTGTCGTTGAGCGTGCCCTCGGGCCCGAAGAGCTCGACGCGCCACTGCTCCACCAAGGCCGTGGTGTCTCTGTCGTCGGGGTGGAAGTCGCGGCGCTCGTAGTCGCGCAGTTGCCGCCAGACCTCCGGCTGCCCGACAGCGGAGCGGCGCAGCCGGCGCAGGCTGCGACGGAGCTCGCCGACCCGGTAGGTGGCCGGGTCGAGGAGCAGCGACAGGGCCACCTGGGCGACCAGGGCCACGACGAAGACGATCCGGAAGAGCTTCATCGTCCAGACCCGGAGCCGCTCGGACCCGCCCACGGCGCGGTAGACGTCGAAGGCGACGGCCTTGTGCTCGGACTCCTCGAGCGCGTGCCAGACGAACAGGTCGCGTACGGCCTGGTGCCCGAAGGCCTCACGGGTCTCCTCGCTGGTGAGGACGAGCTCGGCCAGCGTGGCGGTGAGGTGCTCCAGGGCGGCGGTGGCGGCCAGGTTGGCGATGGGGGGCAGGTACCGCTCGCCGGCGGCCAGGACGCGCCTGGTCAGCCGCTCGTAGACCTTGGCCGGGTACCCCAGCTCGGCCAGCCGCTCGTTGAACACCCGGTGCTCACGGCCGTGGACCGCCTCCTGCCCGATGAAGCCGGCCACCTGGCGCTTGAGCTCGGGCTCGGTGATCCGGTCCCGGTAGTTGCGGACGGAGCGGACGAAGAAGTCCTCGCCGTCGGGGAAGAGCGAGGACAACGCGGCGACGACGTGGCCGGTGACCAGGTCGCCGTCTTGGGCGAAGTGGCGGGGCACGTCCTGGAACGACTCCTCGAAGTCCATGCGCCGGGTGGGCACCTTGGGTTCCGGGTTGCCTGCCTGGGCCATGGCGCTCTCCCTTGTCTCCCGCGGGTTGAGGACACCTCGCTGGCACGATAGACGATTTGAGTCAACCCTTCAAGTCATAAAATACGGTAGGATGTGGCCATGGCGATCCGTGCGGAGCCTGCGGGGGCGGCCGACGGCCGGCCACCCGGTCCGAGGCGGGAGCCCGGGGGCAAGGGCGCCCAGACCCGCCGGGCCATTCTCGACGCGGCCATTGCCCGGTTCGGCCGTGACGGGTACCGGGCCACCTCGGTGGCCGACATCGCCCGGGACGCCGGCGTGGGGCCGACCCTCGCCTACGCCTACTTCCCCAACAAAGAGGCCCTCTTCCTGGCCGCCGTGGACGAAGACGCCTCGGGCATCATCGGCGAGGGCGTCGCCGGGGCGCTGTTCGAGCGCGATGTGGCGGACTGGCGCCAGGTCCTGCTCGGGACCCTGATCGGCTCACTGGGGGACCACCCGCTGGCCCGCCGGCTCCTGGCCGGACTGGAGCCCGAGGTGACCGCCCGGGTGCTCGGGATCCCGGCCCTCGACGAGCTGCGCACGGCCTGTGCCGAGCGGCTGGCGGCCGAGCAGGTCAGCGGCAAGGTCCGCGCCGACATCGACCCGGCGTCGATGGCCAACGGCGTGGTGGCGGTGGTGCTGTCGCTGCTCATGTCGGTCGTGCAACTGGGCACCGAGGCGGTGGCCCCCTACGGCAACGACGTGGTGGCGTTGTTCGAGGCCGCCCTCGAGACCGCGCCCCGGGCCGCGCCGCCGGCCGTGCCCGCGCCCCCGTCCTCCCCGGACTGACGGAGGTACCGGACCCCGTCGGTCCCCAGGCGCCGGCGCATGACGGCGATCGCCTCGGGGTTGTCGTCGACGAGGACGAATCGCCGGCCGAGCTGTCGGGCCACCGCGCCGGTCGTGCCCGACCCGGCGAAGAAGTCGAGGACCCGCGCCCCTGGCACGGACGAGGCCTGCACCACGCGCCGCAGGATGCCCTCGGGCTTCTGGGTGGGATAGCCCGTCTTCTCACGGCCGTTGGTCGGGACGATCGTGTGCCACCACACGTCGGTCGGGAGCTTGCCTCGGGCCGCCTTCTGCGGGTCCACGAGCCCGGGCGCCATGTAGGGGATGCGATCGACGGCGTCGCGGTCGAAGAAGTGGGTGCCGGCCTCCTTGACGTAGACGAGGATCGTGTCGTGCTTCTGGGGCCAACGGTCCCTGGCCCGCCCGCCGTAGTCGTACGCCCAGATGATCTCGTTGAGGAAGCAGTCGCGGCCGAACAGCACGTCGAGGTGGACCTTGCAGTAGTGCGCCTCGCGGGCGTCGAGGTGGACGTAGAGCGTGCCGTCGGCGGTGAGCACCCGGCGCGCGTGGTCGAGCAGCGGGGCGAGGAAGCCGAGATAGTCGTCGTGGCGGTCGCGGTATCCCATACGGGCGAGCTCGGTGGTGGCATAGGCGCGCCCACCGAACCCCACCCGGTCCCCGCCGTGCTCGGCCCGCACGGTCCGCAGCGTGCGGCGCCGCTGCACCTTGCCGGTGTTGAACGGCGGATCGATGTAGACGAGCTGGAAGGCGCTGTCGGGCAACGCGGGGAGCACGGCGGCGCAGTCGCCCTCGACCACCCAGTCGGACGATGCGTCGCCGTCGAGCACCCTGACCCCGTCGCCTCCGCCGGGGCGTCCGCTGCCGCCGGCGCTCGTCACCCTACGCACCGGCTGCGCCCGTCGCCGGGATCTCGCCCCCGCCCCTGGTCACGGCCTCGCGGACCGGGCACGGCGGGGCCTGGGCGCCACTGAATCCGGCCGGGTGCCCGTTATCATGCGGCCAGGATGTCCAGGTCGAGCGCCCGCCGTGGCCGCCACAGCGCCCAGGGCCGGCGCAGCTTCGACGAGGCGGGTCTGCGCGCGCTCGGTGAGCAGATGCACGGCTCCCCGACCCCGCCGGCCGCCGGCCACCGGCCGCGCCGGAAGCGGCGGTGGCTGCGGCGCACTGCGCTGGTGGCGGCGATCGTGCTGGTCGTGGGCGTCGGCGCCGTGGCCGGGTACAACTGGTACCTCTTCAACCGGATCCACACAGTCGACGTCCAGGGGCTGAAGGGGTCGAACACGGGGGCGGAGTCGGGCTCCGAGAACATCCTCATGGTGGGCTCCACCGACCGCTGCGACCTGGCGAAGACCGATCCCTTCTACCAGGACTGCCTCCAGGGCCACACCGGGATCAACAGCGACGTGATCATGATCCTCCACCTGGTGCCGGCGACGAAGAAGGTGACGCTGCTCTCGATCCCCCGCGACACGTTCGTCCCCAACGCCCGTGCCGAGGGCGCGAACAAGATCGACGCCGGCCTCGTCGAGGGTCCGAGCCAGCTCGTGGACTCGATCGAGGAGGACTTCGGCATCCCGATCCAGCACTACATGGAGCTCAACTTCGACGGGTTCTCCAACATCGTGCAGTCGGTCGGGGGCATCCACATGTACTTCCCCGAGCCCGTCTTCGACCACCAGACCGGCCTCGACGTGGAGACGCCGGGTTGCGTCTACCTCGACGGGGCCGACGCGCTGAAGCTCGTGCGCTCACGCGACCTGCAGTACAAAGGTCCCGGGGTCACCACACCCGACCACGCCTACTGGACGTACGAGACGCAGAGCGACCTGGCCCGGATCCTCCGTGACCACGAGTTCCTGCGGGTGCTCGCCACCACCGTGGCCAAGCAGGGTCTGGGCAACCCGATCACCGACGAGCGCCTGATCGCGGCGTCCGCCCCCCAGGTGGAGACCGACCCAGACCTCAGGGGCCAGCTGCTCGGCCTCCTCAACGCATTCCACGCGGTGAGCCCCGACGGGGTGCCGCAGCTGACTTTGCCCATCCAGAGCCCGTACACGACGGCTTCCTACGTCTACAAGGGCGGGGACTACGGCGAGGTCGTCTATCCCACCGCCCCGAGCGACGGGCAGGTGATCGACCAGTTCCTCGGTACGAGCGCCGACGTCGACACCATGACCGGCCAACCCCTTCCACCGCCCTCATCGGTCACGGTGGCCGTGCTCAACGGCACGGGCCTGGCGGACCAGGCGGCGGCCACGGGGAGCGCGCTCGGCGCCCTCGGGTTCCAGGTCGGCACCCTGTCGGACACGCCGCGGGTGGGCACGCCGGCCGAGACCGTGGTCACCTACGCCTCACCCGCCGACGAAGCGGCGGCCGAGCTCGTCGCCCACCAGCTCAGCGGGCTGGTGATCATGGCCCGCGGCCAGACCGTGGGCGGGAGCATGGTCACGGTCACGACGGGCACCGACTTCGCCGTCGACGCGCCGCCGTCGGCCGGCAACGGCCCGTCGTCGAGCGCGTCAACCACGACCGGGTCCTCCTCGGGCGCCTCCTCCTCGGGCGCCTCCTCCTCGGGCGCCTCCGGCGCGTCCACCTCGGCGCTCGCCGCGCCGACCGCGTCGAACCCGGCGTTGCAGCCGTGGGACCCTCGCTCGTGCACCGCCAACGGGGGCGAAGGGCCCTAGGAGCGCCACTCCCCGGTACGAGGTGCGCCACTCCCTAGGATCGGGGTGGATGAAGCTCGTACCCACCCGACGCACCGACTACGGGGTCCGCGCGCTGATCTACCTGGCCAACGCGCCGCGGACCCCCGTGAAGGCGAGCGACATCGGCGCGGCCATGGAGATCCCGACCGGGTTCCTCCAGCAGGTGCTCCAGGAGCTGCAGCGGGCCCGGTTGGTGACCTCACGATCGGGGCCGGCTGGCGGCTACGGGCTGGCCCGGTCGCCCGAGTCGATCACGATCCGCGAGATCGTCGAGGCCCTCGAAGGACCGATCCAGCTCCAGGAGTGCGCCTTGCGCGGGGGCCCGTGCCACTGGGACCAGGTCTGCGCCTTGCACTGGGTGTGGTCGTCCGCCCAGGCGGCGCTCGGCGAGCGCCTGGAGGCCGCCACCCTCGCCCGCGTGGCCGCGGACGACGCCGCGCTGGCGGCGGGCACCGCCGTCATCCCCCCCGACAGCCACCGCCGCGGCCGCACCCGCAGGAGCTGAACCGCCCGGGGTCGGGCGGTTCAGACCGGTGCCGCCGTCCCCGACGAGTAGAGGGTCGGGATCTCGAGCGGGGGCCGGTTGAAGGTCGGGAACTTGGGCTGGGCCATCGCCCGGTACCGGTCGGTGGAGACCACGGGGTCGGTGTCGAATTCGGGGATCACGTGGCGCCCGAAGGTCTCGATGATCTCGATCGCCTCGTCATGGGACGTGGCGTCGCCGGGCAGCCCGAAGCACAGCTGGTCGACCCCGTAGTCGACGAAGGGCTGCAGCTGCTCGCAGATCTCCTCGGGCGAGCCGCACAGCAGGTAGCCGCCGCCGATGAGCGGGTCGAGCTGGTCCTCGCGCAGCCGGCCCGGCGGCGTGGGCCAGCGCACCGCGCCCGGCCGTCCCGGCATCGTGTCGTGGTACAGGGCGACGAGGGAGGGCAGGTACCCGTTGCCCGCCCGGCAGGCTTGGGCCCGCGCCTGGGCCCGGTCGGTCGAGCAGCGCACGGCGGTGGTGATCATCACGTTGTCGTTGACGAATTCCCCCACCGGCTCCGAGCAGTCGGTGACGCCCTTCTTGTAGGACTCGATCCACGGGGCGACGTCGTGGACCGAGGAGAAGGTGAAGCCCAGGGCCCCCTGGCCCAGGCGGCCGGCCTTCTCCCAGGTGGCCGGCGACCCGACCGCCAGCCAGAACGCCGGGTGGCCCGGGCCCCAGGGCTTGGGCAGCACGTTGTGGGGGACGTCCATGGCCCAGTGGGTGCCGTGGTAGGTGTAGTCCTTCTGCTCCCACATGCGGACGATCTCGTAGATCACGTCGTCGTAGTCGGCGCGCGTCGACTCCTTGTCGTGGATGTTGAGCGTCCCGATCTCGTGGCTCCCCGCGCCCCGGCCCGTCCCGAACTCGAAGCGGCGGTTGGTGAGGTGGTCGAGGGTGGCCACCTTTTCCGCCGTGCGCACCGGGTGGTTCACGCGGGGCGAGATGTTGAAGATGCCGGCGCCGATGTGGATGCGCTCCGTGCTCGCGGCCAGGTACCCGGCGTGGACCTCTGGAGCGGCCAAGTGCGAGTACTCGGAGAGCCCGTGGTGCTCGGTCAGCCAGACGAACTTGAAGTTGTTGCGGTCCGCCACCTGTGCCAGCTCCATCTCGCGGGTGAGCGCGGCGTGCTCGGCGTCCGTGTCGTGGGCCTTCGGCCCGGGAAGGTACCCCTGGAGGAAGATCCCGAATTCCATTGTCCGGCTCCTTGTCGTGGAAGGGTCGAGGAGAGCTAGCTGGGCGAGACGACGCGCCCGGGGAGGCGGCCGGTGAGCGAGCCGTCGAGGACGATCGGCTCGCCGTTGACGACGGTGGCGACGACGCCGTTGGGGTAGGCCTGGAACCGCCCGATCCCGCCGGGCAGGTCGTGGACCAGCTCCTTGCGCCCGGGTCGGCGGATGGCCTCGGGGTCGAAGACCATCAGGTCGGCCCAGTTCCCGGCGCGCACCACGCCACGCTCGGCGAAGCCGAGGATGGCGGCGGGCACGGACGTGAGCTGGCGGATGCCCTGCTCGAGGGTCCACTCCCCGAGGTCGAGGACCCAGCGGCGCAGGAAGTAGGTGCTGTAGTCCGAGCCGTCGTCCCGGCCGAGGTGCGCGCCCCCGTCGGAGGTGCCGATGATCATGTGCGGGTCGTGTTGCGCCTCGCGCACCGCCGCCATCCACTCGTCGGTCTCCGTGATCCAGCGGAACTGGGTGGCCAGGCCATCGTCGAGGGCCAGGTCGAGCATGGCGTCGGCGGGGGCCACGCCTTGCTCCTTGGCGATGTCCAGGATCGATCGGCCGACGAGGTGGGCGAGCTCGGGGCGCCGGGTCGAGCCCACGAACAGCACGTCCCAGTGCGGCGGGGGCAGGGTCGAGCCCCGGCCGGGATCGCGGTTGGGGTGTTCCACCGCGTGGCGCATGGCGTCGCGCACGGCCGGGTCGCGCAGCAATCGCTCGCGGTCGGCGACCGTGGGCGAGACCACACGGTCCCACTCGGGCACGCCCTCGTAGAGGGTGGTGCCCGAGTCCAGGGCGAAGGGGCGGTCGAAAGGGCGGGCCAGCAACAGCGAGTAGACGGCCGCGCCCGCGGCGCGGGCGCGGGCCAGGAACTCGAGCGCCGCGCCCCAATGGGCGCCGGGGGCGTCCACCTTGTTGCGTCCGCCCAGCCCCTGGATGATCACGGGAAGGCCGCTCACCCGGCCCAACTGGATCAGCAGCTCCATGTCCGCCTCGTCGAGCCCGCCCACCGCGCTCTCGGGCAGGTAGGTGATGGAGCCCCGGTTGGCCCGGCCCACCTCGTCGGCCAGGGCTAGCAGCTCGTCGTGGTCGGCGAACCGGCTCGGGGCGGGGTGGTTGTCGAAGTCGTTGTGGGTCGGCGCGTGCGTCGACGACAGGCCGGCGGCTCCCGCGTCCATCGCCTCGCGCAGCACCCGGCCCATGGCCATGACCTCGTCGGGGGTGGCGGCGCGCGCCGAGCCGTCCGCACCCATCACCCAGCGGCGGAGGTTGCTGTGCCCGACGTAGCAGGCCAGGTTCACGCCCAGCCTGCCCCTCCGGGTGGCGAGGTACTCGGCGAAGGTCTCGAACTCCCAGCAGATCCCGTCGAGCGCGATCGGGGCCATCCCCTCGACCTTGGCGAAGATGCCGGCGAAGAACCGCCGGTCCTCGGAGTGCACGG
>Ga0187770_10002113_pt1 | contig 10974 bp, 10 predicted proteins | sample 0116_SJ02_MP02_2_FD_133154 | JGI IMG/M metagenome (GOLD analysis project Ga0187770, IMG submission 133154) | Tropical peat soil microbial communities from peatlands in Department of Meta, Colombia - 0116_SJ02_MP02_20_MG | ecosystem: Environmental > Terrestrial > Soil > Wetlands > Peat | place...
ATTCTGAAGGGTTGTCTCGAGCGTACGGATTGATCGCTGCGCCCGTAATGTCAAGTCGCTTTTCAGGTACGATTTCTGGCCCGCCGTCAAGTGGCTCCCCCGACCCAGAGAGGATCCGACCCAATATTTCTTTCGACACAGGCATTTTGATGACTTCGCCGGTAAACCGAATGCGCGAGTGCGTGTCAATACCCGCCGTTGTCTCGAACACTTGGATAGCAACCAACTTCTCAGAGGTATCTAGAACCTGTCCCCGTTTTACCGTTCCGTCGTCTAGGATGACGTTGACGAGCTCCATGTATCCAACCGGCTCTGTTTTCTCGACAAAAACGAGAGGGCCGGCGATGGACGTGATTGTTCGATATTCTTTCATTTTCTTCACCTATGCAAGTGCCGCCCGCATGGCCGTCTCAACTTCTTCAAGCTTCGTTCCGTATTCCTCTTCAAACTTTATTTGTGCCAGCTCCGCTTTTGCGGGGAGGTTTATGATTTCATCAACGAGCTTGCCCATGTTAAGTGCTTTTTTCGCGAGGTCGTCATAAACCATTATAGCAGCAAGGATATCGTGCTGTTTTTGAAGAGCGCAGTAGGTGTCGACCTCGTGATAGGCATTTTGCTGCAGGAAGTACTCTCGAATCATCCGCGCAACTTCCAAGGTCAGTTGTTCATCATCCGGGAGCGCGTCAGATCCTACGAGTTGCACAACTTCCTGAAGTTCACTTTCTTTCTGCAGTATCGCCATAGCGCGCATTCGAAGGTCTTCCCAATCTCCAGCAACGCGGTCAGTAAACCATTCTGCGAGATTCTGCGTGTAGAGGCTATACGAATCAAGCCAATTGATAGAGGGAAAATGACGCCGCTGCGAAAGCTTGCTGTCAAGAGCCCAGAAGACTTTAACGATCCTAAGCGTGTTTTGGGTCACTGGCTCAGAGAAGTCCCCACCAGGGGGGCTGACCGCCCCGATAACGGTGATTGAACCCTCATCGCCGCCGAGAGTCTTCACGCGTCCGGCCCGCTCATAAAATTCCGAGAGCCTCGCAGCAAGGTAGGCAGGATAACCCTCTTCTCCAGGCATTTCCTCCAGACGTGAGGAGATCTCACGCATCGCTTCAGCCCATCTAGACGTCGAGTCCGCCATTAGCGAGACGTCGTACCCCATATCGCGGAAATACTCGGCTATCGTTAAACCCGTGTACACGGAAGCCTCGCGCGCAGCCACTGGCATGTTGGAGGTGTTTGCGACGAGTACGGTTCTGTCCATCAGGGGCGCGTTCGTTTGGGGGTCCTCAAGCTCGGGGAATTCGGTAAGCACGTCTGCCATCTCATTGCCGCGCTCCCCACAGCCGATGTATACAACAATCTGCGTGTCAGACCATTTTGCGAGTTGTTGCTGCGCAACTGTCTTGCCAGAACCAAAAGGCCCTGGAATAGCTGCGGTCCCGCCTTTCGCTACCGGAAACAGCGCGTCGAGGATCCGTTGGCCAGTAATAAGTGGAATATCAGGCATCAGTTTCTCGCTAGATGGTCTCGAAACACGCACGGGCCATTCTTGCATCAGCTTGAGTTGGGTTCCATCTTCCAAGGTGCAGATTATATCGTCAACAGTATGTTCTCCAGGCTCTATAGTGGCTATTTTTCCTTCTTTATCTGGCGGAATCATAATCTTGTGCTTCAAATTAGCAGTCTCTTGCACGTATCCTATCGACTGCCCTGCGTGAACTTCCGCGCCCGGCTGGACCTCTGGCACGAAGTCCCACTTCTTTGAGTGATCAAGCCCCGAAGCAGCTACGCCACGCTCAATAAAGTCTCCCAGCTTCAGGTTCAACACCGGAAGCGGCCGTTGGATGCCGTCGTAAATCGAGCCTAACAAGCCGGGCCCAAGCTCGACGGATAAAGGCAAGCCAGTATTCTCTACGGGCTCTCCGGGCTTGAGGCCAGAAGTATCCTCATAGACTTGAATAACAAACTTGTCGCGGTCGATCTCTATAACTTCGCCCATCAAGCCTTCTTCACCGACTTTGACAAGATCGTACATCTTCGCTTCGATTCCAGTAACGGTAACAACGGGTCCTGCAACCCTGTAAATCCTTCCCTTTTGTTCTACTTCCACAGGTCAACACCTACAGATCTCTTTATCTTCTCTCTCAGATGGGTACGCTCATCTGCCGCTCCACCAATTGAGATCACGGTGGGTTCGACCGAGTCGTCTAACGCAATTCGCAGCGGCGTGGACAGTTTCTCAACATCGTCGCTACTCATGATCAATATGCCGATGTCCTCCTCCTTCAAAACCTCCTTAAGCGTTGGCTCAAGACTCTCGTCAGTTGTGATAAAGGTCTTTCGAACGCCCGCTAGCAAAAAACCGGTTACAAAATCCGCATTGCCTACAACTGCAACTTCCAAGCAACTCACCGCCCGTAACTACTTGCCACTGCGTGCCCTCTATAAGATTAGATGATCTTTAATAATTTCTTCTGGCAGATGTGCCTCTTTTCCTCGCGCTATCGCTTGGATGTTTTCCACTTCCGTGTCCTTGCTTAACATGTAGCCTAACATCGGCAATACGGTCAACGGATGGAACGTAGAGGTCTTCCAAACGTGCTCATTGAGGTATTTGTCAAGCCTTAGTTCGATCTTGCTCAACGATTCCATCTGTTCGGTGACTATATCAGAAATTGCGTCCCAATATGGGTATTTGCCAACGAGAGCGATGAGTTCAGCTATTGGGGCATTGGCCATCTTCTCGATTTCTTGGCGACGGACGTACAGTCCGTCGGGTATGATGTATTCCAGCACTCGAGAGCCGGAAATGCCAGCTTTTCTCAATCTAAACAACGTTTTTAGATTTACGACGTCAATCTCCATCTTAACGACGTTTAAATAAAGTGAGGAGCCCGTAATCTTAGAAACGAGATCAACCATCCTTGCGTAATAGAACTGATCCAGCGCGTCCTCAAGCTTCATCAAGGACTCCGCGTAGTCGATATCTTTGATGACCTCATAGTAGACTGTGCCTTTCAAAGCCTCAACGGCCTCTTGGACGCTTGATTTCTTTACTAGCGTTTGCAGGAACTCAAGGGAAAGCTCGCCGCTAGGAACCAGTACCCTCATTATCTCTTCCTCAGAAGCCCCGTACAGTTTCCCCCTAAGTATAGTCTTGATTTCGCGAATATCCCATCGTCTTAGGTATTCCACAATCAATTGGTGAGGCTCTCCCATCGTCATCTCTGTGAGCTTGACGAACGTTCGGGCTAAGTTGAGATGCGTTGCGAATTCGATGAGGTCTATACCAGAGTACCTACGTGCGAGCTCGTCAACTTCAGCCTTGTACTCTGACTCCTCAATGAAGCGCGTCAGTTCAGGAATCGCCATTAAAAGCAATTTTGCATAGGTCTCTGCCGGCAGAAGCTTGACCTTCATAGCGCGCACGCGGGCAGTGCCGTAAGCGTACCTAGCTTTGACTGAAGATCCAGCGTATCTTCGCTTTTTTGCCTGCGCTTTCATCCCGCTCACACGTTTAATGTCTCTAGCAGCTGTTTCAAAGAGTCCCCTCGCACGTCCTTGAGTATAGTATCAAACGTGAGATCGCGCATGACTGTTCCGTCCTCGTTTTCCAGAATTACGCCGCCCGAACATTGAATCGTTCCGCCGTATTCTAAGCTGCTGATACGCTGAACTATGGCCTTGTCGTTTTCATTCGAAAATACTCTAACATATTCATTCTGGGATTCCAGCAGTTTTTTGATGAGATTCTCTCTTTCTGCTTCGGGTAGCGAGGCTAAGACATCAATAGCTTCATAGTATATTCGATCTATCAGTTCCTTCTTAGCGTTTAAAATGGACCGTTTGACCTCGAGATGCGCACTTGATATCTCTCGGTTCTTTCGGCGCTTGTTCAGCTCAATAGTCTGCTCCCGTTTTTCTGCAAGGATCTGACGCGCTGTATTTTCGGCACCCGCGATAATAGCATCCGCTTCAGATTGGCCTTGTTGCCTAATCTGATTGGCTTCTGCTTCTGCTCGTGCCAGAACGTCTTTAACAACGACCTCCAAACCCATAGGTCCTCAATGTATGGCAGGCAAGGCTACAAAGAGCAATATCAACGCCACGACCAGTCCAAAAATGACGATAGATTCTGGGATAACTGTCATCACCAGACCTCTACCGAAAAAACCTTCATCTTCCGCCATGACACCTATGGCTGCTGAGCCAATGACTTGCTCGCCTATGGCGGCTGCTATTCCAGTTACGCTGACCGCTATCGCTGCTGACAATGCGATCAGCCCTGCTCCCATTGGATCTACCATTTACGTTTCCTCCGTATACTTTCTCCTAAAACCGAACGGTCGATATTTAATTCCACCTCCACGATAGAACTTCGTGAAGAATTCAACATAGTGTAATCTCAAAGCCTGCAATCCAGAATCTAGGATACCCAGAGCGGTATTTACCGAGTGTCCAACGAGTAGCATTAAGACACCAAAAATGACAAAAATGCCTCCTCGCGAGAAGAATAGTGCGTCAGACAATCTGTTCACGGCGAGGGCAATTCCGGCTGATGAGATGCCGATTGATAGAAGTCGAGAATATGAAAGCACATTAGAAAGAAGGCCAGGAAGCTCCACAATCCCGATGACTCCTTCGCCCGCAATCAGCAACACAAAGCCAACGACGGCGACTGCCAAACCTGCAATCAGCCCAGCCGAGAGCTGAATTCCCGATCCCGTGGTGAGGGGTGGCAAAATAAGGGCGATGGCAAGCACGCCTCCCCACAACATGCAGATCCAGCTCACTTTAACGAAGATCGCGTGCTTTAACCCGTGTTGCCTATACTCATTAACAAAGCCTAGAACAAACCCGATCGTGAGCATTATTATACCAATGATCAGGGTCGCGATGAGGAGGGTGAGCACATTATCCAGCCGCGGAATCGCCGGGTACTCAGAAATGAACGTGAGCAAGCCCTTATGTCCAAGGAGTTCCACTCCAAAGAACTCGTTAAAGATAAAGCCGAATATGATCGAAAAAACACCTGCGTAAAGGGCAACGGTAGCCAAATCTCGAACGCCCTTCGATTTTACCCATCGGGTCAATAAAACAGCCAACGCGATGACGACGACGCCGTACCCGATGTCGCCTAGCATCAATCCAAAAAGAAAAGGGTACATGAAGGCCATGAACGTCGTTGGATCAATCTCATTGTACTTTGGAAGCGAAAAGGCTTTTACTAGTACCTCAAGTGGCCGCGTTGGCATCGGGTTGCTAAGTGCTATGGGGACTTTGTCAACGTCGCCGAGTTCAGAGTCGTCGACTGCGACTACAACGTGCCCGTGTGCGGCTTCGTCCATTTCACGTTGAACCAATTCAAAGTCTTTAGTAGGGACCCAACCCTCTACTACAAACGCGTTCTTCGTAGTGGCGAAGCGCAGCGGGGCTTCTGCTTTTTGCGTTTCAATGGAGAGGTACTCATCTGAGGCTAAGATATACTCGATATATTTTTGCCGAAGGCCTGCTAAGTCATCTTCGCTCTGGCGTTTATCTGACTCAAGTTCTGTGAGCTCTCCGTCGAGATCCGCGAGCAGGTCTCTTGGCACACCCTCTAGTTGTGGGAGTGGAAGAGCGGCATAGCTATGGTCCTGCAAGCGTTTCAAAATATCTTCTTCGAATTCTCGAGGCGCAAAAAGAGCGATCGCCAGACCACGTCCATACGGGACAGTCTCGAGCTCATAGTCTTGAGTGATATCGCTAATCGTTGGCGACCCTTTCAGCGTTCCTACAAATACTGCCAGAGAGCGGTAGCCGCTATAAAGATCGAGCGGCAGGTCGAAACTCTTAAGAGGGTCGAGCAACCGCTTCTTTTCTTTAGTATCCTTGATTTTGGATTCGATCTCGTTTATCCTTTCTGTGACTTGCGTGACTTCAACATCGAGGCGCTTTGTTTTCTCGTCGATAGTGTCGATGATAGTCCTTTCTAAGAACTTACTCGGAATCTCCTCTTTGCCCTTGATGTGGAGATAGCTTGCAATGGACCGCAACGAAACCGCGCGCTCAGAAAGCTGGGTGATACGTGCATAAGGCTTGCCGATTTTGAAGTCCTGATCTTCATCAACGAAGTCCTTAATATGGATAGCATCGCGCTTATGCATCGCGTCGATGGCGATGCCCATGTATTCTTCAGACCCTGCAATGATGACCTTGGTCATCGGTTGCGGCTCAAACATAACGGGTTCCCTTAAACTCCTCAATTAAATAAGAGAGAGCCTCCGCGTGCTTCTTCTCTGCGCGCTCTTTGACTTTCAAGACGTCTGCCTCTCCCGCTTTATAGATTTCTTGCGTAGCTTTGCTTATTTCTGCGTCGGCGCTCGCATTCAAGTCTTCCGCTATCTTAATCGCTTCTTGTTCTGCGGCATCAATAATCTGCAACGATTTCTTCTTTGCGTCCTCGATTGTGGCTTCTTTTTGGGTCTGCGCTTCGTCGATCATCCGTTGGGCTTCCGCTTCGGCAGCCTTGATCTGAGATAGTATCTCTGCCTTCATGTGACCAAACCCGCGGTATAATGACGAGGGATGTTATTTAAGCTTTAGCAAAAGCAATTCCGAATCACGCCTCAGCAAGAACGAATCTGCTAACTGCCTTATCTGCGCCTTCAGCTACACTTTTAGATAGTCCGCAGCATACACGTTCTGGTTGAGGAGTATACTGCACGTTTTTATCGTGTCTAGCAACTCGTGATCGTCGGTATTTATTATAGCTGAGGAGAGACCTGCCCCGATCAGCATCGCCAAAAACGTTCTCTCTATGAGCCGCGGATTCTTCGTTTCGTGCGAGATGTTGTTGAGGCCGACAGTCGTCTTCAGCAGCGCCGCGGGGCTAGTTAGCAAGCTGATTCGCCGAACTGCCTCGACAACCACCGGCGCTTGATCTTGTGCGGAGCTCACTGGCAAACAAACGGGGTCGACATATAACTTTTCAACATCGACCCCATGCTCGCAGGCGCTGGCGACAAGCGTCGCTGCGCGTTCCACGCGTTTGTCAACGTCTCCAAGGATAAACTGCTCATCCATGGTCATACAAATAATGTCCGAATCGTGCTCCGCGCCCAGCGGAAAAAGCGTCGCCATCTTCTCCTGCTCGGCCGGGATCGAATTGATCATCGATCTTCCTTTGACCGCATTGATGCCTGCTTTCATTACGTCAATCTTCGGCGTGTCGACTGAAAGCGTGACATCTACGACTTCTTGCACGGTCGCGACCAGCCACTTCATAAGCTCAGCGGCATCATTCCTACCTAACCCCACGTTGAGGTCGAGTATTTGGGCATCGGCTTCCACTTGCCTAATTGCAAGGTCCTGGATCGCCTTCGAATCTCGCTTATCGAGTAACGCGCTGATCGACTTTGAATAGCCGTTTATGGTGCCGCCGATAATTATCATAGCATTGCTTCGCAAAATGCAAATGATTAGTTAACCGTTACATTTTAACACTTTCGCTTCGGCGCGCGATTTACTGCCGGAGAACCTATATATCAAAATACAATATACAAGGCACACGTCAATTTGAACACAATTGAAGCTTTTGGGGCAATTTGAAGAAAGAATTCAAGGTTGTTTTTGAGCCTGACGACAAAACTGTCAAGGTCGAGCGAGGTACTACTGTTCTCGACGCAGCCACGAGCTCAGACATTTATATCGACAGCATCTGCGGCGGACGGGGCACGTGTGGCAAGTGTAAGGTTCGTATCGAGGGACGTGTCCAAACCGACGAAACCGAGCTCCTGACTGCTCAAGAGCGAGCGGACGGCTTCTTTTTGGCATGCTTAGCGCAAGTTGCAGGCAATTTGAAAGTGACGGTGCCTAAAGAAAGTAGAGTGGAGTCGCACCAAATTTTAATGAAAAGTGTCGTCGCGCCTTTAGCAGCGATAAACCCTCCGGTAACGAAGGTATCACTTTCTCTCACCCCTCCGTCACTTGTTGACTACGTAAGTGACCTTGACCGAGTGACACACGCCCTGCATAATCTCGACGTTGGACACGTTACGATCGGATTACCCACCCTAAAGAGGCTGAGCAGCGTGCTTCGCGAAAACAACTGGAACGTGAACGTCACGCTGATGGATCTCTGGGACAGAAAAGAGATCATTGACGTCGGTCCTCCTTCAGACAACGATCTGATCGGGATCGCCGTGGACATAGGCACCACGACGATCGTCGTTGAGCTGGTGGATTTAGTGACGGGCAAGGTGATCGACGCACGCTCTGACTATAACAAACAAGTCGTGTACGGTGAAGACGTGCTTTCCCGAGTGTTGTACACGGAAGAGCACCGAGATGGCATTAACAAGTTGACTCGCACCATGAGGTTCGGCATCAACGACCTCATACGAGAGCTCGTTATCGAAAATGACATGCGCTACGAGAAGATCTGTCGAGTAGTCCTTTCTGGCAATACAGTTATGATGCACTTCTTTTACGGCTTGGATCCAAAATACATCCGCCACGAGCCGTACATTCCTGTGATGTCCTTCGTCCCCGAGATGAAGGCAGTTAAGCTCGACCTGAGCGTTAACCCAAACGCGTATATTTATGCGCTTCCCTGCCGGAGCAGCTATGTTGGGGGTGACATCACGGCTGACATCATCGCATCAGGAATGAGCGACGAGAAGGATGTCTCCTTACTAATCGACGTTGGCACCAACGGAGAGGTCGTGTTGGGCAACGATACGTTCCTCGTTTCGTGCTCCTGTTCAGCGGGTCCAGCTTTTGAAGGAGGCGAAGTTGAGTTCGGCGTAAGAGCAATGAACGGCGCGATTGAGCGTGTGTGGATCGGTAACGGCGTCGTAGACTACTCGACCATCGACAACGGAAGGGCAAAGGGCATTTGCGGATCGGGTCTCGTTGAACTCATCGCAGAGCTCTTCAGTAACGGCGTCATTGACCGAACGGGGAAAATCCAGCTGGACGAGAACAACGTGAGAACCGATGTCGGAAGCAGCGGCAACCAGTTCATCGTGGCGTTTAAAGAGGACACGGCTATCGACAAGAACATAATCATAACCGACGTCGATATTCAAAACGTATTGCGAACGAAAGCTGCTGTGTATGCGAGCTGTAATGTCCTCCTCAAGACGTTTGACTATAAATTTAGCGACCTATCTAACGTGTTCATCGCCGGGAGCTTCGGCAACTACCTTGACATCAAGAAAGCGATTACAATTGGATTGCTGCCTGATTTGCCTTTAGAGACTTTCAAATTCATAGGCAATGGAGCTCTTGGTGGGGCACGAATGGTATTGCTCTCGCGCGATCTTCAAGACAAAGCGGCAGACATCGTACAAAATATGACACATATAGAGCTGAGCGTCAGTAGCATGTTCTTCAAAGAGTTCACCTCGGCGCTCTTTATTCCGCATACGGAGCTTGACCAGTTCCCCCACGTCGCGAAACGAGTGTATACGTAACTATATAATGAGCTCTTATGTGAAGTTCCTTGCAAAGACAAGTGCCAGATCTGCCACTTGGCGAAAGAAGGAGGTTTATGCGTTGCTCGAGGATCAACGTCACGTGCGACCTGCATTTTAGTAAAATAGCGGCGTAGGGATAGCCTGTGGGGGCTTCCTCGCGGAGCGTTGCTGGAGAAACGGTGTGCGAACGATTGCGATAACAGGGAAAGGTGGAACAGGCAAGACAACTTTTGCCTCGCTCCTTGTAAAGTGCTTGAGCAGCGACAGCGCTACTATTTTGGCTGTTGATGCGGATCCTAACTCAAACTTAGACGAGCGACTCGGAATGCACGCTGAGCAGACGATCGGCGATTTGCGTGAGGATTTACTCAAAGAATCTTTTCCTGCAGGAGTCGCCAAGAGCGAACTTATTGAATATCAGATACGCCTCGCTCTCGTTGAAGGAGAGAAGTTTGACCTGATCGCGATGGGGAGGCCTGAAGGGCCCGGATGCTATTGCTATGTTAACAACGTATTGCGCGATGTTCTCGACAGGCTCTCAGTCAATTACGACTACGTAGTTATCGACAACGAAGCGGGCATGGAACATCTTTCGAGGCGTACGACAAGAGATGTCGACGTGCTTTTCATAATGAGCGATGTGACGGTGTTGGGCATACTCACTGCGAGTCGTATCAAGAAGCTCTCCGAGGATCTTAGTCTCGTCGTCGGAAAGACGTATCTGGTATTGAATGAGGTCAAGAACGCCATACCAGAAAGCATCAAGGATCAGATCAAGCGAGAGGGATTAGACCTGATTGGCACCATCCCAAGCGACGCGATCGTCGAACAGTATGCTTTGGAAGGGAGATCCATAGGTGAGCTTCCTAGTGATTCAGCAGCGTTAAATGCCGTGAGTGCAATCGCAGCGCACTCCATAACGCCTTGAGGGCAGCTACGCATTCACAAGCTCTTTGAGATACTTTGGCAGCGCAGACGAGTCTTTTACGCCGACGATTACTTCCCACCCCGTCAGCTCCTCGAGTTTCATCTTCAGCATAGCAATCATGCCGGGTATGATGAGTTTTCGGTGATCTACCTTTTCTGCGACCTTGTATTCTTCAAGTGCCTGCGCTATGGTCTCTGCCGTAAATTTGTCTGCGGCGAACGCGGTCATCACCGACAGGCCTTCGGTATCGACCACGAGAAGGCGTGCCGGCACTTTGCTGGCTTCGATATCGCTTGCAACGGTAAAATACGTGAGGGAAAAGTTTGACGTTACGATCACTGGCGAGTTCCGGTCAGGCTTACCTATGTCGTAGAGTCCCGGATTGACCTGTATGAGCGCCTGAGGATCCGTGAAGATGTTCGTTCGTAGCGTCGTGAGGGGGTACAAACGCGCTGCGTCGAGGTCGCCGAAGACAATCAGCGAAGCATACTTCAACGTTCCTATCACGGCCCGTAAGGCCTGCGTTTGGACGTCGGCCCCGGTGTCCAAGTTGAGCATGACTGGGTACCCCAAGGGCCGAAAAAG
>Ga0187770_10002114_pt1 | contig 10974 bp, 10 predicted proteins | sample 0116_SJ02_MP02_2_FD_133154 | JGI IMG/M metagenome (GOLD analysis project Ga0187770, IMG submission 133154) | Tropical peat soil microbial communities from peatlands in Department of Meta, Colombia - 0116_SJ02_MP02_20_MG | ecosystem: Environmental > Terrestrial > Soil > Wetlands > Peat | place...
TCGCACCGAATACGTTGAGTCAACGTGCGATGGTGCGCTTTCTCAGCGGCGATACCAAGGAGAGATACCTTCGGGAAGTAGTGATTCCAACATACGTGAAACGCAGGGACTTTATGGCGAAAGCAATTGCGAAATATCTCCCCGAAGCGAGTACCGTAACTCCTGATGGGGCATTCTACTTTTTCGTTGATATGAGAAAGTATCTAGCAGCGATAGACAGCAGCGACGACCAATTCTGCAATCGTCTAACAAAACGGAAAAGTGTCATAGCAATTCCCGGTTCCTACTTTGGGGATAAAGGCGTTGGACATGTCAGACTGACGTTCGTCAGTGAACCCGAAGAAAGAATCGATATCGGTATGAGCCGGATAGGAGAATACGTGTTCTCCTTCGCATTCTCAGTGGCAAAGTGAGAGCACGTCCTGAAAGCGAAGTGAAGATTCACGTGTTGACGAATGTCGAAGAAGTGAATCTCTATAGTACGAGCATGTTAGTTTAGACTCTGAAATCGAGTAAAGAAACATATATTCTAGACCCTAAACTATATTGCATCGTGCCAGGATTTTGGAAGCTCGAAAGGTCCAACGAGTAGGTTACTCTACACTCACGGTATCCCTCCCAAGGGACTGGGTGGAAGATGTGAAGCTGAAAGCCGGCGACATCGTCTCCATAAAACGTGAAGACGATGGATCACTGAAGCTTGTCCCTGGCACTGAACACAAACGAGACGAAGTCAGAAACTGCGTCGTAAACGCCGACCTATGCAATTCCCCCCATCTCTTAACCCGGGTCATCACGGCTAACTACATTCTAGGCCACGACACTATCCAGGTCGTCGCTAAGGAAGAGCTGAAGAGAGAGCATCTGGAGGAGATACGCGCCACAACACAACGCCTGACCGGCCTTAGCATAGTCGAGCAGACAATGAAGCAAGTAACCCTGCAAAGTTTCGTTGACCCCACACGATTTCCGATCTATGGGCTAATGCGACGCCTGCACATCATACTTGCGTCGATGCTCGATGTCTCCCTCAAGGCGTTGGTCGAGAGGAGGCCTGAGTTAGCGTCCGAAGTTGTCCATATGGAAGAAGAGTCGGATAGGATATACTGGCTCATCGTTAGACAGCTTCTACTGGCAATCCGCGATAGGAGCGTAGGGACCAAGATCGGGATCGAATCACCCGTACATATCGCCGGGAACAGGGTGGTTGCCAAGACACTTGAAGAGATGGCTGACTCCGCGGAAAGTGTCGCAACTGAAGTCATAGCTCTGAAAGATCGCCAGATCAACAGTGAGTCGATATTGACCGACATTGCGAAGTTTGGTGCCCAAACCATCAAAATCTCAGAGCAAACAATGAAAGGCCTACTCACCGGTGACATTGGGTTAGCTAATGCAGCGGTCGAAATGGTTCAAGAGGCTGAAGACGACGAGAGGAAGTTAACACAGAAAGTTCTCGCCCACGTAAAGGACCCAACCGCGGCCGCGGGGTTAAGGATCGTGGTCTGGAACCTGGGGCAAGTGACCAAATACTGTCGAATGATCGGCGAAGTAACCATCAACCGCGTACTGGAGAAACCTTCACCTATCTGTGAGTATCTCCCAATTCCCGAAGCTCGAGTATCTTAATTGAAATTGGACCGTTATTCTCGCAAAGCCTTACCTATCATCACGAGATCTGACCGAACCTCAAAACCGCATTCGCTGAAGAATCGCAGAGACGCTGTATTTGACCGGTAGACTTGAGCGTTCAGCCGCTTCGCCCCCTTAGCCTCCAAGCGAACCTCCAACTCACGGATGAGGGCTTTGGCAATCCCTTGCCTCCGATGCGAAGGTCTTACGGCTAGGTGGTAAATCCAGCCTCTCCTACCATCCCAACCGCCCATAACACACCCGACAACCTCACTCCCTTCCATGGCTAATAGGAACATGTCTGGGTCTCTCTCCAATTTCAGTCGTATATCATCCAAATCATCCCCCGGCCGAAGGACTAATCCCGCCTCCTTCCACAAGCTCACAGTTGCATTGTAATCAGCAACGTCAAATTCGCGGATCTGGATGTTTGACAATGAATCCATCTAGCTCGCTGATGGCGCGGCCGGAATAATGAGTCTACCTAGATGAATTTCGAAGACGTTCCTGATTTGCTTGACCGGTCCCTAATCGGCGCTTAAGCCAAAGGCTTGCCGCATTGTCTGCAGAAACGTGCTTCGACGGGATTCTGATATCCGCACACACACGACTTGGTTGATCCAGAGACGGGTGCAGATGCGGGGGCGGGCGCAATTTCGACTAATTGCGTTATTTCTTTGATGATTTCGTTTTCGACGTGCAAGGTCCAGAGCATTTCAGGGACATCGACTGCAAGGAATAGGGCGGACAGCAACAATGTTTCGATGGCTGCTACTGCCAGGTTCTGGATGAGTTTCCCGATTCCAACATGCACGGTGAAATCGTTCGGTTGCCCTGCGATAGTTATTGTGAATGCTCGGTCGGCGGTGATAATGTCGCGCAGTATCCCGGCTTTCTGAGCTTGAATCACTTGTCCTAAAGGAGCCGTAGTTGATTGGACCTTGTACCCTTCATTCTGTAATTGTTGAACTATCTGCTGCGATAGTTGAGTTAGATCCTTATTCTTGCCTTGAAACCGCAACACTTTCTCTGAAACCATTTAAAATCCCACCGACTATAACCACGATGCTGTCTAATTAACGATTGGCGTCGCGAACTTGGAGGGCAAGAAATTCGACTGGGCTCTTGGGAGGGCGACTGAGCAACCAATTACTAAAGCGGATAGGTGGCTCACGCTTGTTCAGAACGCGAGCAGGAACACGAGGTTAAGCCATAAATATTGTACTTGAATTCTGAACCTGTTTTCGGTCAGCAGAGTTGCGTCAGGGACATGTTTGGGTTGCGTTGCTGATGGTTCTGCTACTATCTGTACTGTTGATCGATGTGGGGATGTGTGGGCACTGTCGGTTACACCTAGTTCGCCAATCGCAGGCCAACCTTTCTCAGTAAATAACGGCGCTATCATTTTCGAAACAATCAACGTGTGTTCTGGCTCAGGCTGCTCAGGTACGCTAATCTTTTCCAGTACTGTCCCCGCTGGGGATAGGCTCTTCGTCCCAGGCCAACTCGCTGGTCAGTACAGCACAAATACCAATTTTGAGGCTGATTGTTTGAATTTCACTATCACTCCTACAATCACCTCAGCATAAGGCTCGTCGAGTCCACAAGACTACGCTCCGACAGCTACCGCCAAAACCAGATCCCTGCAACTTAACAGATCTTAAGCTGGGAATTTGTCTTCTGCGAATATTCAATTAATGGCGGCGATAGTTGTTTTGCTACCCTCCATTATTATTGCAGTTCGAGTTCTCGTAACAGCCGCTTGCGGAGTATTGTGGGTTGCCGGGATATGATGGATTACTGGAGTACAGGTATCCCTTCTGGGCGCTGTAGATCGAGGCGGAGAGCTTCACCAAGTTGTACTGTGTTGAAGTTAAGTTGAAAGGGTGAAGTTGAAGCTCAAATCGTCCTATCTATCTTCAGTGCAAGTTCTCTTGAGCCGGTCAGGCAGAATACTGCTGTGGGCCTCGTATTGGGTAGCGTGTGCTACACGTGCGCACGTGTTTACTTGCGTCTTCGCTTTAGTAGGTACAGAGATGTTGCCAGGGCAATTAAGGCGACAGCCGCTACTCCGCTGAACTCGGGAACGGTGCTTTGTGCGGTTCCTGTGAATTGGCCGGAGCCTGGCGCGGAGATGTTGGCGCTGAGGCCCATGCCCATGTAGGTGACCTGCGTTACCATAAGCGTCCCCGTCCATGTTCCCGTCAACTGACCCGTTGAGGACTCTTGTCCTTGAAATGTGATTGAGAGCTGTCCACTGAATTGACCTGTTAATGGAATGGTGCTTGTACCTGTGACTGCTCCGTTAACGACGTTCATAACGTAAGTGCCGGTGATGGTGTTTGAAACTTGTCCGTTTTGGCCCATGTCTGGCACTGTGTAGTTAGTACTGATCGTTCCCACCCAACTGCCATGAGATGTATCGCCATCAAACGTACCAGTCACAATTGAGTTCGTGGTGAGTTTATGGTTCGAGCCAAGCACCGTGACCGTACCCGTCCCCGGCCCGATGGTACCGTTCCAAGTACCTTTGCAAGGGGATGCTGATTCCGCCGAAGCACAAGCTGGCAGCGACATTAAAACGACTGCGGCAAACAGCAGAAACGCAACGCTCATCTGCTTTCGAATCAAAGCCATAACCTCATGCCCAAAGTTCCGACTTCAGATCGGCAATTTGTCTTTTATCTCTTAGGATCACGCAGAAAGCCTTCCGCCGACTAAGCCAACCAAGGCGATCGCCATCCTGATTCAGCCTTAAGGAAAACCATATTGAAGTACGATTAGAGATCATTAATTATGAACGAAAAATTGGCCGGGCTTGTCAAAGAACTTGAGGCAAAAAATGTGGAATTCAGGTTAGTCGAATTGTCTGATAAAGCAATGACGGTGAAAGATGTAATCAAATTCTCTAAGGGAAATCTAGCGGTCGAGGAGATATGCAAGACTATCGTTTGGAAGACAAAGAGGGGGTTCATAGGGGTATTTCTGAAAGGTGACACGAGAATTAATCTGGAAAAGCTTCAGAAATTTGTGAATGCGAAAGTTACGATGGCCAGAGCGGAGGAAGTGAAAGAAAGAACTGGCTTGGAACCAGGCGCTGTGTGCCCTTTGCTATTGGGCATACCGCTTATCATCGATAAGCAAGTCTTTAGTTTGAAGAAAGTGAATTTCGGCTCCGGGGATCATCTATATGGGATCGAAATGAACCCCAGTGATATTCTGAATCTTACACAAGCAAGAATAGCCAAATTGAGCGACTAATACTCATCATCCTCGTAGTAATTTCTCAAGGATGCGAGGAAGCAACTTCAGCACGTGGAGGACTACTGAGGTTATTTGGAGACGCCTTACGCCGAAGGAGATGTCCATCTTGGGCGTAAGGCGTCTCCCGCCGCGTTTGTTCAACCGTCACGAATCACGGCTTGGGCTTCAACTAGCCTGCCTTGCCGGTCCGCAAATCGTCCAGTATTCCTCTTGCTGCTATCATGCCTGGAAGGGCACGCACCCCTCCGCCCGGATGGATGCCAGCCCCTACTATGTAGAGGTTGCGAATTGGTGTTCTGCCATCATGGCATCCTAGCATAGGTCGGAACCACAACTGCTGATACCAGGAGAAGTCACCGTGTTCAACATCTCCTCCGGTGGCGTAAAATCGGCGCTCAAAATCAACCGGGGTCTGGAGGAAGCTGTGCAGAACTGAACTCTTGAAGTCTGGTGTGAACTCCGCAATCAAATCAGTGAGGTTGTCAACGTAGCTTTGCTTTATCGCGTCCCAGCTTCCCTGCTTTGGCGCATATACAGTCGGGTTAACCCACGATTGGAGGATGTGTGTTCCCGGCGGAGCCAGCGTATGGTCCGTGATGGTCGGGACGTCGAGTAATAGAAGCGGTCTCTTAGGCGGGTCCCCCAGAATCGCCTCCGCGAAGGCTCTCTCAGCGTATTCCAGTGAGGGACAATACATCACTGCGCCCACGCGTCTTTCCTCTGGTATCAGGAAGTTGGGTTTTCTGGAGAGAGCGTAGTTGAGGCGTAGACCTGAGGCGACGAGCTTGAACTTTTTGATCTTCTGAACCGTAGCTCCGTTAAGGTGCTCCTCACCCACAAGGCCGAGGAAGGTCCGTCGGGGGTCGGCGTTTGAGGCAACGATCTTCGCCTGAATTTCTTCTCCGCTCTTCATCCTTACTCCCCAAGCCTTGCCATCCCTAATCATGATCTTCTCCACTTCGACGCCTGTCCGAATCTGAGCCCCAGCCTCTTCTGCAGCCCTCCTAAAGGCCATCGTGAGGTTTCCCATTCCACCCTTAACTCTCCCCGTTCTCTCCTTCATCATGATCCTCCAGACAAGTGCACTCATCCCGGCAGAGGATGGTCCGGACAAAGAGACCTCGAGAGATTCCGGAACTAGGGCTGCCTTAACGTATTCAGACTCAAAGAGCTCGTCGAGCATCGTGCTGGTGGGTTTGAATAGAAACTCGGACATCGCCTCAAGATTCACCGGTTCCTTCACGAGTTCAAGGAGATTGTCGAGGCCGGCTGGTAGCTTTCCAAGCATCTTGAGAAGCGCCAGTTTTACGGGTAGAGGTTTATCGAATTCCTTGATCAAGTCTAACGGCGGCAGTGAGACGAGAAGCGCATTGACGATCGGCTTGAATTTCTTCCAGAAAGTAACGAGGTCTACATAAGCCTGCGAGTCTCTCTGAGAGAACTTCTTGATCTCTTCCGCTGTCTTGCTCAAGTCCTCGTAGAACGTGAGGTAAGCTCCGTCGGGGAATATCGCAGTATAAATTATGCCACCTGTATCGATGAACTCCAGTCCGTGCTTCGCAAGCTGAAACTCGTCAATTACCGCTTGTTTCATCCAATATGGGTAGACGCACCCGGTGTCGTATCTGAAATTCTGAAAAATCTCTTCAGTAACGCACATGCCACCTACTATATCCCTTCTCTCCAGGACCAGAACTTTCAGACCACGCTGGGCTAAGATACATGCTGAAGCAAGACCATTATGGCCAGCGCCCACGATAGCTACATCATACCCATGCAAAGAAAATCAAAAGCTGAGATTTCCTTCTTTTCCCTTAAAAGATGACGGTCAGAAAAACTGAAAGGCTGATCTGTTGTCGGCGAAACCGTTAGAAAGAGAGATAGCCACCAGAATCGACAGATCACCGGATGATCCCGATTATGTAGTTCTGTCACAAAAAACTAGCGGTTCGTGTCTTCTCAAAGAGTTTAGAGTTTTTGTGGCCAAAGGGAATCAAGAGAGATCGAGAGTTGGATCCTACTTACTTTTTCATGTATTCAATTTCATTCTTGAGCCAATCATCGCGCCGAGGACTGAAAGAATCCAATACCTCTGCATCCTCGTCCGCAAATGCCTCGTGAGGGGTGTTGGGCGGGATGACTAGAACTTCTCCAACGCCGACAACAATCTGTTCTCCTGCGACAATTAATCGCAGTGTCCCCTTCAAAACCTGTGTCACTTGCTCACTGAGATGCTGATGTAACGACATATGACAACCTTTCTTGAGAATAAAGAGTGCGAGATTTTGATTCTTACCCCAAATCACTCGTCGATAAAGGAGCGGAGTTATCTGCTCCTCGCGAAGCTCGCTCCACTTGTATTGATTCAACAAATCCTCATCCTCACTAAATAGTCAGTCCTCGTTCTTTTCGCGAGCGACCATAAAATAACATCGGTTTGTCTACGTAGTCACGTTTTTTGCTTCCCTCAAGGACCCGCACGTTATTTGGCTCAAATAATTTCCGAATCTGATCCTATTAGAGGATCAAGTTTGCTAGCGGAATCCTCCTGGCGACATGCGCATCTGCCAGTTACCTGGAGATCGGAGAGAGAATAGCGGACAGCCTCGGATTTCTAGAAGAGCAATCCTATACGAAGCGAAACGTATGAACAATGGTGCCTCTCTCAGATATTCTGGACATCAGCTTTGATATGGTCTTGCAGAGTAGGAAAGTACGCGCTCGGCAAAACGCGGAGAATCAACTGAAGATAAGTCACAGAGTTTGGTCCTCGCAGTCCAGGGAAAATGTTGAGAATTCACTCTCTACTTTAGCTGAACGTGTCTGTAACATGTTTGGAACCCACAGTCAGCCGAGAACACCTTCAGCTTAGCTTTCATCTCTCCTTTTGTGCATTCGAGAGTTACCGCATTGGCTCAACCTTGAACCAAGATAGAAAAATCTATGGCACCGAATGTGTCAGGGTGCGGATGATTCATCCGTCTTGTATATTAGCTACACAGCGTAGTCGCCGAGGTTAAAAGGTGGGAACTTGGCCGGCGATGCGTCCGTCCAACAAGCTGTGCAGATGATGAACAGGGGCACGAACCATCCGGCCGTTGAGGTTGTAAACGTAACCAAGACGTACAGAGTTGGGCACACGGACTATCCGGCCCTCCGGGGCGTAAGCTTCAAGATAGAGAAGGGGGAGCTGGCGTCCATAATTGGCCCGTCCGGCAGCGGCAAATCAACCGTCCTCAACCTGATAGGCGCTCTAGACCCTCCGACTTCGGGCAAAATCTTCGTCGATGGAGTTAACCTGCGGAAGCTAAACGAGGACCAGTTGGCACTCTTGCGAAATAGGAAGATCGGGTTCGTATATCAATCATTTAACCTAATTCAACGCCTAACCTCAATCGAGAACGTCGAGATGCCCCTCATCGCAAGAGGAACACCTGAAAAGATCAGGAGGATCAGAGCATCTCACCTGCTCAAAATGATGGGGTTGGGTAACAAACTGAACAAGAAACCTACCGAACTGAGTGGTGGGGAACAACAACGCGTCGCCATAGCCAGGGCGTTAGTTGCAGAGCCCGCCATAGTCATCGCTGACGAACCGACAGGCAATTTGGACTCCAAGACAACTATGGAGATACTCAACCTCGTTACACAGATGAACAGGGCCAAAGGCATAACCTTCGTATTGGTAACACACAACATGGAGGTAGCCGAAATGACCCACCGCATCATAAGCATCAGAGACGGACTGGTTGAGAAAGAACAGGTGCTACACAGATTAGATAGCTTCACAAACGAGGCGAAAGCTATCGTCCCACCAATCCCCGTTCAACCCCAAACCCGAGAGCCCGCACCCTACACTTCACCTGTGTTGATCACTCACAGGTAGCATTGGATAGGATTATGGACGCGTACTCAATGGGGTGAAGCGCACGCAAGTCATTGACATGCTCAAATTGGCCTACAAAGCGTTAGCCGACAGGAAGGTTCGCAGCGTCCTAACGATACTCGGAATCACAATCGGATCGGCAATCATTCTGTCGTTAATCGCAAGTTCCAGTGGGCTCAGTGCGGGCATAACGTCCAACATTCAAAAGACGGGAGCGAATATTCTTACTATACGGAATTCGGGCGGATTCTTCTCGGCAGGCGCAACGAACACCTACCAGCTGAGTCAGACCGATGTCAGCTATCTTGAAGGTTTGGCCCACGTTATCGACGCTTATCCTTACTATAGTTATAGTGGATCCGTTGTGAGCGGCGGCTCAACGCTTTCGACTACGGTAGTCGGCATCAACCTCGCAGCGTTACCAGTCCTCTATAATGGATTAACTGCGGCGCAGGGCAGCATTCCTCTTTCAGGAGATGTCACAGCCGCAGTCGTAGGGTGGGACATAGCGAACCCCGTGTCAGGAACACCGATTGGCCTCCACCAAATGGTTCAGATGACGGTCTCAGGCACTGGGGGAGCGAAAACAGGCGGAACCCCCCTCTCCGTCCTCGCAAACGCTATACTGAAGCAATATGGTACAGCCTTATCCTCGAACGTAGACGACACGGTTTTCATTTCGTTTCAAGCAGCCGCGCTTCTTGCGAAGACAGCCTATTTCACGGGAATCTACGTTGTCGTGGACAATACGGCTGATGTAACAGCCGTTCAAAATACGATAACGGCGCATTACGGAAGCAATGTGCGCGTCATAAGCCCTGGAACAGTTCTGTCCAGCCTTCAGTCGATCACAGGGCAGTTGACGGTATTCTTGGGCGCAATCGGTGCCGTCTCATTGTTTATTGCGACGGTGGGAATAGTGAACACAATGTATGTTTCGGTGATGGAGCGCACAAAAGAGATCGGAATCTTCAAAGCCATTGGGTATAGGCCTCGGCAGATAATGGCCATGTTCCTAACCGAAGCCGCCCTGACAGGGGTGATAGGAGGCGTGGCCGGTCTAATATTAGGCTACGCACTCTCATTCCTTATGGGAGGAGAACTCGCAGGGTCAACCCTCTCGTTTGGTCGCGGCGGATTCGGACACGGCGGCGTGGGCTCTGCCTCAGCCGTAGTACCGGTATTCTCAACCGAACTCATCATCTTCGCCTTAACCTTCCCAGTTCTGCTAGCAACAGTAGCCGGCCTCTACCCGGCCTGGAGGGGCTCACGAATGAACGCGGTAGCCGCACTGAAGTACGAATAAGCTCCCTCGGCCTCGTTGAGAAGGGCGAACTACGGTTAACAATATACGCTGAAAGCAACGAATCGTTAACATTTCCCACCCAGTACTGGGTAGAAAACTCCAGCGCTTCGATTGTAATATGCTAGTAAGTATATCACTAGCCGAAAGAATTGACCAAGTGAACGCTTCGCCATGAATGTTTGATGAAATGTGTGGCTGGCGAAAAGCAGACTATGATTGTCAGGAGCAACGAGCCTAGTCTACACCATAGAGGTTAGAAAGGAACTTAACATTTTTCTCTAATCCGCCAGATCAGGATTCGTAATAGAAGTAAATTTCCCCATCTTTCTTTCCCGCTGATATGTTGCCTTCATCAAATAATTCACACAGCCATTTGCGATAGGTGTCAGTCCGTTGTGCAGGTTCTGCGTTTTCTGGAGGGATGACTTTTTGGTAGAGTTCCTCCAATGCGAACGCTTCCTCCTTATGTGTTACGAGAAAACCAATCACGCGATGTTTCATCCAATAGGGAGGTGATTCGTCATCGAGTTTTTTCCTCGGGAATTGGGTAAGGTAGCTGGGTAAAGTATGAATCTGGGATTTCTTTACCTCAGCAACAGGAACAGTCATGAATCAAAGAGGATCGAGAAGATGCCGATAAAAGGTTCTAATTTCAGTCAGCGTAGAGTCCCGTCGAATTCCCTAACCCTCTTGGAGGCTTCGATGAGGATAGGTGGGCCGTGGCCTGGTAGCAGGAGCTCGAATTCGTAGGACGCGATCTTTCTTACGGAATTCTTCGCTTGGTCAATGTTGAAGGTCATTGCGGCGGAAGGAAGTTTCGGTTTTCTGTTCTTGCCGGTTCGGAGGGCGTCGCCCGCGAACATTGCCTTCGATCTTTCACTATACA
>Ga0187770_10002115_pt1 | contig 10973 bp, 12 predicted proteins | sample 0116_SJ02_MP02_2_FD_133154 | JGI IMG/M metagenome (GOLD analysis project Ga0187770, IMG submission 133154) | Tropical peat soil microbial communities from peatlands in Department of Meta, Colombia - 0116_SJ02_MP02_20_MG | ecosystem: Environmental > Terrestrial > Soil > Wetlands > Peat | place...
CCGGACAGAACGCACGTAATGCGCGAGTAACACAACCGTTATGTGCGCTTCACGGTCGACCTATTGCAATGATTTTCTCGCTCTCCGATATTGGCCAGAGAAGACCCCCGACACCGAGGAGAGGACCTGGCCATGACCATGCAACGGACGATGTCCGCCCTACCCGGCTCCGATCCGGGCCTGCGCAAGCACGCGTTGGGGTTCCCCACGGTGCTGGCGCAGTCGATCGCGGTGATCTCGCCCACGATGACCGCGGTGCTCATCATCCCCCTTGCCTTCGGCGACGCGGGCAACGGCACGTGGCTGTCGTACGCGTTCGGGACGGTGATGCTCGTGTTCGTCGCCCTGTGCCTGAACCAGTTCGCCAAGCGGTCGGCCCTGGCCGGCTCGATGTACGGGTACATCGGCCGCGGGCTCGGGCCCACGGCCGGGGTCCTGTCCGGTTGGACGTTGATCTGGTGCTACATGTTCATCGGGATCGCGGGCCTCACGGGCTTTTCGATCTTCGCTGCCCAGCTGCTCGCCGCCGTCGGGATCGAGACCATCGTCCCGCCCGTGGTCTTCTTCCTCGTCAGCGCGGGGGCCTGCTGGTTCATCGCCTACAAGGACATCCGGGTCTCGTCGATCCTCACCCTGCTCTTCGAGTGCCTGTCGGTGGCCTGCATCCTGTGCCTGGCCGCCATCGTGCTGTTCGAGCACGGGTTCGCGATCGACACCGCACAGCTCCAGGTGAAGGGCATGAGCGTGCACGGGCTCAGCCTGGCCGTCGTCATCTCGATCTTCTCCCTGGTCGGGTTCGAGAGCGCCACTGCCCTCGGTGGTGAGGCCAAGCGCCCCCTGGCCAACATCCCCCGGGCCGTGACGGCCAGCCTGCTCATCACGGGCGCGTTCATGGTGTTCATGAGCTATGTCGAGGTGTTCGGTGCCCGGCACGCCGGGCTGTCGCTGGGGTCGTTGACGGCGCCGCTCACCGACATCGCCAAGGCGTACGGCGTCTCCTACTTCAGGATCCCGGTGGCGATGGGGGCGATGGTGAGCTTCTTCTCGCTCACCCTGTCGTGCCTCAACGCCGGTTCGCGCATCGTCTACCCGATGGCGCGGCACGCCATCTTCCCGGGGCACCTGGGCCGGTCCCACCGGGCCAACCAGACCCCGCACGTCGCCATCACGGTGTTCATCGCGGTGATGGTCGTCATCCCGATGGTCCTCGAGGTCTTCACCAACCCCCTGACGACCTTCGGCGACGCCGGGACCCTGGCCGCCTTTGGGTTCCTCACGGCCTACTTCCTCATCTCGTTCGCCGCCCCCGCGTACCTGCGCAAGCGGGGGGAGCTGCGGAGGCAGAACGTGGTGACCACGGTCCTGGCCGCCTTGTTCCTGCTCGTGCCAACGGTCGGCAGTTTCTACCCGGTGCCGCCGTTCCCGGTCGACGTCTTCCCCTACATCTTCCTCGGCTACATGGCGTTCGGCTCCGCGTGGCTGTTCGTGGTGAGCAGGCGACGCCGCGGCGTGCTGAACGAGATCGACATGGACCTCGAGGCGTCGATGCTGTCGCCGGACAAGCACACCGACGAGGTGGACCGGGCCCTCGAGCGCGAAGCGGGCGCGGCGGCGCCCGACGTGCCCGTCGCGGCGCCGCTCCCCGCCTAGGGGTACCGGCCCCTCCCCGGGGCGGCGCGCCCGGGGCCGACCGGCATGCGGCGAGGGGAGCCGGCTCTCCGGGCCGGCTCCCCTCGCGCCCGACGGCCAGGATCCGCGGCGGTCAGCTGCCGGTGCCGACCTGGTGGAGCTCGATCACGTTGCCCGCCGGGTCCTCGACGAACGCCTGCAGGCTCGGACCCACCGGGATCGGGTCGGTCACCTCGCAGCCTCGGCCACGCAGCTCCGCCACCACCGCGCCGAGGTTGCCCACCCGAACGGCGAAGTGCTGGCCCAGGTTGGGCGGGGTGGACGCCTCGATGAGGTGCACCTGATGGGGGCCCAGGTCGATCCAGGCGCCGCCGAAGCCGAAGTCGGGCCGGTCGTCGCGCAGGGTGCCGCCGAGCACCTCCGTGTAGAACGCGACGCACCCGGCCACGTCCGCCACGTTGACCGACACATGGTGGACGCCGAGGGGCTCCATCGCCGCAGTCTCCCCGATGGACCCTCATGGGGGCAACCGGCACGTGTCAGGCCGACGCGCGCAGGCCGCGCCCGAAGAAGCGCTCGGCGACCGCGTCGGCGGTGTCGGGCGCGCCCACCAGGTAGCCCTGCGCCCGGTCGCACCCGAGACGGCGCAGCTCCGCCATGGCGGTCTCGGTCTCGACCCCTTCGGCCACGGCCACGAGCCCCAGCGAGTGGGCCAGGCCGATGACGGCTTCGACGATGGCCAGGTTGTCGGCGTGCTCACCCAGTCCGGTGACGAAGCTCTGGTCCACCTTGAGCGAGTCGATCGGGAACCGCATGAGGTAGCCGAGCGAGGAGTAACCCGTCCCGAAGTCGTCGATGCTCAGGTGCGCGCCGAGGGCGCGCAACCCCAGGAGCGCCTCCGCGCTCGCGCCTTCGTCCCTCGTCAGGGTGCCCTCGGTGATCTCCAGGCAGAGGAGGGCGGGGTCGAGCCCGCTGCAGGCGACGGCGTCGATGGCGACCTCGGCGAGTGCCATGCAGACCGTGGTCCACAGCAGGGCGGGCCACATCGCGTCCGACCCGTACAGGCGCAGCGCCCCGGCCGTGCCGAAGAGGAAGCCGATCGACAAGATGGGCCCCCAGCCCGTCGCGTAGGCGACACCGGCGATCACGGCCATGTTCACGGCTGCGTAGGCGTGGAGGTGCCAGGGGCGCAGCCGCGGGCCCCACATCGCCCGCGACAGCACCGCGATCGCCCCTCCGGCGAAGGTCAGGCACACGTAGAACCAGGGCGGCTCGGGCGCGACCAGGTGGATCGCTCGCAGGACGCAGAACAGGACGGCCACTGGTGGGTTGGCCAGCATGCTGGGGTCGAGCACCCCCTGGCGCAGGCGGCTCCACAGCGGCGCGACGAACCTCGGCCTCCCCCCCGGGCTCGCAGTCCATGGTGGTGGGTATCGGTCCCGGTGCCCTATCCCTTGACCGGTGCAACGACCGCTTGTGGTCCTGGTGGGGCGGTGTTCCGACGTTGGGTGTAGTGAGCGCGCGGGCGTGCCGATGAAGCCGGTGGCGCAGACCGTGCGCGCCGTGACGCAGGCCACGACACCACGAGGAGTCAGGGTTGGACGAGCACGCCGGCGGAGCGGGCCATTTCGGGGACGACGCCGGTCCCTTCGGCGACGGGTACGCCTCGGCGCCGTCTCCCTCGGCCGCGCCCGAGCCGGGGCACGCCCTCGATGCCGAGCGCCGGATCGCCGAGCTCGAGGAGCTGCTCCGGCTGGCCACCGAGCGCCCGGGCGAGGACCCCTATGAGGTGGCGATCGCCGAGGCCGAGAAGGCCCGAGCCGAGGCCGACACCGCCTTCGAGGCCGCCCGAGCCGCCTACGAGGAGGCCGAGCTCCGCGCCCGGGGCGCCGCCGAGCGGCTGACCGACCTGCGCCGCGAGGCCCTCATGGCCCGCCTGCCCCGGCGGGCCGTCGCCTACTCCGACAGCGACGTCGCCACCCTGGTCGAGCTCTCGGAGCGGGACGAGTTCGCCCGGGGCCTGTTGGCCACCTGGATGGGGGCCTTCGCCCGGGAGGTCAGCTACGCCGGGGCCTCGGTGTTCATGTCGGGCCAGCCGGTGATCCGGATCGCCCTGGTGCGCAACCAGGAGACCGCCCACGTCGCCGACGCGCTGAGCCAGATCATGGCCGCGCTCCCGGAAGTGCCGGGAGGCCGCTACAAGGTCGAGGTCCTCGAGCACACCCTCGGGGGCTCGGGCGCGGTCACTGCGTGGGTCGAGCGCGACAGCGGGGAGACGGCGCTCACCCGGCTCGGCCCCGACACCGAGGAGGAGCTCGCCCTCGGCACCCTCCACGACGTGCTCGCCTACGTGGCGGCCTACCTCTGGTACCAGGACGTGGCCGGCGCCTGACCGCCGGTAGCGTGGGCCGGCGTGGAGCCGCCCACCGTCGTCGTCCTGTGCACGGGCAACGCGGCGCGCTCGGTCATGGCCGGGGCGATGCTCACCGCCCGTGGCGCCCCCGTCCGGGTGGTCACCGCCGGCACCCACGTCGTCGAGCACCAGCCGATGAGCGTCCGGACTCGCGCCGCGTTGGTGGCGGTCGACCTCGAGGTGCCGGCGCACCGCAGCCACCAGCTCACGGAGGACGACGTCGCGGGGGCGACGCTGATCGTGGCGATGGAGGCGGCGCACGTCCACTACGTCCGCCGCCGCCACCCGGCCGGCGCGGACCGAACCGCCACCATCCACTACCTCGTCGAGCACCTCCCCGGCGGGGCCGATCCTCTGGGGGATCGCGTCGCCCGGCTTGCGCTGGCACAGGTCGCGCCCGAGGACCAGGGTCAGGTGGACGACCCGGCAGGCGGCGAGGACGACCTCTACGTGTCGTGCGCCATGGAGCTCACCGCGCTGGTCGGCCTGCTCGTGGACCGGCTGGGCGATCCCGACCTCGTGGGTGACGCCGTGGGCTGACGGCGTCCAGTCCGGCGGGCGTCAGACGGCGACGGGCTCGCGCAGCTCCGGGTGCCGCAGGGTGACGTCGCTGCAGGCCTCGCACACGTCCTCGGGGATCCACCCGGCGCGCATGAGGAGCCCGAAGACCTTGCATCCCATGCAGTAGCCGAAGGCCGCCTCGAGAAAGGCGGCACCGGTCAGCATGGCCAGGGTCACCACCGCCGCCGCGTGCTCGCCGAGCCCGAACCACAGCACGACGGCGGTGGTCGAGAAGGCCACGCCCATGCCCTGGGCGAAGCGCTTGGGCGGCCCCGCCACGGGCTTGGCCGGGCCGAGCCGTGGGGCGACGACCCGGACGGCCAGCTGACCCAGGGGGCTCAGAGTCGGGCCGGTGAGGACCCGGGCCCAGAACCCGAGGGCGATGACCGCGAGCAGCCACCCCTGGTCGAAGGCGGCGAGCGCGATGGCCGTCAGGCCGAGCAGCACGACGCCGCCGGCCACCGTGCGCGCAGCCTTCTCGTTGACCGGGTTGGGGAAGCTGAAGACCGAACGGAACCTCGACATGGTGACCACCTCGGTAAAAAGCTTAGCGATCTAGTCGGGTTTTGCAACCCGGACAGTCGTGGGCGGCGGGTGTCGCGGGCGGCGGGTGCCGCGGGCGGCGGGTGCCGCGGGTGGCGGGTGTCGCGGGCGGCGGGTGTCGCGGGCCGCGGGTGTCGCGGGCCGCGGGTGTCGCGGGCCGCGGGTGTCGCGGGCCGCGGGTGTCAGTCGCGATGGACCGAGCGGAGGCCGGCCCAGGCCAGCTCGGCGAGCCGGCGCGCCTGGCGCCTGCCCTCGTCGGGTCCCGGTGGGCCGGCGGCGGGGTCGAGCGTGGCCAGGAAGTGGCGGCTCGCCCCTTCGGCCATGCCGACGACCGCGTGGGCGAGCAGCAGGCGGTGGTCGTGGTCCAGCCCGGCGTCGATGAGGACGTCGACCGCCTCCGCCATGTTGTCCTCGACCCGGCGGACGGCGGCGGAGAGCTCGGGGTCGTCCGGCGCCTCGCTGCCGAAAAGGAGCCGGAAGGCGTCCGCGTGGGTCACGACGAGGTCGAAGTAGGCCGCCAGGCCTCCCTCCACCTGCTGGCGCGGACCCTCGGCCGCGGCCACCGCCTTGCCGATGGCCTCGAGCAACGACTGGGCCACCGAGTCCGCCAGCTCGAGGTACAGGGCCCGCTTGGAAGCGAAGTGCTGGTAGAGCAGGGGTTTCGTCACCCCCGCCGCGTCCGCGATGTCGTCCATCGTGGTGGCGTTGAAGCCGCGCGCCGCGAACTGGCTCAACGCCACGTCGAGCAGCTGCTGGCGGCGCTTGTCGGCCGGGAGGCGCTTGGCGGGGGCCGTCACGCCGACCTCTCCGTCGGGGCGACGCTCGTCGGCGGCATCAGCGAAGCGTACGTCACCACCGGTTCCAACTCGCTGACGCCAGCACCTTGGCCAGCCGGTCGGGAAGGTCCCGCAGGGCGAAGTGGCGGTCCGCCACCGCCCGGTTGTGTTCCAGGACCCCGGGGTCCGGACGGGCCAGCGCGGCCGCCAGCGGTCCCGGGTCGTCGACGCCGAGCCACACGAACCCGTAGCCGGCGAGCTCCTCCGCCACCGGGTAGCGGCCGACGGCAAGCGGCCGCCGGTGGACGGCCGACTCGATGGTCGGGTTGCCGAAGCCCTCCCACGTCGAGGGGAGCACCACGGCGTCACAGGCGGCGTAGACGTCGGCCATCGGCAGCGGCCCTCGCGGGCCGTGGCCGCGCAGGATCCTGGTGCCGGCGCCGGCCGCCAGGGCCAGGGTCGCCTCGAGCTCGGGGCCGAACCCGTCCTCGGCCGAGCCGAGGAGCCAGTACGTCGCCCCGGCCGACGCCGCCAGGGCGAGGCCCCGGGCGACGTTCTTGCGGGCGATCGCCCGGGTGGGCTGGAGCACGAGCCGCTCGCCGGGGGCGACGCCCAGCGCGCTGCGGGTGCCGTCCCGATCGCCGGCGCCGGCCCCGGTGTCGAACGCGTTGTGGACGGCCGCGGCGACGACGCCCCGCTGCGCGAGTTCGGCCGCGCTGAAGCGGCTGGTGGCCACGTGGACCCAGGCCGGGTCGTCCGGCGGCGGGGGGAACGCGGCGAACTGCGGGCGCTGCCAAGGCAGGTCGTGGTGGTGGAGCAGGGCCGGACGTCCGGCCAGGCGCCTGGCGACGAGTGCCCAGGCCGCCGGGTTGAGGGGCAGCGAGCACAGGTTCTCGACCAACACCAGGTCCGCGTCCACCAGCGCGGCGTCGAGCTCGGACGCCGTCGGCGGCTCGGGGGCGTCCATGGCCAGGCCCGGCAGCAGACAGTCGACGGGTCCCTCCCCGGCCACGGTGACGGGTTCGTAGCCGAGCTCCCCGAGGGCCCAGCCCCACTTGGCGGCCTCGATCGACACCCCGTCGGAGCCGCCGAGGCGGAACGACACGATGGCGACGGTCGGGCTGGCCACGGCCGCCCAACCCTAGCAATCGGCGCTAGCGTCGCCAGGTGGCCCGGACCCAGGAAACCCCAGGTCCGGCCGGCGCCGAGCCCGTCGTCCTCGCCAGCCACGACGGCGGCGTCGCCCGGATCACGATCAACCGGCCGGACCGGCGCAACGCCATGTCGTGGGACGTCATGCGGGGCCTGCGCCAGGCCGTGGCGGCCGCCAAGTCCGACGCGGAGGTGCGCGTCGTCGTCTTCGCCGGCGCCGGCGACAAGGCCTTCTGCGCTGGCGCCGACCTCGGGGGCATGGCGGGGCACGAGGCCGGGTTCCTCGAGGTGCACGACTCCCGGGGGGAGCTCGCCGCGCTCATGCACGACCTGTGGCACCTGGGCAAGCCGACGATCGCCCGGGTCCAGGGCTGGGCGATGGCCGGCGGCTTCGGCCTCGCCCTCGCCTGCGACCTGGTGGTCGCATCGGACCGGGCCCGGTTCGGCGCGCCCGAGATCGACGTCGGTCTGTGGCCGTACATGATCACCGTGCCGCTGACCCGGTCGATGCCGACCAAGAAGGCCCTCGAGCTGATGCTCACCGGCCGGGTCGTCGACGCCGCCGAGGCCGACCGCCTGGGCTTCGTGACCAGGGTCGTCCCCCACGACGAGCTCGACGCCGCAGTGGACGAGCTGGCGGGTTCGCTGGCCGCGAAGTCGCCGGCGGTGATGAAGCTCGGCCGGGAGTCGTTCTACGCTGTGTGGGACATGCCGGCCGGGGACGCCCTGGCCCTCCTCCACGCCATGCTCACCCTGACGACGCAGACGGAGGACGCCGCCGAAGGGATGGCGGCGTTCCTCGAGAAGCGGCCGCCGGGCTGGCGCGGACGCTGAGCGACTGGCGCACCCTGTCGCCGCAGCGCCATCCAACGAGAAAGACGGTCCACCACCGCATGACGAAGCGAGCACTGATCACGGGCATCACCGGCCAGGACGGCTCGTACCTGGCAGAGCTGCTCCTCGACGAGGGCTACGAGGTCGTGGGCATGGTGCGGCGCTCCTCGACCCTCAATTTCGAGCGCATCGCCCACATCCAGGACCACATCACCCTGGTCGCCGGCGACCTGCTCGACGAGGTGTCGCTGATCGGGATCCTGCGCGAGCACCGGCCCACCGAGGTCTACAACCTCGCCGCCCAGTCGTTCGTCCAGACCTCGTTCAGCCAGCCGGTGCTCACCGGCGAGACCACCGCCCTTGGCGTGACCCGCCTGCTCGACGCCATCCGGATCGTCGACCCCGAGGTGCGTTTCTACCAGGCGTCGTCGTCCGAGATGTTCGGCAAGGTCCAGCAGGTGCCCCAGAACGAGCGCACGCCGCTGTACCCGCGCAGCCCCTACGGCGTGGCGAAGGTCTACGGCCACTGGATCACCGTCAACTACCGCGAGAGCTACGGCCTGCACGCGTCCTCGGGCATGCTCTTCAACCACGAGAGCCCCCGGCGGGGCCTGGAGTTCGTGACCCGGAAGGTGGCCCACGGCGTCGCCCGCATCGCCTGCGGGCTCGACGACAAGCTCATGCTCGGCAACCTCGACGCGCAGCGCGACTGGGGCTTTGCCGGCGACTACGTCCGGGCCATGTGGATGATGCTCCAGCGCGACGAGCCGGACGACTTCGTGGTGGCCACGGGCGAGACGCACTCGGTGCGCGAGCTGTGCGAGGCGGCTTTCGCCCACGCCGGTCTCGACTGGGCCGAGCACGTCGTCATCGACGAGCGGTTCCTGCGCCCGGCCGAGGTGGACCTCCTCGTCGGGGACCCGACCAAGGCCAGGACCGTGCTCGGGTGGGAGCGCCAAGTCGACTTCGGCGGGCTGGTGGCCATGATGGTCGACGCCGACCTCGAATTGGTGCGCAGAGGCATCTGAGCGGGGGAGTGGACGTGTCGGCGGCGATCGCCGGTCCAAGCGCCGTGATCTCGGCCGACCCGCTCGGCATCGCCGTCGCCTTCGGCGCGGGGATCCTGTCGTTCCTGTCCCCGTGCGTGCTGCCCCTGGTGCCCGGCTACGTCTCGATGGTGTCGGGCCTGTCGGCCGTCGAGCTCGAGGCGGGCGCGACCCGCGACCTCGCGCCGCTGCTGCGGGGGATGCTCGGCTTCATCGCCGGGTTCACGCTCGTCTTCACCGCGCTCGGGGCGGCGGCCAGCGGCGTGGGCCGGCTGCTGCTCGACCACCAGCGCGGGCTCGAGATCGCAGCCGGCCTGGTGGTGGTGGTGCTCGGTGCCTGGCTCGCCGGGCTCGGCGCGCCGCGCCTGTTCCACCGGGAGCGCCGGTTCCACCCGCGCCCGTCGCGTCTGGGGGCATGGGCCCCGCCGGTGATGGGGATGGCCTTCGCCTTCGGCTGGACGCCGTGCATCGGGCCGGTGCTCGGAGGCGTGCTCGGCCTCGCCGCCACCCGCTCGACCCTGGTGTCGGGTCTCGTCCTGCTCGTGGCCTACTCCCTCGGCCTGGGGGTGCCCTTCCTGCTCACCGGCCTGGCCTTCGGCCGGCTGACCGCGCTCTTCGCCCGGGTCCGCTCCCGGCTCTGGATAATCGACCTGGTGGCGGGGTCGGCCCTGGTCGCCTTCGGGGTGCTCCTGCTCACCGGGAACCTGCACTGGCTGTCGGCACAGGTGGCCGCCCTCCTCAGGGCCGTCGGCCTGAGTCGGCTCACCGTCAGCTGAGGACGGGCCCGTGCCCCCGGGGCGCGGCAGCGGCCGCTTGGCCCGGGGAGGGGGTGCCCCCGTAGCATGTGGGCCCTGGCCATGGCCCCCGCAGTCCTTCTCCGTGCCGCCGTCGCTCTCGCCGGGCGGTTCCCGGCCCTGGCCGGCGTCGACCTCGTCGTCGCCCCGGGGGAGGTCGTCGTGCTCGAGGGCGCCAACGGCGCCGGCAAGACCAGCCTGCTGCGGGCGTGCGCCGGGCTGCTGCCGGTGACCCAGGGCGACGCCGTCGTCCTCGGCTGCGACCTGCGGCGCGACCGCGCCGGGGTGCGCCGGCTGGTGGGGCTGCTCGGGCACGACGCCACCCTCTACGACGACCTGACCGTCGCCGAGAACGTGCGGTTCGCGGTGCGAGCCGGCGTCGGCGGGCGCGACGGACGCGGCCGTGAGGTCGACGCCCGGATCGTCGCCTCGCTGGAGCGGCTCGGGTTGACGGGGCGCCTGGCACGGACGACGGCCGGCCGGCTCTCGGCCGGGCAACGCCGCCGGACGGTGCTGGCCACCCTGGTGGCGCGCCGGCCCCAGCTGTGGCTCCTCGACGAGCCGCACGCCGCGTTCGACGCAGAAGGTCGCCGGGTGGTGGACTCGGTGGTGCGCGACGCGGCGGCGGGGGGCGCGGCGGTGATCCTCGCCTCCCACGAGCACGAGGTGTCGTCGTCGCTCGCCGACCGGGTCGTGTCCATGGCCGGCGGTCGCGTGGTGGCGCACGCGGCGACCACGCCGGCCGCCGCCGTGGTGACGCCCGCGACCGCGGCGCAGGTCGGCGAGCCGGCCCGGACCGGGAGCGGCCATGTGGCGTGACTGCGCCCTCGTGGCGGGCAAGGACCTGCGCATCGAGCTGCGTTCGCGGGTCGTTCTCAACCAGGTCGTGCCGTTCAGCCTGGTGGTGCTCGTCCTCTTCGCCCTCGCGCTCGGCCCGAACCGGGCACCGATGGCGCAGGCGGCACCCGGGTTGTTCTGGGTCACCGTCTTGTTCGCCGCGGTCCTCGCCGTCCAGCGCAGCGTGGCCCTCGAATCGTCCGAGGCACGCGACGGTCTGCGACTGTCGGGACTCGATCCCGCCGGGGTGTTCCTCGGGAAGGCGATGGCCCTGATGGCACAGCTCGCCGTGCTGGAGACGCTCCTCGGCGCCGGCGTCGTCCTCCTCTACGGCGTCCACGTGCGCTCGGCCGCGGATCTCGTCGCCGCGTGCGTGGCCGGAACCGTC
>Ga0187770_10002116_pt1 | contig 10972 bp, 8 predicted proteins | sample 0116_SJ02_MP02_2_FD_133154 | JGI IMG/M metagenome (GOLD analysis project Ga0187770, IMG submission 133154) | Tropical peat soil microbial communities from peatlands in Department of Meta, Colombia - 0116_SJ02_MP02_20_MG | ecosystem: Environmental > Terrestrial > Soil > Wetlands > Peat | place...
CGGGCGCCTGCGGCCAGGCTTGCGGGCCCCGCGCCTCCTGCGGCCAGGCTTGCGGGCCCCGCGCCTCCTGCGGCCAGGCTTGCGGGCCCCGCGCCTCCTGCGGCCAGGCTTGCGGGCCCCGCGCCTCCTGCGGCCAGGCTTGCGGGCCCCGTGCCTTCAGACGCCCTCGACCGCTGCGAGGCGCCCGGACTTGACCGCCTCGGTGAACTCGTTGTAGTCCTTGTCGTTCTGGTCGGCGTAACGCTCGCAGAAGTCGAGGATCGACCGGTCGAACGCGTCACTGCCGCCCAGGTACTCGGCGATGGCGACCGGATCACCGGACCGGGCGTGGGCCCGGGCCAGCGTCCACCCGCAGATCTGCCCGTAGTACGAGAGCGTGATCGGGGCCATCAGTTCGACCAGCGCCGAGCCTTTCATGTCGCGCAGCTGGCGCCAGTAGAAGTTGCGCCTGACGTCCAGGCCCTTGGTCCAGCCCAGGTAGATGTCGCTGGCGGCCTGCATCATCCGCTGGCCCTGCACGACCCGCTCGCCGTGCTGCCGGTAGCGGCTCTTGGGCAGGTGCGCCTCGAGCACCGAGGCGGTCGCCTCCTTGATCTGCAAGAACAGCGGGTCGTGCTCGTCACGCCCTTGAAGCAGGACGATGAACGCCCGGGTGCCGACCGACCCGACCCCGACCACCTTGCGGGCCGCGTCCACGATCTCGAACTTCTCCAGCAGGTGCCGCCGGTCATCTTGCAAGGTGGCCCGGTAGGCGCGGAACTGGTCGTGGATCACCGGCATGACCTCATCGGGGGACAGCCCGTAGGTGGCGGCCAGGTCGCGGGCCGGGACGACGACCGGCGGCTGGCTGACGATCCGGTACTGCCCGTCGACCACCTCGGCCAGCTTGGACAGCGCCTGCAGGCTGTCGCGGGTGTGCGCCTTGGCGATGTTCTTCTCCGCCCGCCGGGCCGCCTCCCTCAGGACCTTGTCCTGCTTGGCGTCCGCCTGCTCCCTTTTCTTCGCCGCCTTTGCCGGCTTTGCCGGCTTCGCCGCCTTGGCCTTCTTGTCCTTCTGCTCCACCTTCGCCGTTTCTGCCACGGCGCCCTTGATCAGCTGTTGCAGCCGGTCCTCGTCATAGTGCGCGTACCAGACGTCCATCGTGGACATCTGCGCGAACTCCGCCATTGCGTCCCGGTAGGCCGCCACCGACGCCAGCGCCACGGCCCGGGTGTCGGCCTTGGAGAACCCGTTGTTCCGGCCGGCGATCACGAAGCTGGCCACCATCCGCTTCACGTCGTACTCGAACGGCCCGGGCAGCGTCTCGTCGAAGTCGTTCAGGTCGATCAGCAGCGCCCGTTCCGGCGAGGCGAACATGCCGAAGTTGGACAGGTGCGCGTCCCCGCACAGCTGGGCGTTCAGCCCGGCTACCGGCGTGTCCTTCAGATCTGCGGCCATGATCCTGGCCGCGCCTCGGTAAAAGGTGAACGGCGAGACCATCATCCGGCCGTGCCGGACCGGCACCAGGTCCGGCTCCCTGGTCATGTCCTGCTCCTCGAGCAGCGCCACCGGGTCCGGGCGGTCTGCGGCCGGCTGCCACCCGGAGTGGCTCGATACCGGCGTACGCTCGGCGGCCGCGCCGCCCTTGGCCCGGCGCTCGTCGAGCGTCAGGTGCGCGACCCGTCCTGCGGATCTTGTCGTGGCCATCGGGTCCACCTTCCTTCGCACGGAACGTCCCGCATTCCCCGTAACCCGCGGGGCCCCATCGGCGCCCGCGGTACCGGAGCATCAGGCGCGGGCACGGTCCCTTACCAGCGCCCGCGCCGGGCGGCTGGTACTCCTCCCCGCCTACTCGTCCTCCTCGTCCATCTCGGCGTCACTCACGGCGATGGCAAAACCGAGCGCGCGCAGGATGTGCCCCCCGGCCGCCATGACCCGGGGAGTGCCAACCACCGGGGCCACGGCGATCATGATCCCCTGGACGTCGTCCATGGTCAGCCCGCCTTCCTCGATAGCGGCGGCGTTGGCGAACCAGGAGATGGGCGGCGCGTCCACCGCGATCAGCGCGGCCACCCTGGCGATGAGGAAATCGCGCGGCGACAGCGTACTGTGGTCGATCGACGCCGCAGTGATCTCGGTCAGCGTCTCGAGGACCGGTGACTCGTCAGGCATGGAAACCTCCGGAGATAAGGGCAGGCGCGGGCCGCTGGCCCTCGCCGGGATGACAGCAGTCCATCGCCGGCCGTGACCCGGGGCATCACCCTGGACGGGTGATCCACCCGGGCCCGCTCCGCCGGCCCGCCAGCCGGCCAATCCGGATGCCCTTCGCCTCGCGTCGCCTTCCCGGCCGGCGCGGGCGTCAGGCGCTGGGGGCCCCGGAACTGCCGTGCAGCGCCTCCTGGAGCTCCTGCTCGCCTTCCTTGGACAGGGAGGTCTTCAGCACGGTCCCGCCGTACTTGCTCATGGCCTCGACGGCCTTGTCCGGCGTGACCTTCTCCACCATCAGGAACAGGGCGGACGTGCCGGGCTGGATCATGCCGCGGACCTGATCCTGGAACTGCTTGTCGATGCCGGTCTTGGCGAACTTGCCCATCAGGGCGCCCAGCCCCGCTCCGACGGCCAGGCCCAGGACGGGAATGAAGAACAGCAGGCCGAACAGGAAGCCCCAGAACATTCCCCAGGTCGCTCCGCCGCCGACCAGGTGGTGGTTGGTGTGCGTGTGATAGTTGCCCTCCTTGTCGCGTACGATCACCGCGATGGCGTCGGGCTGGATGATGAGGTCCTGGGCCAGGCGGCGCGCCTCGTCCGCCGCGGCCTCGGCCGTGGTCTCATCCGGGTACCCGATAACGATCAGGTCGGACATGCCGTCAACTCCTTTCCTGCCGGGGCGTCCTTGCCCCGGCAACGGATCCGTCCGCTCAATACAACACGGTCGCCGCCCCCGGGCGCCACCCGATCAGGGTGAGAGCCGGGCCGCAAGGCTCAGGCCCGGCCCGCGGCCCGGCCGGAACTCACCTCACGACCTGAGCCTGCTCAGCAGGTCCGTGCCGTCGGGGACGCCGAGCCCGGAGCAGGCGTCCCAGCCCGGTCCGGCCGAGTAGGCGCCGTTGTTCCCTTCGGTGATGTCGCGGATGCCGGGCACCTCGGTGCCGGGGCTCACGCCCGCGTACAGGGCCGGCTGGATCAGGCCGAACCGCTGGCCGGTCGCCTCGGCCAGCCGGGCGATCAGCGCCGACCACAGCGGCGCGACCGCGCTGGTCCCGCCCACCACCTGGGACTGGCCATCGGAGTAGATCTGGTACCCGGTGGTCGGGTCGGCGTTGCCCGCCACGTCCGGCACGCCGCGCCCGCCAGACCCGGACCCGCCAGACCCGGACCCGCCAGACCCGGACCCGCCAGACCCGGACCCGCCAGACCCGCCCGGGTGGCGCCTGCGGTGCTCGCTGCTGGCCCCGCTGTCGGCCGGGCCGCTCGCCGGGCTGCTGGCCGTGGCCACGGCGGCCCGGGCCGGGACCCCCGCGTTGGCCTGCCAGGACGGCACCGGGAACTGGTCACTGACCCCGCCGCCCCCGGCCCCCTCGCCCGTGGCCAGCTCGTTCCAGACCACCTCCGAGCTCACCACGCCGGTGGCCGGGTCGGCCAGCAGCTTGGTCCCGCCGCAGCCCAGCGCGTACGGGCTGGACGCGGGGAAGTCGACGTGCTGCTGGCCGTCGGTGACGCCGTCGGTGCTGCCGTTGTCGCCCGCGGCCACGCACACGGTGATGCCGAGCGCCGCCGCGTCTGATATCGCCGAGTTCATCGCCGACAGCCCCTGCGCGGTCCAGGAGTCCTCGGACTGCCCCCAGCTGATCGAGATGGCGATCGGCGCCGGGCTGGCCTGCGCGGCGTCGGAGATCGCGTCCACGAAGCCCTGGTCGCCGTTGTTCGGCGCGAAGTACACCACCTGCGCCGCGCCGGGCGCGACGGCGCCGATGACGTCGATGTCCAGGTTGACCTCCACGTCGGCCCCCTTGGGGTCCGAACCCGGCGCGTTCGACGCGCCGTCCACGCTGGCTGCGGTGACCGAGGGCGTAGGGGTGATGCCCAGCCCGCTGAAGTATGTGTCGAGGTCGCTTTGCGAGAAGCCGCCGCCGAGCTCGATGACCGCGATCGTCTGCCCGGTGCCGGTGGTCCCGGCCGGGAAGTCGTAGATGCCGGCCACCTGGTTCGGCTGGTATGAGGTGCCCGGGGCGGCGGCCGGCCCGGGCGCCCCCCTGGTCCGGAAGTGCGGCCGGAACTGGGGCCGGGTGTCCAGGCCGAGCACCGCGAGGACCACGCCGTCCAGCGCGGCCGGCAGGTACAGCGGCCCCACGCGGTAGCGGTGCGTGACCGGCCGGCCGAGGTGGTCCGGGCTGCTGACCTGGGTCAGCGTGGTGCCGAACGCGCTGGCCAGGTCCGCGAGGGTCCCCGCCACCTTGATCCGGCGGGTGGCCGGCTGGACCGCGGTGACCGTCAGGCCGCGGCTGGCGAGTTCCCGGCGGACCAGGTCCACGTCGGCCGGGTCGGCCCCGTACCGCTCGGCCAGCTCCTCGCTGGTCAGCACGGTCGGCCCGGCGATGATCTCGGCGGGAAGCTCGGCCCGCCGCCTGACGATCACCGTCACCTCGGCCCGCTGCGAGGTATCCAGCGCCCCGGCCGTCGCCGCCTCGGGCAGCGGCGCACGCTCGCTGCCGGCCAGCCGTACCAGATTTCCAGATTCATCCGGCATTGTCACTCCGCTCAGGTAGGTGCCGGGGATTCGCGATCGACCCCCCAGGGTGAATTCTCCCGTCCCGGGCGGTGAACCATGGCCCGTTCGGACGAATTATTTGTACCGAACGGTCCATGGTGTCAGCGCCGGCATCATCCCGCAATACCCCGCAATACCCCGCAATCGCCCGGCGGGATCCGGTGAGTCTCGCCGGAAATGCCCCATATCTAGGCCCGGGCCGGGTCAGAAAAAGGCGTGGACCGCGTCCGTCACTTCCTCCTGGTCGCTCACGACCACCAGGACCCGCCACTTATCGAGCGTGGTGCACGGGTGCGAGATGCCCAGGGCGACCAGGTCGCCGGGCGCGAGCGCGGCGCCGGGGTCCACGCGCAGGTAGGCATGCTGGTCGTTGAGCTCGGTGATGCGCCAGCCCGCGACGCTCGTCTCGCGTCCGCCGTCGGACCGCAGCACCCGCACGGGCACCGGGAGGCCCTTGTCGAAGCCGGCGTCGCGGCGCCCCGCGCCCAGCAGGGCCAGGCCCGGCTCGGGCCGGGACAGCACCTGTGCCCACAGCTCGAGTGCGGGCCGCAGCGCCGGCGCTCCCGGGGCGCCGCGGCCGCCGGGGGAGACCGTGCCGTAGAACCCGTGATCGTAGGTCAGGTACGCGCCGCTGCGCAGCACGACCTGCCACGCGGCGGTGCCGCCCACGTGATCCAGGTGACCCGCGTGACCGCCGGCCAGCTCGCGGGTGACCACGTCGAAGTACGCGCTGCCGCCCGCCGTCACGATGGGCCCGGCCGGGCCCGCCTGGGCCGGGCCCGCCTCGGCCAGGGCGGCGGCCATGCCCCGGAGCCGTCGGCAGAACGAGGCCACGCGGCCGATCGTCTGCGCCTGCGTATCGCCGCCGATGGTTCCCTCGAACCCGGCCACCCCCGCCACCGTGAGCGTGCCGGCGGCGTTCGCGGCCTTGGCCACGGCCAGCGCCTGCTCGTCGGTCCGGCAGCCGGTACGCCCGCCGTCGTGCCCGAGCTCCACCAGGACCGGCAGCGGCCGGCCTGGACCCTTGAACCGGTGCCGCTCCAGGGCCCGGTCCAGGATCTGCACGCCGTCCAGGCTGTCGACGTAGCAGTAGGCCTCGAAGCCGGGATCGGCGGCCAGCTCGGCGGCCAGCCACGCGATGCCCGCCCGGTCCACCAGCTCATTGGCCAGCAGCAGGCGGGGAAAGCCGAACGCCCGGTAGGTCTGCATCTGGCCGATGGTCGCCACCGTGATGCCCCAGGCGCCGTGCCGCAGTTGCCGGGCGGCCAGTTCGGGGGACATGGCGGTCTTGCCGTGCGGGGCCAGCGCCACGCCCGCCCGGGCGCAGTAGCCGGCCATCGCCGCGATGTTGTGCCGCAGCGCCGTCTCGCGCAGCGTGAGCAGCGGATAGGTGAATCCCGCCGCGTGCAGCGGCGGCCTGGCCGCCGCCAGCGCGGCCGCGCTGAGGGTGCCTCCAGCGGCCAGCGATCCGAAGCCCTTCTCGACCGGCTCGATGGGACGCTCGCGGAGCGCGCGCAGCCGCTCTTCCAGCAGCGGCGGCACTGGGTACGTCACTGCGGCCTCCCTTTCTCCCGGGCGGCGGTCCTGGCCGAAACGTATCACCGTGCCGTCGGAACCATGGGTGACCGATTCCGCACTACGTGTTGCGATATATGCCACTGCTGGGCCATGATGAACCGGGGCATCGATGACGGACGCGGTCCACAAGGCCTGGACGGAAGGGTCACGGTGACAGCTGCCGGGCCGCGGCGCGCCACGTTCCGCGACGTCTTCGCGGTGCGCGAGTTCCGGGCCGTGTGGCTGGCCCAGCTCCTCTCCGTGGCGGGCGACCGGCTGGCCCTGGTCGCTCTCACCCTGCAGGTCTACGACCGCACCGGGTCGCCGCTGCTCGCGGCCGTGACGTACGCGGCCGGCTACCTGCCCTGGGTGATCGGCGGCTTGTTCCTGGCCGGCCTGGCCGACCGGCGCCCGCGGCGCTCGGTGATGGTGACGTGCGACGCGGTCCGCGCCGTCCTGGTGGCGTGCATGGCCATCCCGCACGTGCCGATCTGGGCCCTGGTGGCGCTGTTGTTCGTGGTCACCATGTTCGCGCCCCCGTTCGAGTCGGCCCGCGCCGCCATCACCGCCGACATCCTGCAGGGCGAGCGTTACGCGCTGGGCACGGCGATACTGCAGACCACCCACCTGGCCGGTGAGGTGGTCGGCGCGGTCGGGGGAGGAGTCGCGGTGGCCTTCCTCGGCGTGGGGCGGTCATTGGTCATCGACTCTGCCACGTTCGTGGTCTCTGGCCTGCTGATCGCCCTGGGCGTCCTGGCCCGTCCCGCTGCCGCCGCGCCGCAGGCCTCCCGGGTCTCGTCGCTGGCCCGGATGCGGGACGGGCTGCGGCTGGTCTTCGGCGACCGGGCGCTCCGCATCTTGCTGCTGCTCGCCTGGCTGGTGGCGTGCTACACGATCCCGCAGGCCGTCGCTGCCCCCTACGTGCATAAACTCGGCGGAGGGCCGATCGCGACCGGCCTGGTGCTGGGGTCCACGGTGGCCAGCACCATGGTCGCCACGCCGCTGTTCACCAGGTTCGTCCGTTCGGGCCTGCGGCTCGTCCTGATGGGGCCGCTGGCCGTGCTCACCTGCGCGACGCTGGTCCTGACCGGCCTGGGTCCGGGTCTTGCCGCCTCGCTGGCGATCTTCTCCGTATCGGCCGCGTTCGGCGTCTACCAGATCGCGGCCAACACCGCGTTCGTGGTCAGGGTGCCCAACGAACAGCGGGCTCAGGCGTTCGGCATTGCCAATATGGGTGTGATCGTCGGCCAGGGGGCCGCCTTTGTCGCGGCCGGCGCCGCCGCCGAGGTGATTCCTCCGGCGGCGGTCATTGCCATCGGGGGCGGGATTGGCGCGGTCGTTGCTTTCGTATTGACGCTCAGGTGGCGCCGCGTATCACCACCGGGCGGGCGTCATGCGGCGGCGCGGCGTCCCGGTGACGCCGCGGCTAGCAGTTCAGTGCCACTGCCCGGGTCCCGGTAGCAGCGGCGGGCGGAGTCGTCTCACGTCCACGTGTCACGCATTGAGAGCTCTCCTCTCGGGCCGTACCGGTCGCCTGCTCGGTAGTGGTCAGGTCCAGCTGACGCGCATGATTAACCCTCCCTCCGGGCATTCAAATGCGTCGGCTGACAAACCCGCGGTGTATGTACGTCAGGTAATCGTCGCCGGTTAATCCCCATTTAGCCCCTCTTTACCGGACGATGTAGGCGAATCGGACCCAATAGTGCCCAAGATGGCTGAGATGAGCTAAGGTAGCTATACGGAGCTAGTCCTTTACGGTGAGCTGCCGACTAGACAGGAGCCTGTCGAGTCCCATCCGGAACGGTGGACCATGGAAGCCTCGTCCAGCACTCGCCGCATGCGGTCCCGCGCGGACGTGCGCACCTGGGCCTGGTGGCGGCTTCCGTGGCCGCCGCGCCTGTACGTCGGCGCGGCCCCGCTGGCCATGGTCGCGCTGATCTGCTACGCCATCCCGCGGACGACCTGGTATGCCGCGGACCTGTGGAAGTTCGGGCTGCTGCTGGGCTGTGCGCTGGTCTCGGTCGCGGCCACCCCGCGCAACGCGTACGTGAAGAGCGGCATGGTGCGGGACTTCATCACCGCCTGGGTGCTGCCGGTGGCGATCCTGCTGCCGCCGGTCTACGCCATGATGATGCCGATCCCGCTGTACCTGCTCACCCAGTGGCGGTCACCCCATGGCTTCGTGTACCGCCGGGTGTTCAGCGCGGCCGCCATTTCCCTGGCCTACGGCGCGGCGTCGGTGCTGTTCCGGGCGTTCCCCGCCTCGTTCGCCGGGCCCTCGATCGGCACCGGCGTGCACGCCCTGACCTGGACGCTGGCCGTGGCCGTGTGCGAGATCGTCGGCGGCCGGGGCCATCACTTCCTCATCGTGGGCGCGATCAAGCTGTCCGATCCGAGCATCTCGCTGGCCAAGCTGGAACTGAACCGTGAGGCGCTCCAGGGTGACTTCGCCGAGTTCGACCTGGGCGTCCTGATCACGGTGGTGGTGGCGGTCAACGTGGTCCTGGCCGTTTTCGCGGTGCCCACGGTCCTGCTCGCCCGCCGCTTCATGATGCATGCCCAGCTCGTGGTCCAGTCCCGGATCGACAGCAAGACCGGCCTGCTCAACGCGGCCACCTGGGAGAGCGAGGCGATGATCGAGCTCGCCCGCGCCGTCCGGACCCGGACCCCGCTGTCGATCGCGCTGGTGGACATCGATCACTTCAAGGCGGTCAACGACCGTTACGGCCACCTGGCGGGGGACAAGGCGCTGCGGGCGGTCACCGACGCGCTGCGCAGTCATCTGCGCGCCTACGACCTGGCCGGGCGCTTCGGCGGCGAGGAGTTCGCCCTGCTGCTGCCGCACGCCCGCGAGATCGACGCGATCAACGTGGCCGAGCGCCTGCGCGCGTACATCGCCGCGATGGCCATCCCGGTCAGCGACTACGACCAGTCCGCGGGCCACATCACGCTCACCATCTCGGTCGGCGTGGCGGCCCTCGACGGGCCGAACCGCGAGCTGGCCGACCTGCTGGCCGCCGCCGATGCCGCCCTGTACCACGCCAAGGAAACCGGCCGCAACAAGACCCACGTGATCCCGGCGGCCGCCCAAGCGTCCTGACCCGGCCCCACGCCGCGTGGGCCACTATCACTGCCCGGTGAGGCGCTAGGATCGGACGTCGAGCGGGGTGAAAGTCCCGTTCCTTGCCCGGAAACGGGCAGAAAGCTTGCCTAAACCGTGCGACGGCGCGTAGGAAGTGAACATGCCTGACCCCTTCCCCCAGGACCTCGCGGGCTACCTGGCTGCCTCCACCGGCCTGCCGCAGCCCACCGCGGTCCGGGTCATCGCCGACGTCGCCGCCTACTTCGGCGAGACGATCGAGGAGTTCGTGTGTCGGCGCCACGGCGAACTGCAACGACGCCAGCACCGCAACCACGAGATCTGGCCCGTGATCGCGGCCGAGCTCCGGCAGCGCCGGTTCGCCGCGCCCGGGCTGTCGGAGCGTCAGCTCCGGCGCATCGTCTACGGATAGCCACCACGAAGGAGAGGCTCACGTGTGCGGAATCGTGGGTTACATCGGCCGCAGGGACGCCATCCCCGTCCTGCTCGAGGGGCTCAGGAGCCTGGAATACCGGGGCTACGACTCGGCCGGCCTGGCGGTCATCCACCGGAACAGGCTCCAGGTCACCAAGACCGCGGGTCGCATCCAGGATCTCCGGGACCGGGTCAGCGACCGCACCAAGGCCACCGTCGGCATCGGCCACACCCGCTGGGCCACGCACGGTGAGCCGAACGACGTCAACGCCCACCCGCACACCGACGCCGCCGGCCGGATCGCGGTCGTCCACAACGGCATCATCGAGAATGCCGAGCAGCTCAGGGACGCCCTGGCCGGCCAGGGCGTGAAGCTGGTCAGCGACACCGACACCGAGGCGCTCGCCCACCTGATCGCCGCCGAGGTCGGCGACGATCACCGCCCGGTTCCCCTGGAGGAGGCGGTCCGCCGGGCGCTGCGCCGCGTGGAGGGCACGTACGGCCTGGTCGTGCTCGATATCAAGCACCCGGACGAGCTCGTGGTGGCGCGTAACGGCAGCCCCATCGTGCTGGGCATCGGCGATTCTGAGATGTTCGTGGCCTCCGATGTCGCCGCGCTGGTGCGTTACACCAAGCAGGTGGTGTACCTCGACGACGCCGAGGTGGCCACGGTGCGTGCCGCCGACTACCGCGTGGCGTCGCTGGACGAGACCGGCCGGCACGGCACGGACGCCAGCAAGGTACCGACCACCGTGGAGGCCGAGGCGGGTGACTACGAGCTCGGCCCGTACGAGGATTACATGCGCAAGGAGATCCACGAGCAGCCGGAGGCACTGCGGCGCGCCCTGCGCGGCAGGCTCGACGACAGGTTCGCCACCGCCAAGCTGGGCGGCATCAACCTGGACCCGCGTCAGCTCAGGTCGATCAGGCAGGTGAAGTTCCTCGGCTGCGGCTCGGCATACTACGCCGGCCAGATGGGCGCCGTGCTGGTCGAGGAACTGGCCCGCATCCCGTCCGACGCCGAGCCCGCGTCGGAGTTCAGGTACCGCAACCCGGTGGTGGACCCGGACACGCTGTACGTGGCGGTCAGCCAGTCCGGCGAGACGCTGGACACGCTGATGGCGGTCCAGGAACTGCGCCGCAAGGGCGGCCAG